>Ga0208767_1003525_pt1 | contig 11353 bp, 15 predicted proteins | sample VirMetDEL_Mar_21_FD_184514 | JGI IMG/M metagenome (GOLD analysis project Ga0208767, IMG submission 184514) | Aqueous microbial communities from the Delaware River and Bay under freshwater to marine salinity gradient to study organic matter... | ecosystem: Environmental > Aquatic > Marine >... | reverse complement strand
AATGATCTCTTGCAATTATACGAAGGAAAGTATAAACAAGTAGTTGAAGGCTTCTCGATAGAACAAATGGGAAGACGAAGACGAGATGAATATCAAAGTGGTGTTCCTCGAGTCGGAGGAAAATAAATATATAAGGAGATAAACTATGGCTATACAACAAGCGATCGCGAACAGCTTCAAAAAACAACTTTTAGAAGGTGGTCACGATTTTAAATTGTCTGGTGGAAGTAAGTTTAAACTCTCTCTTTATACCGCAGGTGCGACTTTAACTTCTGCTACAACATCATACACTACTTCTCAAGAAGTGTCACCTTCTGGACAGTATACAGCAGGTGGTGGTGCGTTAGTTAATGCAGGAACATCAATCACTGCTGGTGTAGCAAGAGTAGATTTTGACAACTTATCTTTTACTGGTGTAACGTTAACTGCAAGAGGTGCATTAATTTATAATACATCATTAACTAATGCAGCTGTTGCTGTATTAGATTTTGGTTCAGATAAAACTGCAACTTCTGGTACGTTTACAATTCAGTTTCCAGCACCAACTTCAACTGCAGCGATCCTAAGAATCTCTGGATAATAGCATAGGAGATAATTTCCTATGTCTAATACCTGGGGTAATTTTACTTGGGGCTTCAATCAATGGAATGATTTATCAAATATAAATCTTTCCGTTACAGGGATTCCTTTATCTGGAAATTTAGATAATGTAACTATCAACGCTGAACTTAATTCAGGTTGGGGTAGACAAGAATGGGGAACTCAAGGTTGGGGTATTCAAGGCACTTTAATACCTACAGGTGAATCTTTATCAGCTAATTTAAATTCAGTAACTGTTACTGCAGAAATAAATGTAGGTTGGGGTTCTGATACTTGGGGTTATGAAACTTGGGGTACATCAGGTCAATTAGTTGATGTAACAGGAATAGAACTTTCAGGAGATTTAGGAACATTATCAGCCACTGGTACTTCTTCACTTGATTTAACTGGTGAAGAAATGACTTCAGTTGTTGGTGATGCTATAGGATCATCAACTGTAGGTGTAGATGTAACTGGTCAACCAATGACTATGACGCTTCAATATCAAGAAGCGGTTGTAGATGTTACAGGACAAGAATTAACAGCTAATGATGGAACAGCTAGTTTAGATGCAAACACAATAGCTGAAGTATCAGCAACTTCTGCTTCTTCATGGGGATATAAATCTGCATGGGGATTTGGTGTATATGGTAATCAACAAATTACTACACTTGCAATGGCAATGCAGGAAGGTGACGTAGATCCTGCTCCAGATGTATCATTAACCGGTCAACCAATGGCCATGGTTCAAGGTGAAGAAACGGTCACTGCAGATGCTAATATATCACCTACAGGTCAAGCTTTAACAGCAGCTCAAGGAACAGCTACTTTAGATGCAAATACTCAAGTAGATGTAACAGGTCAAGCTATGGCTATGCAGGAAGGTGATGAAACAGTTAGTGGAAATGCTACTGTTATTACTACAGGAAATGCCTTGACAATGGCTCAAGGAACCCTTAGAACGTTAATATGGAACCAAATAAATACTGGTACAGCGCCAGTGGATCCACCAGGTTGGCAAGAAGTCGACACTGCTGCATAAAAATAATATATTGACTTTATAGTCAAAATTTATAAAATTTAAATAATTGGAGACATAAAATATGGCAAACTCAACATCAGCTAATTTAAAATTAACTGTACAAGCAACTGGTGAGAACTCTGGAACTTGGGGTCAAATTACAAATACAAACTTATTAATTTTAGAACAAGCTATCGGTGGTTACTCTTCTATTGCAGTTACTTCTGGTGCAACTTTAGTTTATTCAAACGGTGCTTTATCAAATGGTAAAGATGCAGTAATTAAATTAACAGGAACAATTGCAGGTGCAATTAACGTAGTTGTTCCAGATTCAGTAGAAAAAACTTACGTTATTGAAAACGCAACTATAGGTGCATTTACTGTAACTGTTAAAACTACTTCAGGAACTGGAGTAACTTGGGCAGCAACAGACAAAGGTACTAAAATGGTTTACTCTGATGGTACTAACGTTGTTGACACAGCTTTCACAGATTTATCTTCAGACATCACTCCGCAATTATCAGGTATCTTAGATACAAATGGAAATGATATTATTGTTGATGACGCTGGTGCGATTGAAGATGATTCAAATAATCCATACATAAGATTTCAAAAAACAGCTTCAGCTGTTAACTACATTGATGTAACTAACCAAGCAACTGGTACAGGTCCAGCAATTGATGCTGTTGGTTCTGACTCAAATATTGATTTAAATATTTCTCCAAAAGGAATTGGAAGAGTTGTTTTAGGTGCTGGTAAAATTCAACAAGTAGCTGAAAAAGTAACTAACTCAGCTACAGCTGCAACAGGAACTGTTGACTACGATGTTATTACTCAAGCAGTTTTAAACTATACTACAGATGCTTCAGGAAACTGGACATTAAACATTAGAGGAGATGCTTCTAATTCACTAGATTCTATTATGGATACAGGTGAATCGATTACAATAGCTCATCTAGTTTCACAAGGCGGAACTGCATATTATAATTCAGCAGTTACAATTGATGGTAGTTCAGTAACTCCAGAATGGCAAGGTGGTTCAGCACCAACAGCAGGTAATGCTAGTAGTATTGATGTTTATACATATACTGTTATAAAAACAGGTGCGGCAACATTTACAGTTTTAGCATCGCAAACACAGTTTGCATAATAGGAGGATAGAAAGATGCCTTTATTAGGAACTAGAGCAGCTGGTTCAGCAATTGGATATGGAAGAGGTGGCGGAAGAGGACCTTACGCTATTGAATATATGATCGCAGCCGGTGGCGGCGGTGGTGGTGCAACATCAGGAGCAGGTGGAGGAGCAGGAGGATTACAAGTTTTCTCATCTGTTGATGTAGCTCCAGATACTCCTTTCTCAGTCACAATCGGTGGCGGTGGATCTGGTGGAACCAATAATGTTGGAGGAAGTGGGTCACCATCTTCATTTGGACCAGACAGTTCAACAGCTGGTGGAGCAGGAGCAAACTCAGCATCTAGAAATGGAAGACCAGGAGGATCTGGTGGAGGATCAGGATCAGCCGGTGGAGGATCACCAGGACCAGGAATACCAGGTCAAGGAAATCCAGGAAACCAAGGTGCTGGTGGTGGTAAAGGCGGTGCAGCTGGATTCCAGTCTCCAGGACCAGGATATTCATACCCAATTAATGGTGGTTATTATTCACAAGGTGGCGGATATGGTAACAACACAGGTTTTAACCCACAACCAGCTAACTCAGCTAATGGTGGACCAGGAAGAGGAGCAGGTGGAACAGGCGGAGACGCAGGTTCTGGTATTGTAATTGTTTCTTATGATGGGGAAACACAATTAGGAACAGGAGGATCTGTTTCAGTAAGTGGTGGAAGAACTATCCATACATTTAATTCACCTGGGGAGTATGTTGCGTAATGGCACACTTTGCAGAGATAAAATCTTCAGATAATAAAATATTAAGAGTTGTTGTTGTAAGCAACACAGATGTAGATAATGCAGGCGGAGATTATTCTACAGGAGCAGAAAATTGGGTAACAGCTAATATTGCAAGAGATCCAAGTATTCAAAGTACTTATCCAGAAACCTATTGGAAACAAACTTCTTATAATAGAAACGCAAGACATAATTATGCTATGGTTGGTGGAACATGGGATCAGGCTAATCAAGCTTTTGTAGAAATAAAACCATTTGATTCATGGACTTTAAGTTCTAATTTTTTATGGGAACCACCAGTAGTATACCCAACAACTGCTGATATAGATGGAGTTGAAATACAAATTCTTTGGGATGAAGCAAATCAAATTTGGAAATGTTATAAAGAACAAGATCCATATCCTATGTATTCTTGGAATCCTGACACACTTGTATGGACAGCTACAGGTGAGAATTACAACATAAATCAGTAAGTATTGTAAAAAAATAATTTTTTGTTATAACATGTCTCATGTTTACGAAAGAGATATACTATTATTTTAAACAAGTTTTACCTATATCACTTTGTAATGACATTATTAAATACGGTAATAATGCAACAAAGATACAAGGTGAAATTGGATTAGAACAAGCAAGAAAAAAAGTTATTAGAAAATTAACTAAGAAAGAAAAACTAGAACCTAGAAAAATGAGAAAATCTAACATTGCATGGTTAGATGATCCTTGGATTTATAAAGAAATTCAACCTTATGTGCAAATTGCAAATAAAGAAGCAAATTGGAATTTTAATTTATCAACAGTAGAAAAAATACAATTTACGGAATATCTTCCTGGTCAATTTTATAATTATCATCAAGATAACTTTCACAATGAAGGTTTAACAAGAAAAATATCAATGACTGTTAATTTAAGTGATGGCAATTTATATGAAGGAGGAGATTTAGTATTTAAGACTATTGACAGAAATAATCATGACGTGATAGAAATAACAAATAAAGAATTTAGACATCAAGGAACATTATGTGTATTTCCATCTTTTGAGTTACATAAAGTAACTCCTGTTACTAAAGGTGTTAGGTATTCTTTGGTTTTATGGACATTAGGAGAAAATTTTAAATGACGAAAGAAATTAAATTTAATGAAATTGCATACGTGCAAAATATAAAATTAAACACTAAATCTATTATTAGTTTAGTTAATAAAACACCTTCTTCATCTATTTTAGATGAAGTTAGATCTATAACTAAAACAGATGTAGATGTAATGGATTATTCTCAAAAACCATATGGTATGGAATTTTTTCAAAAAGTTAAAAGTTACATTCAAAACTTTGCTAAAAAATATCATCATGCTGAATTAAGAGTTACGAATTATTGTTTTGTTCGTATGAAAAAGGAAGATCAAGTTGATTATCATAGTTCTTTTGAATCTAATTTTGTAGGTATTTATCTACTAGAAAAATCAGAAAAAAATCATCACATATGTTTTTATAGTAATGAAAAAGATAAAGATGTTAAAATAGAAATGAATCAAGGAGATCTTGTTTTATTTCCTTCTCATTTATTAAGAAAGTTTCCTAATTTAAAATCAAATAAAATCTATACGTATATTGTTTTTGATTTTCATTTAGATAAACCAAGAATTTATGACAAAAAATAATTTTGATAAAGATGGTTTTTTAATAATTAAAAAAGCAATCTCTAAAGAGTTAGCAGAATTTTGTTTTGATTATATAAATTTAAAAAGAAAAGTAGCATCTAAGCTTTTTCAAGATAGAGAAATATCTCCATTTATAAGATACTTAGGACACTGGGCTGATGAACAAGTTCCTAAAACGTATTCTCATTATTCAGATTTAGCTATGGAAATTTTATTATTAAAATGCAAATCAATTTTAGAAAAAGAAACTAAATTAAAATTAGTAGAAAATTATTCTTATGTAAGAATATATAAAAAACACGATAGCTTATTTAGACATAAAGATAGACCTGAATGTGAGATATCTTGCACTATGAATTTGGGTGGTGATCCATGGGCAATATATATGAAAAATAAAAAACAACATAAAGTTATGTTAACTCCAGGTGATTTAATTATATATAAAGGTTGTGAACTAGAACATTGGAGAGATGTATTTACAGGTGAAAACTGTACACAAGTTTTCCTACACTACAGTGATAAAAATAAAAAAGATATAGATAAAACAAAATATGATGGTAGACCTTTTATTGGATTACCGGAGTTTTATAAAGGCAGAAAATAATGATTTCATTATATATTCATACCAGTCATGATGGCTGTGTTACATGTATTAAAAATAAAAGATTATTGTTTCATCATCAAATAGATAGATTTAATAAATTTAAACACACAACTTCACCACATATTTCTTTCTTTAAAGAATTAACAAAATTAAATGAAAAGATAGATAGAGTTTTCTTTACATTTTTTATTAGAGATCATGCAACATATATTTGGGAAAAGTATTTAAAAAGATTAAGAATAATAGATAAATCAACAGAAGTTATTTATTGTACAGACAAACATCATATATTTCATGCGTCTTGTGCAAAATTATTTTATCCAAATGCTGATTATTATTTTGTTTGGGACAGAGAAGGTTTTACTAATGAACAAAATGAAACAGAACAAGAGAGTTTATTTAATAGTAAACTAACCAAAGTTTATTCTAATGTTAGAAAAGCAGACGGCTCTAATATTGGATTTGGAAGAAGGTATGACATTGCTACTAAAATATGTGGATTTGATTCTTTTGAAGAAGGTAAAACAATGGCATTAGCACAGTATAAAAAACCTGGTGCAGCTTTTTTTGAACAAAGAAGATTAGAAAATAAAAGTTTAATTTTATTTAAAACACTAGAATTATTGCATTTTAAAAAAGGAGATACTATTTGTTTAACAGGTGGAGTTACACAAAACGTAGTTAATAACTCTAATTTAAGAGATAAATTAAAAGATTTAAATATAGTAGCTGATCCATTTAATGGAGATTTTGGGATATCTTTAGGAGCTGCTGCTTACTATGAAGATTTACATAGAGTATATATACCTCTTAAAAGTATTTATACAGGTCTATCTACAGAAATAGATATTAATAGATTTTATAAATATTATAAAAAGAAAGTAGAATACAAAGAAGTATGTGAAATTTTACAAGAAGAACCGGTAGCTATTTTTCAAAGTAAATCGGAACAAGGTCAAAGAGGATTGGGAAACAGGTCTTTATTATTGGATATAAATGCTAAAGATGCAATTAATAAAATCAATGCAATAAAGAAAAGAGAATGGTTTAGACCATTTGCATGTTCTATATATGAACACGATGCTTCAACTTGGTTTGATACAAAAGGTAAATTATCACCATATATGATGTTTACATTCAAATCTAAAAAACCAAAACTAACTAAAAATGTTTGTTGTGTAAATAACACCAGTAGAATTCAAACTGTAAATCAATATTCAAATTATGGTCTAACTTGTTTATTAAGAACTAATAAAAGATTTTATGGTAGACCTTTATTATTAAATACTAGCTTAAATCTTCCAGGTCATACTTTAGTTGAGACTGTAGATGATTTATTATACATGTTTGAAAACACGCCTTTAAATTATATTTATTTTCCAGAAATACATACGTTGGTAAGCAAAAATGATATTCAAAGTAAAAGTAAAAGAACACAAAAAAATAAAAAGTAGACTAATTAATATATTAGAAAACTCTGAAGGAGAATCATACGATTCTATTAATCTAACAGATTGGCATTTAAATTCATCTAAAGAATATATGAAAATACTTGCTCCTCTTCTTACACCTTATATTAAAAAATTAATGAAAAATTTATATGGAAAACATACTGATAAAGTAAAAGCTAATTTAAGTAATGTTTGGTATCAAATATATGGTAGAAATTCTAAACATACTTGGCACACACATACTCAAACTCAATTAGCTAATGTGTATTTTGTAGAATTACCTGAGAAAAAATATTCAACTAAATTTTTAAATTATAAAAATATTGATGTAGAAGAAGGTGACATATTGACTTTTCCATCCTGGTATTTACATTCATCTCCTGTTATAAAGTCAGATAAAAGAAAAATAGTTATAGCATATAATTTAGATATGGAGAGTTTAATATGATGTGGCCTACAATTTGTATTGATGATTTCTTTACTAATCCAAAAGAAATTTTAGATTATGCAAAAACATTAGAGTATACACCATCAGCAGATGGAACCTGGCCTGGAGCAAGATCAAAACCATTACATCAATTAGATAATAATTTTTTTAGTCATGTAACTGGAAAGATGTTAGCAGCTCTATATCCAAATGAGTGGAGAGAATTAAGTTGGCATGCTGATAGTTATTTTCAAAAGATTGATTCAAGATGGAAAGGACAAGGTTGGGTACATAAAGATGTTGGTAAAGAAATTTCTTCAATAATTTATTTAAGTGACAATGTTGATTGTGGTACTTCTTTATATAAACAAATTACCTATAAATCACTTCCTTTAGAAAACAACAAAACAAATTACAATTTAAATCCTGAAACAATGAAAAGTAATAAATATAAAAAAGATCTTATGGAACATAATAAAGGTTATAGAAAAACTGTTTCTTTTAAATCTGAATTTAATAGATGTATTATGTTTGATTCTTATCAATATCATGCTGTAGATGATTTTAATAAAGATGATAGTAAAGAACGCATAACTATAATTACATTTTTTGATTCAATAACTAGAGGCAATCGTACAGCAGTTAAACCACATGCTGGTGAAAGTAGGAGATTATAATGAATTTAACTTATTGGTTTCCAACTGTATTAGGTGAATCAAATATGCCAAATGCACAAGAAGAATATATAAAATTAAAACCACATATAGAAAAGATTGTAAGTAAATCTAAGAAATGTTTTAATTATTATCCAATACATAAAGATAAAAAATTTAAAAGAATAAATGAATTTGTATTAAAAGAAGTAACAGAGTATGCAAAAGCACACAGTTTTGATGAACCTAAGATTCAGGAATCCTGGTTTAACAACTATGGACCAGGAGATTTAAATGATCCTCATACTCATGCTGGCTCTCATTTAACAGCGGTGTTTTATTTGGTAGGTCAATTAGATGATACTGCTTTATTAATATATAGTCCTGTTCCAACAGACATGTCTAATCCAAGTAAAAAAACAGTTATTAATCCACACAATAAATCAAATCCTTTTACATCAGAAACTTGTATCATAAAACCTTCTACTGGTTTTTTATGTATATTTAGAAGTTTCTTAATTCATCAAGTTCCAACTAAAATGAGTGATGCGCCTAGGATATCTTTAACTTATACATTTAATGTTTAAAGAATTTAGAAAACATTTGAAGAGTGTACGTTTTCCAAAGAAACAAGAGACTTGGGATATATCGGGAATACTAGGTAATCAAAGATATAATTTTGATATAAGAAAAATAAATGAACCTCAGAAATTTACTACTGGAACTAAGGCAGATAAGATAGTATTTGACATGCCAGATAAATGGATTGTTCTAGATACACAAGAATTACACACTTATATAGTTAAGAATAAAGTGACATATTTACAATTAGAAGATTTGATATCTAAATTAGAATGGAATATAATACTATCAAAAAATTAAAAACCTTATATAATGGGTTATTATGCTTCAAAAACTACAATTTAAACCAGGTTTCAATAAACAAATAACACAGTCAGGAGCTGAGTCTCAATGGACTGATGGTGATTTTGTTAGATTTAGATATGGACTACCAGAAAAAATAGGTGGTTGGCAGCAATTAACTATTGATAATGAAACTCTTCCCGGTGCAGCAAGAGCTCAACATACATGGACATCTCTAAATGGTGAAAAGTATGCAGCTATAGGAACATCACAAGGTTTGTTTTTATACTATAGTGAAAAATTTTATGATATCACACCTTTAGATACAGGAATTACTGGAGCTAATTTTGATGCATCAACTGGTTCTCCAACAGTTACTGTAAACAAAACTTCTCATGGATTAAGCGCTGGAAGATATGTAACGTTTTCATCAGTTACTGTTCCAACAGGATCAGGTTATGCAACAACTGATTTTGAAAATAATACATTTGAGATATCAAATGTAACTGCAAATGCTTTTGATATTACAATGCCATCTAACTCTGCAGCTACAACTTCAGGAACAGGTTCAGCACAAATTGATCCTTATGTAACTGTTGGTCCAACATTTCAAACAGCAGGTTATGGATGGGGTACATACTTATGGGGAGATTCAACATGGGGTACGGAACGTACAACTAGTGACGTGATCCTGGATCCAGGCATCTGGAGTCTTGATAACTTTGGAGAAATATTAATTGCAACAATTAATAATGGTCGAACATTTACTTGGGATGCAGGTGCATCAAGTCCAAGATCAAATAGAGCAACTCTTATGTCAGGAGCTCCTACTAAAACAAGATTAACTTTGGTATCCGATAGAGATAGACACTTATTTCACTTTGGAACTGAAACAACTATTGGAAATCCTTTAACTCAAGATCCAATGTTTATAAGATTCTCAAACCAAGAAGACTATTCAACTTACCAACCAACAGCAACAAATACTGCAGGTACATTTAGATTAGATACAGGTAATAAAATTGTAGCAGCTGTTCAAGGTAAAGATTATGTATTTGTATTAACCGATAGTGCAGCATATGTAATTCAATTTGTAGGTCCACCGTTTACGTTCAGTGTTAGACAAGTTGGAACAAACTGTGGATGTATTGGACAAAATGCAGTTAGTTATTCTAATGGTATGATATTTTGGATGTCGGGTGAAGGTGGATTTTTTGCATTTGATGGAACAGTTAAAGCATTACCGTGTTTAGTAGAAGACTTTGTATTTACAACTACAGGAGATAATCTAGGTATTAACTACAATGCAAGTCAAATTATTTATGGTGAACACAATACTTTATATAATGAAGTAACATGGTTTTATCCAAAATCAGGATCTACACAAATTGACAGATGTGTTACTTATAACTATGGAGAAAACTGTTGGACAACTGGATCATTAGCTAGATCATCCTATGCAGACACAGGTGTATTTGATGTGCCTTATGCAACACAATATAATTCAACAGCTACACCTAATTTTAATATTCAAGGTATTACAAATTTATATGGAGCATCTATATATTACCAACATGAAACCGGAACTGATCAGGTCAATTCATCTGGTGTTACTTCTATTAATGCTTTTATACAATCTGGTGATTTTGATATTGCAGCAAGAAGAGGTATCACAGGTCAATCTACTGGCATAGCTGATTTTAGAGGGGATGGTGAATTTATTATGTCTATGAAACGTTTTATACCAGACTTTCAAGTATTAACTGGTAATTCAAAAATTACATTACTTTTAAATGATTATCCAAGTAACACAGCATCAAGCTCACCACTTGGTCCCTTTACAATTACATCATCTACTGATAAGGTGGACACTAGAGCAAGAGGTCGATTGCTTTCAATTAAAATAGCTAATGACGCTGTAGGTGAAACTTGGCGTTATGGAACATTAAGAGTAGATGTACAACCGGATGGTAGACGTTAATGGCTAAAGTAGTTGCATACATACCTGAACCCAAACAAGAATATGATGTCGAAAATCAAAGACAGATATTAGAATCTTTATCTACATTAAAAAACGAATTAAATTTTGGTTATCAAAAAGATTTAAAAGATGAACAAAATACGTTTAACTGGTTTATATCATAATGACTATACAATATAAAAATCAAGGTTTTAATTTAACCACTACT
>Ga0208767_1003523_pt1 | contig 11355 bp, 27 predicted proteins | sample VirMetDEL_Mar_21_FD_184514 | JGI IMG/M metagenome (GOLD analysis project Ga0208767, IMG submission 184514) | Aqueous microbial communities from the Delaware River and Bay under freshwater to marine salinity gradient to study organic matter... | ecosystem: Environmental > Aquatic > Marine >... | reverse complement strand
GTTCCAGCCGACCGATTCCGCCTGACTTTTGACCCACCCCCGGCCTCTCTGAGCCCCGCTGAGCGCGTTCGTCATCCTGTCTGGTGTGATCCTGCCCGCGTCCTGGCGTGAGCCCTCTTGCCCCGCTCCTTGGCCGTCTTGCGCTGGTGGCATCCATGGCAGCGAAGCATGATGTTGGTGGGGTCGAGGTCTGCGCCGCCATCACGACGCTCGATGATGTGGTCACCGTAGATGCGGCCACCTGTTGCCCCGCACTCTTCGCACCGTCTTCCACGCTTTGCGATGATGCGAGCCATGAGGCTGCGCCAGTCAGTGGAGAGGTAGAACGGTTCGGCCTGCTTGGGCGGCAGGGCGATGAGCGGCTTGAGCTTCCCGACCATCGGCTTGATGTTGGTCAGCCTGCCCATGATCAGAGCCCCTTGCGGATAGCCGAGCGGATGAGGAGCCACGCTGCGATGCGGGCGATGCGACCCAGCAAGCGGGAGCGAAGGCGGAACCGTGTCGCCATCAGCCGCCGTCGCCCTCGCCCTTGAGGAACAGCGTCGTGCTGGCCTTTACGGCCCGGCCTTCGTCTACGCGCCATGGGCGGCACCAAAGACAGCGGCCGATCTCGATGGACTCGGGGCACACCATACCCCCACCGCACTCAGAGCACTTTGGCTCTTGCTTGCGCTCCGCCATCTACGCTCTCCTGTGATGTGCTAGGGGGTGAGAGGCGGCCCCCGGCGCATGATCGCAGGCGATGCCTGAGTTCAACCGATGGGCTGTTCTGCGGAATCCCGGCGCTTGCCGCCTCTGTCTGTGTCCCTGGTGGGGAGTGGCGCCGGCAGCTCGCAACAGCCGACGCCGATCCGATGGGAACTGTCTAGGCTCACCCATCGGAAGAACACCCCCGCCCCGGCTCAAACACACCCGCGTGGAACGCAGGCCCTAACCGGGGCAGGGATATGTCGGGAACGGGCACCGGCATGCACCCTCAAATGGTCAGTGGAGACACCCGCCGCCGTAGCACGGGATTATCCGCCGGACTTCCGCGTCCCTACTCGTGCGACAGGCTTGCTCTCGGATGCTTGAGGCGGGCCGAATTTAGGCGATAAACCGCCATGGCACTTGGCGACGAAAACCAAGCTAACGGTGCGGCGTGTGTCTATGCCCGCCTGCCTACCAAATCAGTCTGCGACTGCTTAGCATAACCCTCCGGTTATGTAAAGCGTTCCGATCACGCCGCTTCGAGATAGCCGCTCGGCACGCTCACCTCGACCAGACCGGACAGCATCTGAGCCATTACCTGCACGCGAGACCGAGCCTTCGGGTTCGGCAGCGATGCACCGTGCGCGCTGTTCACCGTCGCCTTGTGCCCTGACAGCGGGCCGCTGGTGATCATAACCTCCTGGCCATGTGTGAACACCTTGCGCGCCTTCCGGCGGCGGCGCTCCTGCACATGCCGGTGGTCGTCGAAGTCGCCGCGGAAGAACGCTTGATGGAAGGCTTCGACCTCTTGGGCTGGGATCGGAATGGGCGTCCCGTCGCCGTCGCCCAGCACCGCCTTCACACCGTCGCAGTTGCGGACATAGCCCCAATGATGCGGTCCCTGCATGGCGATGAAGATATAGCCGACGAACAGCGGGAACTCGCGCCTCACCTCCTTCTTGGATCGGTGGTGAATGACCGTCTTGCCGATCCGCGGCGCGAACGTGCCGAAGCCGATCTCTGCCAGCGAGGCCTGCGCCCGCTGCTCGCAGTTCGGATTGGTCCTGAGGACGTACCAGCGTGTTGCCCCGACGCTTGCCATCGTTCAGTTGCCCCTTTTGCCTGTGTCCAGTGGACGAGCCCGCCCCATGACGCCGTTTGCCCTTTGCGGCAGCGGCTCGACCTCGATGCCCATGCGGGCCGCTGTCTCCGGCCACTCCCGAATGGCATGGAGCACTGTCGTATGGTGGATGCCGTCGAAGAAGTTCCCGATCATCCGCAGTGACATATGCGGGCACTGCCGGGCGATCTCGTACATGGCATGGCGCCGTGCCGCAGCGTGCCGGCGGCTGTTGCGGGTCGAGCGCAGCCAAGAGACCGTCACCCCGTGATCTGCGGCGACCTCCTGGACGATCCATGAGGCTGTCGGCTGCATCACCGCATCGGCGCGGCGGTTGGCCTTGTCGTACCACCCGCGAAGGACGTGCGGCTGTTCGGCGTGTGTCTGCATCAGGCGGCGTCCTTCTGTTCGAGGGATTGGAGAGCTTTGAGGGTGGCGATGAGAAGGGCGATGGGGAGCGTCTTCGCCCTGCCGATCTCGCTGTCCATGCTGTTGGGTGAAAGAATAGCCTCGACGAGCTTCGGGCCGTCTTGGACGAGCGCCATGCGCCACCCCGGAAGCATCTTCTCGGTGAGGGCTATGGCTGCGTCGAGGGAGGCGGAAAGGCGCGGCGTCAGATCGCAGCAAGGCCCATCCACGTCCTCGTAGAACAGCCAGTCGTCTTCGTCGTCCGACCGGCGCACATTCTGGATACCAGAACCGACCGCGTGCGGACCCGCCCACTGGAGCGCGACACAGACGGCAAGGTCGAGCGCTACGTCTCCACCCTCTGCCTTCTCCAGCCTCGCGATGAGGTCGCTGTAATCAGCCACGGTGGGCCTCCTTCGGCGGGCTCATCATGCGGCCGACCATTGTCCGCGAAAGATCAAAGCTCTTCGCGCATTCGATATAGAAGGCGTCGAGGTTGCCCCGGCAAAGGGCCGCAATGCCGGCCATGCGCTGGGCCACACCGCTCTTGTCCGTGACGCCCATGTAGGTGATCCCGGCCTCGTCCTTCTCCCACTCGACACGGGCGACGATGCTCCCGCCCATGCTGGTGATCTTCTCCGCAAGCTCGGCCAATGCCGGGGCGATCTCGTCGTCGTATTCCTGTTCGGTCATCGGCTTGCCTCCTCTTCCTTGATCATTCGGGAGCTGCGGAGAAAGCGATCCACCGCGGCCTTGGCTTCCTCTCCAGTCGGCGTGCGCGCGGTCTTCGCTTCCTCGATGGCTGCGGCGTTCTCGGCGGCAATCCGGCGCATCCGGGCGGCGTTCTCTTCACGCTGGCGTGCCCAATCGGATTCGCCACGAACCTCGCGAGCGACCCGCTGCGTCGATGGCAGGAAGTCGGTGGTCTTGCCGTCATCGCGCCCCTTGCGGACCTTCTCGATGCCCTTGCGGACAGCCCAGACCGGCTCGCCGCGGCAGGCGTCCACGTAGAGGGCCACCCGCTTCTGCCCGAGCCGTTCCGCGTCAGTGCCGAACGACAGGAACAGGGCTTCGAGTTCGTCGAATATCTGCCGATCGCTGGCCGGCGTCAGGTCCGTCTCCAGCCTAGTTCCAACGGCTGAATTCGGGCTCTTCGTGAGCTGTCCCATTGTCTTCTCCGAACAGGGATTCGCGCATCCGCACATGAGCGGCGTCGGCGTTGTCGACGTAGTTCCGGGATGGCTTGGCGAACCGGGCCTCTCGCGCCGCCTTCTCGCGGCACTTGTCGCCCTCGCGGCGAGCCCAGGTCTTCCACGTCCGGTTCCAGTCGGTCTTGCGCGCGTCCTTGCCGGCCTTTGCCAGCCAGTAGTCGATGAAGTCCTCGGCCATGCGGGAGACATCGGTCACGCCCTGCTGGCGGGCGTAGTCCTGCTGTTCGGGTGATGGGAGCCAGTCTTCGGGGAGGCGGTGTCCGGTGGTCATGCGGCCTCCGCGAAGTCGAAGCGCGGCTGCATGTTCAGCGCGATGAGGTAAGTGTCGAGGATGGCGTCCGCTTCGGCGCGCTCATTGGCATCCTGCTTGCGAAGGGCGATGATCTTGCGGAGCGTCTTCGGGCAAAATCCATTGCCCTTGGCCTCCGCATAGATGTCCTTCATGTCGTCCGAGATGGTGCGCTTTTCGCTTTCCAGGCGCTCCAGCCTTTCCACGAACGCCCGCAACTGATCGCCGGCCACTTGTTCGGTGCTCATAGACTTGCCTCCTTGGTTCGTTCGATTGCCGTCACCGTCACCAGACAGGCGGGGCCTTCATCTTCCCAGCCGATGGACAGACGGCGGATGTTGCTGTCGTCTTCGATGACGCCGGCCTTCACGAGCGCGTCGAGCGGGCCTTTGGCGTAGTTGTCGCAATCGCGGCGTCGCCGGTCGGGTGCGACCAGATCAATGCGGACATTCACCGGGCCGCGGATCATCGGCACGCGCTGCGCCTTGATCGACCAGCCTTGTGCATCCCGCCATGCGCGATATGCTTCGGATGGGACACGGCGCTGGCCGCGCGTCGGGAATGCCGTGTTGACCGAGGGCGGGAAGTCCATGCGGATCATCACCGTCGCCGATGCGCTCGGCAGCACGCGCGCTTCCTGCGCCTCTCGCACGAGTTCCCGGCTCATACCCGCGTCTCCGGGTGAGACTGCTCGACCGTCGCCTTGACGATCTTCGGCCACTCGCTCGGGCGGACAACCTTGGGAAGCCACGAGCGCATGTCCCTGAGTGTCACCGCGTCCGGGGCGTCGACAATATGGGTGATGATGAAGCGGGGCATTACGCCGCCACCTCTTCGATCCGCACACCGGCAGAGACGACCCGCTTGGCCGCACGAACGGCAGACCGCTCGGATTCCGTGCCCGGCCCTACAGACAGCGCATTGTGTGCCACGCAATAGCTCGACTTCAGAAGCCGGCGCGCGTTGCAGCAATGCGTCGAGGTGTCCATCACAGAGCCGTCGAGCGTTACCGGCCAGCGGCAGCCTTCGGCCTCGATGAACAGCGCGGGAACCGTGCCCGGCAGCGGTGCGAAGGCGTCAGGTGCAAGCACGTCCTGCACAGGCATCGGCGGGACAAACACGCGGACAGGTTCCATGCGATCCTCCTTCGGTTTTGGCTGCGGTTTTGGCTTGGCTTTGACGGGGCGCTTTGTGATGTCCGCGATTGCCTGGGCGCGACCGAACGCTCGGTTGCCCTGCGCTGCGGTCTTCAGCGGGAACTGCTCACGGCGGCGGTGCATCATGCCCAGCACTGACGAGCGGGTGACGCGAAGGGCCTTGGCGATCTGAGATCCGGTGTGGCCGTCTGCCCACATGGCTGCGGCCTTGGCGACGCGGGGCTTGGTCCACTCGCTCATGCTGCACTCCCAAATGTTTCGCACTCGCGGAATGTGCGCGGGCCTTCGCTGGCCCAGCGGCGCTCGTCTTCCGTCAATGGCTCGATCTGCCCCTTGCGGATGCGATGCTCACGCAAGAGCGGGGTGACGAAGGCGTACATCGCCTCGCGGTCGGCTTCCGGGTGATAGGTCATGCCGCATCCTCCGAGAACAGAGGCTGCTGGACCGGCTTTGGCTCGGGCACGGCGACGAACATATCCGGCTGCGCGTAGGCCTTTCGGATGCGCTCGCAGGCGATGTCAAAATATGGCTCGTGAAGCTCTATGCCGATGAACGACCGGCCTTGCTTGGCGCAAGCGACGCCGGTCGTACCGCTGCCCATGAACGGGTCAAGGACGGTCTTCGCGTCAGGAACGTGCGACAGGCACCACTCCATGACGCCAACGGGCTTCTGCGTCGGGTGCTGGCGAACATCAGCCCCTTTGCGGATCATCCCATGCCAGCGCCAGTAAACGCGCCTTACCGCTTTCGGCAAGTTGGTCCACGCCAGTTCGCAGTCGGCGAAATCGTTCTCTCCGTTCTGTTTGTCCCAAACCAGCCAGCACGATGAGGGGGGGAGCTGGAAATAATTGCCGCCGAACAGGATCTGATGCCGGCTCGCGTGCCGCATAATATCGACCTGTTCGGGGGAGCATGGGCTGTCATCCCAATCCGCCACACCGTAGTCTTTGGACTGAGCAAGCGCAGAACGGCTTGAATTGTTCTTTCTGGCCTCGCCAATACCGTATGGCGGATCGGACAGGCACAGATCGACGATCCCGAGCGTCGGGACGATCTCGCTCATGTCGCCCAGCAGCAGCCGGCAATCGCCGATGACAACTTCGCGCTTGATCGGGCTCATGCCGACACCCGCACGCCAGCGGACAGCGACACCGGAACCATTGAGACGCCATCCAGCGAGAACGTCTTGCCCGCCGGCACCATGCGCGTCGTCTTCTTGATGACCAGATCGTGGTAGACGACCTCTGTCTTGGGCTCTTGCGCAGGAGACGCTGACAGCGATGCCGCGACCTCCATGCCCATCCTCCGAACCGCGCCGCGGAACGTCGAGTAGTGGTAGCGAGTGCCCGCTTCCGCGTTGATGAGGCGGGTGGCCTCCTTGAGGGTCTGGCCTGCCCGGAGCAGATTCGCACACCGCTCGATGAGATGCGGGTGATCCTTGGCGAGGTCCACCTTGTGGCGCGTCAGGCCAGCCTTGGCGACTTGCGCCTGCACCGTGGAAGCGCCGCGCCCGTACTTGGTGGCGATCGCCTGCGTCGTCATGCCGGTGGAATAGTCGGCCAGGATCGCGGCAACCTCGGCAGGGCTCAAAGGGATGTGGGCTCCGGGCATCAGTCTTCCTCCGTTCGGGTTTCAGGGTCGCGCTCGATCCGGCGCTTGGGCTTTCGAGCGAGAAGCCTTCGCAGCCACTGCCAGAGCCGTTGCGCGCTCGATCTTGTCAGTCGAACCATCCTCGATTGCCTCTCTGACGGCGCGGTGATGAGCGGCCATCCGTTCGTTGTGTTCGCACTGAGATTCGTATGCCTGCTGGAGCGCGCGGTAGGCGCCGCCGGAGACATCCTTCATCGTCTCCCAGCGCTGCCAGAGGCGCTTCGCATAGGTCGGCTCCACACCCGCCGCGGCGGCTGCACGGTCGCGCGCTGCCGTCCACGTGTCGGCAGGGCCGCGATGGTGACGCTTCATCAGCGCCTCCAGCCATCCTCTTGCTTCGTAGACCGCAATCTCGCTCATGACTTTCACGCCACCTTTGATGTCGCGCGCGACACGTTTGATGTCGGACATGCTCGTCCCTCCGATGCCAAATTCAGGGCATGAGAGAGCCAGCGAACAAACAGCTTGATCTTCTGAAAGACGCCCCTTGCCGGGGGCGCACCCAACACGTCGCAGCGGATTGCCGTCCCTGCGACGCGGAGCCGGACAGCGAGCCGGCCACCGAATTCAACGCCTACATCGACGCGCGCCGGGAAGGCTGCGCTCGGAATGCGAGGCGTATCGAGAAACTGAACCGGCCTTTCATCGGACCCGCGGCCGGTGAGCGGGCTCCTGGCAACGCTTCCGAACCGAGGGACAGGCTGCCCCTCTCCAATCCGGCCTGCGATGCTCCAATCTGCAATCTTGCCAGCACATGCCCCGATGCTGGCGAGGCCAACCCAGGCGGCGGGGGAGGTTTCCGCCGCCTGGGTCTTGCCGATCGCGTGGGAGGAGGTCCGCGCTCGGCAATGGGGATGGGTGTGGGTGAAGGCCATGGTCTATGCGGCCTCCTGCACGTCGAGGTAGGCGCCGATGAATTCGGCTGTGGCTACCGGGTCGATCGCGTTTCCGAAGGCGCGGTACTGATCCAGTCTTGCGGGTATCTCATGAGCCAGCAGAGGAATGCTGGCGTCAGGAATGAGCCGTCCAGCAAGTCGCCTTTCCCCTCCGAAATCATCGCCCTGGCGAACACCGCTTCGAGGTTCGGGTATCGATCCAATGATCGACGATGCGACGGCGCTCCAGTCATCTTCGCTCGGACGGCTGGCCACAAAGAAATATCGGTCTCGGCGCTGCTGACCACCTGCGCTCGCGGCTTCCATCGGGACTGCACCCACGGCGTAACCCAGCGCTTCCAAACCACCGTGCACGAGGGCGATCCACTGAGCCGCGCTCGCAACCTGTTCTCCAAAGACCGTTGCAGGCTTTCGCTCTTCGATGAGACGACGCCACACCGGCCAGAGATGGCGGTTGTCTTCGAAGCCGCGGCGGCTACCGGCAGTGGAGAAAGGCTGGCAGGGACAAGACCCCGTCCAGAGCGGGCGATCGTCAGGCCATCCAGCAAGTCGAGCTGCATAGGACCATCCGCCAATGCCAGCGAAGAAGTGGCACTGTGCATAGCCCTTGAGGTCGTCTGGATGGACATCCACGATGCTCCGCTCGTCAACATCGCCTGGAGCGATATGCCCGGCAGCGATCAGGTTGCGGAGCCACTGCGCCGCATACGGGTCGATCTCGTTGTAATAGGCGCCAGCCCGCGGCTTTACGTGTCCTCGGTCTCGGGCTTTGGGCTGGCTGACATCGCCCCGACCGCATTCGTTGCGTTGGGTCGACAAACGGTCTGGGCGATGTGTTGGGTGGGGGGCCATGGATCAGGCCTCGCCGCGATGGACGAAAATCGAGCGGGCGCGGTTTTCCAGCTTGGTGATGTGGCCGCGCTCAACAAGAGCGTTGACGATGCGGGAAACACCCGACTTGGATGCAAGGCCGAGATGGTCCTTCATCTCGTCGTAGGACGGTGTGACGCCGTGCTCGCGGTCGTAATCGTCTATGAACGCAAGGCACTCACGTTGACGGCGCGTCAGGCCGGTATCATTGCGCGGGAGCCGGGACTTGGCTTCATCGCGGTAGAGCATCGCGAACGCCTGACGCAGTTCCGCCGGATGGCGCGTCATCATGCGGACGATGCTGAGATCGACGACCTCGCTCATGCCCGCACCCGCTGGCCGACGATGCCGAACACCATCAGGAGGCCGATGTACGCGGAGAACAGGCCTAGCAGCACGTTCCCGATGGCGAAGCTCGCCGCAATGCCTGCGATGGAAACTGCCAGCAGAAGCCAGCCAAGCTGTTCAGCGGTCATGACGTTCTCCCGATGCCTTGAGGTGACGGCCTATGAAGGGGGCGCAGATGCAGGAGATCGCGGCCCAGAGGGCCATGATCTCGGCTATGGTGTGGAGCGCGGTCATGCCGCCTCTCCCGAAATCGACGCTGCGATTGCGTTGGCGGGGCTCGCAGCAGGCCCGTGGTCGTGATGGGTTGCCGCTCCAACTCCAGCGGTCATTCGGCGCCGACGCCAGGAGATCAGATCATCAGAAACAGTGCCGAGGCCGCGGCCTTCGGCGGGACGAGCTTGCGCATCGCTTCCTCCATGTTCGTTGACGTTCGGGGTGAAGCCGGGCGCATCGCTGCGCTCGGAATGGGTGCGAAACGCGCTCATGCTGCGCTCCGCTCGTTAACCATGGCGGTGGAATAGTCCCGCGATGACACACGTTCGTCACAAGCCGGGATTGTCAGCCCACATTGGAACTGTTCCACTCTCCTCTGCGGAAGGGACGCCGCACGGGGAGGGAAATAATCATGCAGGACAAGGACTTGCCGCTCGTAGAAAGCCTTGCAATCGCAGACGTTTACGTATCGGGAGTGGCCGATATAGAAGACCTCGGAGGCGGGAACTTCCGCTTCACGTGGTACGTTCGGCAGCGATCCTGCCTGACCGGGAAGACCGAACGCCTCATCGTCGCTCGCAATGTGTGCTGCGCCGAAGTCGCCCGGGAGATATGCTCGTCCACCCTCGACATGATCGGACGTGTTGCCGAGAGTGCCGAGCGAAAGCCGTTCGCTATGAGCGCGCACTAGGGTCATGCGGCGGCTCCCGTGCCAAAAATGTCGGGCCTGAGAACCCAGCGCGGGATGCCTGTCTTTTCTTCGATCTCGGCGAGACGCTTGACTGGCACGGGGGGATCACTCCGCTCCCAGCGCAAGATCGTTGTCCTATCGACGCCGAACAGATCAGCGACCTCATTCAGCGTGAGGTCTTTCCTGTCTTTGCGGAATTTTGCGAAACCGTGGGGAGTGCTCATAAACTGGAAAGTGGCATAAAGTGCCACCGCGTACAACCCCCATCCGGGGCATTTTCTGCTGACGACCGGTTTTTTTGCTGGTGGTAGTAGATTCCACCATGAGTCGCCCGACCAAGATCCACGCTGGGAGAACAAGAAGCTTCCGCCGTCACTTCCTCGCCGAATGGCTGGAAGAGCGGCGCATGGAGCCTATGGACCTGATCAGGGCGCTCAACGACGCGGCCACGATGGATCAGGGTGAGATTGACAAGAGCCAGGTCTACCGCTGGCTCAAGGGTCAACTCCCGCACGGCCCTACCCTTATGAGGATCGCAGCGACGCTAGACCTGACGGACCCGACCACCGGCGAGCCGAACCCCGAAATGCTCATGGCCCACCCCGCGCAGGACTGGATCACGATGAAGCTCCAAGGGCGCTCAAGGGATGAGGTCGAGCGGTTGAAGTCCCTAATTGAGCTTGCGCTGCCTGACAGGACTGGCACCGAGGGATAGGCATAGCTCCTACCCTTTCCGCCTCGAAGAGGGACGCCAGCCCCTTGCCTTCGAGCCCCTGACGATGGGGAGGCCGTGCGGCCCGCGTACTAGGTTGCCCTTGGCCTTTTTTTAGGAGGCCCGATGCGTTTTCCCCGCACCTTCCGCTGACCGCTTTTCCAGGCGCGGTCACACATAGATCCGGGCGGGTGGTCATCCCGTTGACGGGTCTATGTGCCTTTTACCTCCGGGGGATGCCCGTTCGAGGCCGCTCGTCCTATGGGTCACGGTTCCGAGCGATTTGTAATTCCGCGCAATCGGACGCGGCGCCGTATTCTCTTGGGAGTTCATGCACCGGGTGGATCGGCGAGGCGGGGCTACACCCCAAAAAGACCGCCGCTTTCAACCTCGTCGCTGTCTTCCTGGCGGGAACCTCCGAGCAGTCCCAGAAAGCCAGCGATCTAGCTGCCAGAGCGGGCGGCTTTATTAGTTGCGCTATCGGTCCGTTATGATATAACGGACCGCATTCCTAGCGCTTGACGGTTTAGCCGTCGCCCTGTCCCCGGTCGGATCACACCCCGCCGGGGACTTTTTTGTGCCATGGCGAGGCAAAAAGTGCAACTCTTTTCTCCGAGGGGCTTGTAGGAGGTGGCAGAATATGCCACTGTCTAGTCATCGAAACGCACCGAACCCGGAGCCAACAGATGACCGCAGCCGAGATCACCGACAGAGAGATCCGCAGCTACCTGCTGGCGAAGGGCCGCTCGGGCGTCACCAACAGCCGGGTCCGCATCAAGCGTAACGGTGAGGTCCATGTGTTCGGCCCGCTCCGCAACGGAGTGCAGATCGGCTGGTTTTTTGCCGGGAGCCGAAAAGCCATCGCAGAGAAGATCGCGCTGGAACGTATCGACGATGCCTCCGAGGAAGTGGCTGCGGTCGAAAGAACGGCGTCGAAACGGCTTTCTGGCCCCGCATCCGACATGCTGGCCGCGCTGGAAACTCTCGTCATGCAGCGGGACGCGCACTTTCACACGACTGAAGCCTGGGATGCTGCCCGCACTGCCATCGCCAAGGCCCGCTCCTAATGCGCCGCCTCCTCCTGATCCTCCTCGACCGTG
>Ga0208767_1003519_pt1 | contig 11359 bp, 2 predicted proteins | sample VirMetDEL_Mar_21_FD_184514 | JGI IMG/M metagenome (GOLD analysis project Ga0208767, IMG submission 184514) | Aqueous microbial communities from the Delaware River and Bay under freshwater to marine salinity gradient to study organic matter... | ecosystem: Environmental > Aquatic > Marine >... | reverse complement strand
GTCATAATGGTCACTACAGCTACAATGTTAGGTCAGTCTAGCTCTTTATCTCCGTTTGCTGGCCCGTATGTAGGAGAAATGCTTGGACGTGGGGCGGCTCTTGCCTCTATGCCATATCAGGCTTATATGGGGCCACTGACCGCTGGAGCTTCCGACCTACAGCAACAGGCGTTTACTGGCCTAGCCGGATTGGGTATGCCCGCTGCTAGTGGTGCAGGGTCTTTCACAGGTGCTGCCTATCAGCCGCTTACCACCGAACAACTTGCGGCTGGCGAGATGCCGACCACTACGGCACCTACTAGTCCTGTACAGCAGTACATGAACCCGTACATTCAAGCCGCACTTGAGCCTCAGTATGAGCAGGCGCGACGACAGGCCGATATTGCTCAACAAGCACTGCAAAGCCAGTATGCTAAAGCCGGTGCTTATGGAGGCGCTAGGCAGGGTATAGCCGAAGCTGAACTACAAAGAGGTCTTTTAGACCGAATGGCAGATATAACCGGACAAGGTTATTCACAAGCCTACCAACAAGCGGCTGACCTGTTTGGACGTGAGCAAGACTACGGCTTACGTGCGTTAGCTGCACAACAAACGGGTGGGGCACAACAGCGCGCCATAGAGCAGCAAGGCGTTGCTGCGGACATAGGACAGTTTAGAGAAGAGCGAGACTATCCGTACAAACAAGTACAGTACATGCAGTCATTACTACAGGGACTGCCAATATCTACGCAGACGTATCAGTATGCTGAACCCAGTGGCACAAGCCAGTTTATGCAAGGCGCAGGTGGTATTTTGGGTCTACTCGATACTATGGGACTGTTTGATTAGGGGTTAACAATGGCTGGCATAGATCAAGAATTAAGCATGAGAGAAATGGCTGTTGGCGGTAACCCTCAAGCAGCACAGCAACGGTACGCGCAAAGCAAGAGTCTTATGGACTTACTTGTTGCTCAAAAAGTGAGCAATGACTACGCGTCAGCGCGAAATGCTATGCAAGCGGCCACACAAGCCCCAGCAGGTACAGTAAAAGACCAACTGGACATGTCTAACGCACAAGTTACTAGGAATGACATGATGCGTTCGATGATGCCGGGGGTGCAGATGAAAGCTGCCCGTGATTCACAGGCTATGCAACGTCGGGCTATGGGCATCCCCACCCAACCTGCACCCAACATCCGTATGCGCGATGGCGGTATTGTGGGTTATGAAGACGGTGGGATTATCCAACGGATAATGGATTTTTTCCGACGGGATATGCAACCTATAACTGAAGAGCAGTTAAACGAAGCAGACAGGATGGATTTAACAGGCACATTTACTCCCAGAATGATGGAGGAGAGAAACGCAGCTATCGATGCGCGAACTCGTGCCCCTATGCCTCGCCCCGATGATAGAGCACCAAGAGCGGCTGTATCTGGGCCTCCTACCCGTGCTGAGAAGTTTGCTCAAATGTTTCCTAAAGCACGCGAGTACGTCAATCGAGGCGAAGGTAGCACTATGGGCGGTCTGCAATACCTACAGATGGTAGGCAGAAAGCAGCAAGAAGCCAAAGAAGAGGAAGCACGCAGAGCAGCTAACTACATAAAGATGTTAGCGCGATCTCAAGACATGATAGACGAGGTAGACCCTGCTAATACCCTACCGCCTGAAATTACTGCGTTCGCCCCCGGCGGAGGTGTAGAAGGGGGTAGTTCAATCACGGAAGATTTTGGTATTGGGCGTGGGCCTTTTGAAGCTGCATACGATTTTATAGTGTCACAAATAGGTTCAGAAGGACGTAGAAGACAAGAGGAAGAAACTCAAAGACAAGCAATACGAGAGCAATATCCGGATGCTAGTCGGTCTCAAGTAGAAGCAGCGTTAGCAGTACAAAGATATGGCAGAGGCGCTACTACACCCACTCCTACAACCACTGACACAGGCGTAACTAAAGAGCAGTTTGACGCAGCTACTGCGGGGCCAGCTAGACCAAAAGACGAGCAGAAATTTATTACCGACCCCACTGCAATAGATGTTTTACGACAGTTACAAACTGGCCCTGTGCGGCCCCAAGAAGAACCAGAAGAAAAGAAAAGCATATTCGACAACGTAGACATTGGTCGCTTACAGGCTTTCCTAGCTGGCGGTGGGGGACAAACAAGTACAGCAGGTGCGTTAGGTGGTGGACTACGAGGTCTAATGGCCGAAGACCAACGCCGTGAAGCTCTGGCCTCTAAAGAAGCTATCGAAGCTGCCAAGATCGCCAGCCAACGGTACGGTATAGAGCAGGATTACAATGCGGCTATGGCTAAGTTGGGTTTTGATAAACAAAAAATGGTGTTTGATGCTCAGACTAGCTTGTTAGAAGAAGAGTTTAAAGCCGACGCAGTTGCTGCTAGAGAAGCAATGGATAGAATAGAAAATAACTCGGAATACCAAAGAGAGTATATGCGACTCGTTGATGAATATGGAGATGATCCGGCAAGATTAGGTGCGGAACTTGCAGCAGTTGCTAATCGAATAGCCGCTACAGATATGGATATACAAAGGATACTGCGAGACGGCGAAGGTGCTGGTGGGTTTACAGTAGAGTTACCATCAGGAGAGTAACAAATGCCCATAGCTAAAGGCACAGCTCCGTCTGGTGAAAAGTTTGACTTCTACGTTCCCAGAGGCACTACAGCAGAAGAAGCTCCTGCTTTAGCTAGGTCTGCTTATTATAGAAGACGCCAAGGCATAGACGTAACTCAACCCCCGCCTCCACCTGAGAGCACTATCGGTGGAGAGTTTATGCGTGGCGCAGAATCACTCGCGTCAGCTTTTCGCACTACTGCTGGAGCCGTACTGGGCGATGAAGAAGCGGCAGCCCTTGCTGCACTAGAACGTAGTGAAGATATTGCTCAAAAGTACGGCGAAGGCCCGTCTTTTCAAGCTGTGCGAGAAGCCGAAGGCATTCTACCCACCATCGGAACCGCGCTAGGACAGATACCACGAGCAGTAGCGGGGCAAGTACCGCAACTTGGGGCTACAGCAGCAGGTGCAGCTTTAGGTTCTTTTATACCCGGTGTCGGCACAGTAATAGGTGGCGGTTTGGGCGCACTTGCGTCTCTCATACCGCAGTTCGCTGGCTACAATATCGAACGTCAGGCAGAAGCAGATATAGCCGAAGGACGTCCTGTTGATATTGACACAGGTAAAGCAGTAGGCACTGCGGCACTACAGGCTGTGCCGGAACTAGTAGGACAGTATTTTGTATTAGGCAGAGGTGTTGTAGGCAAAGTAATAGGCAAACAACTTGACGAAGTTGGAACTGCTGCCAAAGACGCAGAGAAGTTAATTGAAACGGCAAATGAAAAACTACTCCCAAGTTTAAGAAAGGGTGAGCGCGGTGTAGGTGCGATAGGGCGTGGTGTTGCTACTGGTGCTGCTGCGGAGATGCCCACAGAAGTAGCACAACAAGTTCTGGAAAGAGCACAGGCTGGTCTGGACGTATTGTCAGACGAAGCTATGGCAGAGTACGGTGAAGCTGCATACCTTGCAGCGACAATAGGTGGCACACTTGGCCCAATCGGCAGTGTAACTGGCCGTGCTGCTGCACGAAGACGTCGTGACGAGTTAGCTGCACTCACAGAAGAAGCACCCGCCGAAACAACAGAAGAAGCTGATCAGCTAGCACTTCCAGCGCCTGTCACAAGAGTAACTCCTGAAGGGCAAGCCATACCTACTGAGGGCATTGCTCCTTTTGAACAAGAACGAGCAGCACAAGAAGCTATATCGGCTGTAGGGGCAGGCACTTCTCCAGAAATAATTCGGGCAAGACAGCAAGCAGAAGAACGTAGGGCTGCTGCTGAACTAGAGCCACAAAGAGAACTTTTCCCAGAGTTAGTAGAAGTAGACGCTAAACTAGAAGCGGCTAGGGCAGGAACACCTACGACTCTTGAAGATGTGGATATAGTACAAGGCTTAGGTGTACCTAAAGCTTCTCCAGTGCTTAAACGCATACGGGGCAAAGATTTGTCTGACCCCATTCAGCGGGCTGAAGTACAAGAAGAACTAACGAAGTACTCTAAAAACGGTTCTGTTAAGCCTGCCACTAGGGCTAAAGTAAAAAGCTTTCTAGCGTCTCCGACGTTTGTAGAAGCAGAAGTACAAGCTCCACAGCAGCTTACGTTAGAAGACGCCGCTGATACTAGAGAAATAGAAGAGCTTTACGCTCAAGACGAACAGAAAGAACTGTTTGCTAAACAAGAAGCAGCGCGAGCAAGAACGGAAGCAGCTAAAACTACTGTAGATGCCACCGAACTAGAAATGAACATCGGTGAGGCTGATCGCCGTGTAGCACAAACGCAACAAGAAAGAACGGCGCAAAATCGTAACGCAGTCTTACAGCCCATACTAGAGCGTGATGATATTACTAGTATGGACAGGCTTACGCGTGCTTTTAGTGCTGAATTAGGCAGACAAGGGTTTACAAATACTGAACCTACACAGGATGAACTAGCTGCAATAACTAGACGCTCTTATGAATTAGATGAAGAGGGTACACGGGCTGCGGTAGAAGCAGAACAAGGCGCTGCTGGCGTAGCAGAGTTAGAAGCTTTGATACCCGAAAAAGGAGCAAAGCAGACACAACGACAACCAGAGACACAACCAGCAGCGCAACCAGAGGCACAAGAAACGGCAGCAGAAAAGATACAAGAACCTGTATCAGAATCGGTTGCTAAGAAACAAAAGGAAAAAGAACCAGAAGTTGACTTAACTGACGACTTTGGTGATTTTGAAAAAGACCTTGAGTTTGAAGAAAGAAAAGCAGAAGCGGCTCGTCGTGCCGGAAGGCAGCGCAGTGCGGATGAAGAAACACTCTCCAATACAACTGCACAGTACGAACTGGACAAAGAAAAGTTTCAACAAGCTTTTGATGAGATAAAGGATAATCCCGGCGAACGAGCATCGTTCTTGGCTTCAATAGCTAGTGACAGTATAAGTGGTTCGCCAGAACAAAAAGCCGCAGCGCAAGCCAAGATAAACGAGATAAATGAAAACTTTTCCCAAGATGTAAAAGATGACTTAGTAGCTGCACAAAACAGTATAAGAGAAGACCTCGGATTACCGTTACCCGCAGAAGCTTTAGCTGTTAGTGCACAGGCGTTAGAGCCAGAAGTTGTAGAACTTCTTCGTGAGGGTAAGTTATCCGAAGCACTCGACATACTGTCACAGAGCAAAGATAAAGAAATAGCTAGAGTTGCTAAAGCGGTTAACGCAGCCATACTGAAAGACGGCGGTACGAAAGTCACGCTTGAGTCAGGTTTAATAGGCACCAACGGCAAGATACTGGCTGGTACGTTTGATCCTAAGACCAACACTATAATTATCAATAAGGATTTAACACCTACAGCACATGTGCTTTTGCATGAGTCGCTGCACGCTGTTACTTCTCACGTTGTTGCGAACTCTAACGATCCTATAACCAAACAGCTACAAGCACTGTTTGATAATGTCAAAGACAGGCTTGAGGATTCATACGGTGCTACCAGCCTAGATGAATTTATAGCAGAGGCTTTCTCTAACCCTGCGTTCCAAGCAAAGCTTGCCTCTATGGATACTAAGGGCAATAAGCTGCCTATATGGAAGCAGTTTGTGAACGCTATACTGAATCTAGTCCGTAGGTATAGAAATATCCCATTTACTAAAGTTACCTCTGCCCGTAGTGAGGTAGACAAGTTAGTAACAGAAATAATATCTCCAGCTCCGAAGTACCGTAATGCTACTCGCATGAACATGGAGGCTACCGCTCAGGAAGAGGGTAAGTTCTTCAATCAAGCTATGGGTAATTTTGGTGGCCCTGTGACAGAGAGTATGGTGAAAACATACAACGACACGATGCCAAAACTGTCGAGTCTGGGACGTAGAGGTATATTGAGTTCATTGCCGTTGAACTCTATAGCAGATTACATAAAGGACAGTGACGATCCCAATCTGCGTGCTCTTGGTGAAGAGCTAGAACAACTGTTTAAGTTAATCCAACAGAAGAATGGTGCACGCCAACGCAACTTGGGTAGAGTCAGAGATACTGCCAAACAGTTAGACAAAGTATTTAAAAAGCTTGGCGAGCCACAACGTGAACTCTTTAACAAAGTTGTTATGGAAAGCACGTTGCGTCGTGTAGACCCGTCCCGACCTAGATCGTACTACGAGAAGTTTCGGTTTAGTTATATAGACCAAGACGGCAGAGAAGTTCGTGATGACGGGTTTACCACTAAAGAAGCACGAGATGCTGCCGTAGCAGAGCTAAAAGCTAAAGACCCTCAAGGTAATCTGACGTTTGCTATAACCGATCCAAGTCAAGGTAAGTTAGATAACTACGATTTACTTAAAAAGGATTACGAGAAACTAGCAGGCGAAGCAAAAACAGCTTACAACACGTTGCGAGATGCGTATGCCGAAGCGTATACCAGCCTCCGTATGGTCATCGTAGAGCGTATCAACGCGGTAGACGCTACAACGGAAGAAGCTCTGTTTGCCAAGAAATCCTACAGAGATCAAGTACTGAAAGAACTTCTCAACAAAGAATCTATCGAGCCATACTTTCCTTTGTTCCGTAAAGGAGACTTCTGGTACAACCACATAGGTTTCGATCCCTACACGGGCAATGTCGAACAATTTAAAGTTGCGTTTGAATCGCCAACCGAACGTGAGTTATACGCTAAAGATGTCTTTGAGGAACTAAGACCTAAAATCCTCAGTAGTGAAATAACTACAGTAGTAGAGACTAGAGAAGCGGCGAGAGCAAAAGCACTGGCCGAAGGTGCTACTCCGGAACAGGCTGAAATAGCTGCTGTAGAAGCCGTTATAGAAGGTACTAATGCGGAACGCCCAACTAACGAAAGAGGGCAAAGAAGCGCGGTAGATATAAATTGGGCGCAATCTGTTATTGGTAAAGTAATAACAAAGAAGGCCGAAGCGGCTAAGAAAGCACGGGCCAAAGCCATAGAAGATGGGTTAAGCGAAGCAGAGGCTGATCAAATACGGGATCAAACCTTACGCGCCGGAAGCGCGGTAGAAAACATAGTACGTGATGCTATGTTGGAAGCCATGCCCGAACGGTCTTTAGAGCGTTCCTTCAGAAAAAGACAGAATGTACGTGGTGCCAAGATGGACGCCATAGACGTGTTCCGTCAACGGATGCCCGCCTTCTTGGAGCAGACAGAAAGCATACGGTTTGATACCCCCCTTACCCAACGCAGCAACGAACTGAAGCGTAAGGCAAACGCCGCAGTGAACACGCCAAACGCAGAGTATGCGCGTGAGATAGCAGAGAAAGGGGAGCAGTACATAGAGTTTGTTAAAAACCCACAAATATCAACGTACGCACGTACAGTTAAAAGCTTGGGTTTCCTTATGACTCTAGGCTTTAACGTGTCGTCTGCACTGGTTAACTCTTTCATATTGCCGGTTGTAGTATTGCCATTCCTCGGGGGCAAGTACGGCTATGGTGCGACTAGTGCAGCTATGTATCGCGCTAACAAGTTGTATCTCGGTACAGGTATGCGCCGTAGATTGAATCCGTTTGGTGGTGCGCCTGAAGGCACAGAGTTTGACGGGCCGTCATTAGCTAACCTAGACCCAGAAAATTTACCCGAAGAGTACAAGCAGTATAAGCCACTAATAGAGGAACTTATTGCCAGAGGTGCAGCTAACACTTCTACAGTGGGGGACATGCTTGATATAGACAATCCTACAGGTAATAGGTTTGAAAGAGGGTTGACTTTATTTAACGGCGTGTCTGGGTTTATGTTCCATCAGGGTGAGCGTTTTAACAGACAAGTTACTGCAATGGCCGCCTATGATTTAGCTATGGCCGAGCAGAAAAAACAAAACAAAGGTGCTGAAGTCACAGAAGAGCAGCAACGTAAAATCATTGACCAAGTGATGTTGGATGTAGAACACACTAACAGTGGTGCGTTGATCGAAACCGCACCAACACTAGCGCAAGGCAACATCTCTAGCATATTGCTGATGTACAAGCGTTTCGGTGTGTCGATGGTCTACCTACAGATGAAGATGGCTAAACAAGCTCTTAATCGTATGTTTAGGACACGTAAATACTCTGATAAAGAAGTCGGTGATGCTAAGAAGCAACTGATCGGACTATTTGGTATGTCGGGGCTTTTAGCAGGGGCGCAAGGTATGCCGCTGTATGGGGTTATCTCTACTCTCGCTAATGAAATTTTCTTAGATGAAGAAGATGATGACTTCGATAGTATATTCGCTTCTTACATAGGTGAAGGTGCTTACTCTGGTGCGCTTAACGCAATATTTGATGTAGACGTAGCGCCACGTATCGGTATGAGCAATCTACTGTATAGGACATTACCAAACAAAGAGTATGAAAACTCTCTAGCGTATGCCGCAGAACTATTTGGTGGGCCAATGCTTGGTATTGCACAAAGAATGGAACGTGGTAGACAACTTATTGTGGATGAGGAATACCAACGAGGTTTTGAAAGCATACTACCCGCTGGTGTGTCCGGCCCACTCAAGAGCATCCGTTATGCAACTAAAGGAGCTACCACACTACGTGGCGATCCTATAGTAGAAGACCTTTCAGCAAGGTCTATCTTTGGGCAGTTCTTTGGGTTTGCTCCAGCAGGCTACACCAAGCAGTTGGAAATCAATGCTCGTGATAAGCGTGTGGATCGCACGATCAACGAAAAACGTACCAGACTTCTTCGTCAGAGATATGTGGCCTACAGAGTCGGTGACTTTGAGGGTGTACGTGACATAGACCAAGAAATAAACGAGTTCAACCAGCGTAATCCTGAAGTCAGGATCACCGGAGACACTAAGGCTAGATCGTTACGACAGCATAGAATCACTAGTCAGATAGCGCGTCAGCTAGGTGGTATAACAATCAGCCCACGTAGGCTAGAGAAGATTATACAGAAGAGATTAGAAGAGACGGGCGAGAGAGACTTTTTCTTGTAAAAAAATGCCCCCACAAGGAGGGCAATGATCTCTCTACGAGAACGATGAGAGCGCAATGTACCACAATATAGTGTGGTAGAACAACGTAGAACCACTATATATCGTCTTTTTCTACTGTTTCTACGGGCTGTTCCTCGCTCCAATCCAGCTTCAAAACATAGGTTGGGGGTAAATTTATCCCTGATATGCCTGTACCCAGCCTATATTTGGCGTCTACACCCCCCAATTCATCTATTATCAGACGCCGCATGTGGCTGTATTCAAGCTTTCTGTTACCGCACCACTTCTTGAACGGCGTTGGTAGCAGGTACGCAATGTTAGTTTTATTCTCTATCCTAGCCACAATTTTATACATCGGCTTATCGGTGTCTTTTAGGTACACCTCTAGCTCTGGGTCTATGACTGCGTCTTGAGAATCATTTACTCTAATTATATTGCGATTGTTTTCGGCGAAGTACTGGGCAAGTATGTCTCTTATATCCAGTACAGCGGCAGTAGTATCACTGCGTGCTTTCCGTAGCATCTTGCACACCCAATCTTCAAGGTTGGCTATGTTAAGGTTATGCAGTCCTACCCGTTGAGCGATACTCAGTCCAGTTATTACAGCAGCGGCCTGCCACAACCAGAATCGGTTTTGCGCTGTCAGCCCCGTACGGTCTATAAGTTTATTGACGTTATGGAGTAATAAACCCTCAGCAGCTTCCTGATGCTTCACTAACTTCTTTATGTAAAGTTCACCAGCCCACCCATAGTTATTTTCTAACAACTTGTTAAGCTCAAAGCCTTCTTTGGTGGTATCTGCATCTTCTTCAAGTTTTACCAAAGTTTCTGCTTCTAACAGACGTTGTGCTTCCCCTTTCGGGTGCTGCCTGAAGTCTGCTGATATGGTGTCGAGAATGCCTGTGTTACCACTAGTCGGTACCAGAGTAGCCCACGGCTTGCCTCTGTAACGCTCTACAGTCTCCCCTGAGTTACCCCGCAGACGATTTCTCTGCATACCCTGACTGACTGCATAGGCAAAGTTACTAAGTTCTTTACCGTCTTTGTTGGACAATTCGTCTAGGTACACAACAATGTTCTTGTATGTCTCTGTAACTTTCCACACAGAAGCAAACGTATCATCACCTTTCTGTACTACTAGCGAAGGGTTGCCCCACACGGACGCACCAGCAAACTGACCGGTAGACTTACCGAAGCCCGACTCGGTGCTTTTTAGGTGAAAGATACTGCCAGCTATCTTTGGTGCAAAGACCATCAGCGGTGCAGCAAACGACATACCGAACATATACTGGTGCGGCTCAAACCCTTCTTTGTCAAAGAACTCAGGAATCTTCTTCCACTCATCTAAACTACCGCTCTTGTCGAAGTGTGCGAAGTACCCCTCTGTTATTGAACTGGGATAGTTAGGTTTGATCTCGTTAGGGAATACCTCTCGGTCACCCAGAATGAAAGACTTGTTATTCTCAGTCCAACCAAACTGTTCTGCCACGCTATGTTCTTCCATGTGCTCTTCAGCGTGATCCACAAGAGCCGCTACGAAGTCCATAAGCACCGCAGGTTTCATAGTAAAAACACCGCGCTTGGTCAGCTCTACCTTAAATGTTTCTCTACCAACAAGTTTGTAAGCAGGTATCATAAAGTCTCGAATACCATGCCGCTTAGTATGGTGGCGAAATATAAAAGAAGTGCCAGCCACTCTGTCGCGTAACTTGCGTATGATATACAGATCAGTACTGAGTACTTCCTTTATCTCAGCGTTGCCATCTTTCATCTCCCTGAGACCTATGCCCCCACCCTCATATCTGAAATACGGCTTCGGGTATTTGGGGATAGTTACTGTAGAAGGTGCGTCCTCTGTGTTCTTTGTGTCTAACGCAACCTCACTATTGTCTGGAACCTCTACTGTGTAGCTTTCCTCAGACGCCTCGTTTGGAACTATGGCTAGACTTATCGGGCTTTTGAATCTGTCGTTGTCCTTGTGCGGGCAACCTTCGCAACCCTCTGGGTACTCCTCTTCAAACCTCGCGCAACTGTGCGGTGCCTCAATGGTACGCGCTACGTTATTGGTTTCTTCTACAGTGTAGTCTTTATACCCACTAGATATAGCATGCACGTTCTCCATACCACGCGCTTCGCTTATATCTATGTCAGAGAACTTTGCTATGGACATAACGTGCGTCCACAGCGCGTAATTTATTGAGTCAGGCTCGCGTATGGCTCTGTCTATCTGAGCGCAGCCTGTACCGTTTACTGTTTTATCTAGCAGTACTTCAAATCTTTTTATCACTCTGTTGCCCAGAGCGTTCTTCATATCCTCCTGATCTTCTTCAGAGAATTCCTGTACAGAGAGAACTGGTATCAAATCTTCAGGTAGCTTGGACGAAAACTCTTCCAA
>Ga0208767_1003516_pt1 | contig 11365 bp, 23 predicted proteins | sample VirMetDEL_Mar_21_FD_184514 | JGI IMG/M metagenome (GOLD analysis project Ga0208767, IMG submission 184514) | Aqueous microbial communities from the Delaware River and Bay under freshwater to marine salinity gradient to study organic matter... | ecosystem: Environmental > Aquatic > Marine >... | reverse complement strand
CTAAAGACTCTCCACATTGTATTACCCCATATATCTTGATACGCCTAATAGAAGATAGCACCTGAGTTTATGCTGCTTATTGTCTTTTACTATAAATATAAAATGAAGCAAGTATTATAGCAAAAAAAATAAACGAACCATATAACTCAATGTAAAAATTCCCCATACCGCCCTCCCCTTGCGGGTACTCCTAAATAATGTATCGTTACCCTGTGGATGAGACAGGATTGAAGGGGTCATCCCCTGCCGAAACAGGCCACACTTCTGGATACATGTAATTATACTCTGACTTTCATAAGTGTCTATGATATTCCATAATATTTATTAAGTACTGTATGTATATACTTCGGGCCACGAAGTAAAAATATAAGTTAATATTATTTAGAATAGTCTTACTCACTCTTATTTACTATCCTATTCCCATATTACAATACGTTCTATATCGTTATCGGATTGAGTATGTGCCGAACACTTATCTATTTAATAAGGAAGTATACTATTACTACTGTTCGTAAGTACTATTATTATACCTGTGGCGAATGTTAATCAAGAAAACAAAATATCAAGAATGTGGAAAATTGTCTAAATCTCAAGATTGTTCTTGACGATTATGAATCTGCTGGTATAATTACTTGAAGCAAGTTTGAGTAAGAAATGGTCGGTAGAAATATATAAGTCCCGACATAACCTTACCCAGTATGGACCTCTGCGTGACAATTGGCACATAAGAGGGAACATTTATCAAGTTCCTCTAATAATAAAGGAGATATAGTATTCCTAGCACATAGAGAAGATATTGTATATTTTTTCAATGATGGGTCATTATGATGAAAATGTAGAGCAGCATGACATTTGTTATAACCACATTTAGAACATTTGTTACCTTTGTACTCTAAACAAAATGCTTTTAGTTCCTGATAAGACATAAAGTTCTTTTGTATGACAGGTTTATTTACTCTACATTCTTTACTACAATACTTACGAGTAGAACGTATATTGGTTCCACATGTAGCACATTTCTTCCTTTTGGAACTTGGAAATCTTATCTCTGCATAATGTTTTCCCCTACAAGAACCAGAACAAAACTTACCTTTACAAGTATTATTACAATGCTCATAATAACAAATATCCATATAGTCACCTCTTATGTGTAAGAAATACAAAAACGATTTGTTCTTTTTACATATTATACACCATTATGGTGCCCAGGTATATGTTATTTGAGTACTAAAATGTGGGTAAAAATGGGGAAAAGTGGGGTAAAATGTGCTAAAAACCCACTTATTGGGGGGTGCCCACCTTAAATTTGATTAAAACAACTGTTTGAAACACATGTTTGAATAGTATTATTGTTTATATATATGTTGTTATTTGTTCTATAAATAGAGATAGTAAATGAAGAGTTTATTGAAGAAGATTTCTTACCTACTGTGTATATTGGTATTTATCGTTTTACCCTGTGTTTTATGGGGTTTTTACTTCTATTATGTAGCAAATTAGGGTGTAAAAAATGGACTTAAATATCAAGTTTATCTTGACACTTATTGCTTGTATGTTATCCTATTATATTGGGTATAAAGTTGGTGTTTATATGACGTTTAAGAACTTTATTGAACGGGCCTTAAAGTCAAAAAAGAAGTAAATCAAATATCCTTATTTCAGACCTATTTATCTAATTAGAGTTTAATTGAATGTTAATCAAGTTGGTAATCTTATTTTTATTGTTTGTAAGTTTGTTTTTTCAGTTACTTACCTTGTTAAAGAGTAAATGAGATGTTATTTAATCTATGTGTCTTGTGTTTTTTACTTGTAACTTGGTTTTTTACAGAAGGATGATTAGAAATGAAAACTATCGTAGAAACAACTGGTGGAGGTCTTGAGGGGCTTCTCGGTGAGCGAGTTGCAATCTGGTGTATGAACTACATCTACGCTGGAGTGCTAGAAGGCGTTGGTGACAACGACATTAAGTTGTCAGATGCCAAAGTGGTTTACGAGACTGGACCGCTGACAGACGAGGGATTTCAGGATGCCCAGCAATTGCCAAGCGATTGGTATATCAGGGTCACTGCGATTGAAAGTTACGGGGTGATGAAATGATGAGAGGAAGGTTTAGGGCTTGGCCTTGGTCTTGTTCTGGGTTTTGTTCTTGGTCTAGATCTCGTTCTGGGTCTAGATCTCGTTCTAGGTCTGGGTCTTGGTCTTGTTCTGGGTCTAGGTCTAGGTCTAGGTCTTGTAGTGGAGAATGAAATGATAAGAGCAAGAGTATATAGGTCTAGGTCTTGGTCTTGGTCTTGGTCTGGGTCTAGGTCTGGGTCTGGGTCTTGGTCTAGGTCTTGGTCTTGGTCTTGGTCTAGGTCTGGGTCTGGGTCTAGGTCTGGGTCTAGGTCTGGGTCTAGGTCTTGGTCTAGGTCTGGGGCTTGGTCTGGGTCTTGTAGTGGAGAATGAAATGATAAGAGCAAGAGTATATAGGTCTAGGTCTGGGTCTAGGTCTGGGTCTTGTCTGGATTTGTCCGGTTTCGATGAGGGCCGATTTCAGCAAACCCATACATACAAAGGGTTTACGATAACTGGAAGGAGATCCGGACATCCCGATTTTGTCTGGATTTTGTCTGGATATGGATAATAAAGGACTTTATGCTGATGACTGATACAGAATTAAAATATTATGAAATTAAAAGATTTGTAATGAATGTGATTAAGTTATATAGTAATGAAGAGAATGAATGGGAAAAAGGTTATAGTGCATGTGCAAAAGTTATTTTATCAAAAATGAATCCTGATAGTGATTGGAAATCTTGTGGAGAAAAGAAGTGATTTTTGAGATATCATACGATGCATATCTGTTTGCTTGTAATCAAATAGAAAATAAACAAGTAAAAGAAATCTTTGTTACCTTGAAAGATAATAAATATTATGTAAGTGACATTGGTTTTTTAACAGATGGAAGAAAAGAATTTAAGTTGAAACTTAAAACATGTCCTAATACGGGTTGTAAAAATAAAGTAGCGGGAACAAATACTAGAACATATCTTGGTTTAAAAAATAGTTATTCTGGAAGACTATGTTCTGATTGTAGAATAGCATTAAGGGAGGCATCATGAGTTGGTTAGATGTAGTTACTGCTTATCTTGGTGCTATTGCATCTGGAGATATTAGAGCAGTTAAACAATTAGTATCAGAAGATGTTCAGTACAAAGATGGTATAATGGAACTCAATGGTATTGATGAACTATTGACTATTATTGGACCTGACTATAGGATGCAAATACAAAACTGGGCTTATAAAAATAAATTAGTATTTGTAGAGTATTCTTACTGGGATTATATGGATGAATATTCTAAGGATGTAGTTGGTGTATATAGTATTAACCCTATGGGAAAAATTTCACAGATTAGGATGTATTCATGAAGGTTCCTAACATAGAAGAGAAACATATGGACAGGGCATTGGAGTTTGTATTAAAACTTCCAAATAATGATTCCTTAAAGGCATGTGTTATGAAAGAGAATCCGGGTATGTATGAAGTACTAAAAGGACAACTAAAAGTATTAGCATACAATGGAGAATCAGAAGAATATATTCAATCATATCTTACGGGGTTTTATAGTTGTTTCTTTATGATTAGAGAAGCAATGAAAGATGAGGGATTAAATTAATGAGTAAAATAGAAGAATTACCACTTAGGGAATTTATTTATCAATTATTACCTAAAGAAGCAGTCGGCGTTGAACTTGGTGTCCAGCATGGACTCAATTCTATACAATTATATCATATCTCTAGACCTAAAAAAATGTATTTAGTTGATTTATGGGAATTGAAATTTCCACATCTACATAGTCAAAGATGGGATGACTGGACGGATGTTGTCAATCATAATTTTGAATTACAAATTCAGCAAAACATCGTAGAAGTGTGCAAGCAAGATAGGTTAGATTTTCTAAATCAGTTTAATGATAATTATTTTGACTGGGCATATGTTGATACAACTCATACATATATAGACACTAAACAAGAAGCTGAACTACTAATAAAAAAAGTCAAGGCAGGAGGGTATATTGCCTTTCATGACTTTAATACTGCTCCACATGCTTGGGGCACTGGTGTTATGAGGGCAGTAATAGAAAGAATTAATAGTGGTGAATTATTGGCTACACATATCTCAAATGAACAGTTTACAACTATATTATGTAAAAATATAAAATGAGTTTTGAAACTGAAAAATTTATTTTTGGACATATACCAAAATGCGGAGGAACATTTATAAAAAATGTGTCAGGGCAAATAGGTATTATTAAAAAATCCTATAATGGAGAATTTGGTTATCATGCACCAATACATATGTTTAATGAAGAACTACCTATATTAATTAGTGTTAGACATCCTTATAGTTGGTATATTTCACAATATAATTTTTTAACAATGGTAAATTGGATATATGACAAATATTATGAAAATTTTAATAAATGGTTTGATGCAACTATTGAATTAAAAACAATGAGTTTCTATTATTATGATATAATGGGATGTTGCAGAAATGAAGATTATGTTGTCAAATTAGAGAATCTTTGTGATGATTATATAAAATGTTTATATGCCATTGGATATGATTTATCAGCACAGGATATACAAATAATTAAAAAACATCCACGAGAAAATATATCTACTAACGATTCTAATATAGAATTAACTAGTATTCAAAAAGAAAAAATAAGGAAAGTTGATGAGGAAATATTCAAAAGATACAGTTTTATTTCATAAAGAAAAAGTATTTATAAAATCAAGTGAAATAGCAGATGATTGTTATAGACTCTTAGATTATATAGAAGATTGTTGTTGTATTATTGGTATTGCTAGAAGTGGTATTTTTCCTGCAAGTTTATTAGCACTGTTTGCGAATAGTCCTTTGTATTCTTACGAGCAAAATAATGGTATAATCACTAATCTAAGAGGTGGTGGCAGAACTAAAGAAATGTTTGATACTCAAACAAAAGATAATCATAATAATATATATCTAGTAGATGATTCTGCATATTCTGGAAGGTCTATAAGAATTGCTAAAAATAGGATTCAAAGGCAGTTTCCAAATAAAAATGTTATTACTATGGTCTTATATGCTAGTTCCGCTGTCTATGAATCAAACCTTATAGACTATACTGCAAGAATAACAGATGAACATTGGTTTGAATGGAATTTATTTGCATCTCCAGTAACCAAAGGTGTATGTATTGATTTTGATGGAATACTATGTAGAGATTTTATGCCATGGGAAGATGATGATGGAGAGGTATATTTAGATGTACTTAAAAATATGAAACTTGGTAATATAAGACCACAAAACCGTTGGTCTGTAGATATTGTTACTGCTAGACTAGAAAAATGGAGAAAACCAACAGAAGAGTGGTTGGCAAAACATAAAATAAATTATTCTAATCTAATTATGGGACCATGGAGTAATATTTCAGAAAGATTTAATATTAATATAGGAAAATGGAAAGCAGATATGTATAAAAATTTACATAAAACACTATTTGTTGAATCAGATTTAACACAAGCATTAGAAATATATAAATATTCAGGTAAAGATGTTTTACATTATGAATCTGGTAGGGTATTCTCATGTTCATTACCAAGCAGGGAAATGGTGGTTTAGTGTATTTTAATATGTTGGTATATAGTATTTTTAGTTTTGTTTCCATAATAACTTATTTCAAGAATTTTTGGAATAAGGATGTTGAAGGACAAGATATTATGGTATACTTAATTATGCATATTTTGATGTGTCTTATTTTTATAAAGGTGTTTGGAGTATGAAAGGTTCGGTTGAGTCAATTAGAGATAGGATCTATGAATTAAGTTTGCGGATTGATAAGGAAACTTATAATCCAAATGGATCAAGGAGTGAGATCAAAAAACTTATTAAACAAAAATCTAAACTGGAGAAACAACTAGAAAAGATTATTCGTTAATTTTTTTTGGAGTTTCAAATGTTAAAGTATCTTAACAATCTAGATGTAGAAGAGATGATTGCTAGGATTTCATTTTGTGCTTTTATGGGATTTTGTTTTTTTATTCTGGTCAAAGGTATTGTTTTTCCTATTGCTTTACATTTCTTTGATCAGGGAACTTATTTTTAAAGGAGTTTGTATGAAGAACTTTATTGTCGCCGTTGCTGTTGTTGGAATGTTGTCTTTTGCTAATTCTGCTCAAGCAGGACCACTACGTTGTCTTGCAGGTAAGGTATTAGCACCAGTTCAAGGTGTTGTTCAAGCACAACCAGTTCGTTCTGTAGTGCATGATGTTGCCGCAAGGAAACCAGTAAAATCAACAGTAGGTAAAGTTTTTGGTGGTTGCCGATAAATAACTACAAAAAGAAACATTAAAATAGTGTATATAAAGTTGTAACTATTCTTTGTTCAACTATGGGAGGTATGAAAATGCCCAGAAAACCACTTTTTAATGGTCCTATCATGACTTTTGTTAGAAAGCACAGATTGATTAGGAGAGCCGCTTTGGTCGGTGGTATGGTAGTTGGAGTTTATTTTGCTGGAGTAGCAATGGGATTATGGCCTAATATTTTAGGATGAAATAAATAGGGTTTTTTAACCCTTGTTTGTGGCACTGGGGCGGGCCTTGTATCTTTCAAGTAACCCGCCTTTTTTTCGTCAATAAACATATTTTCCTGTATATTATAGTTAATAACAACTATTTATATTGGAGATGTGTAATGCACTTTATTGACATACTTAAAAATCTAGGTTTTGAAGGGGATACTCAAAAGGCAGCATATGCTAAATACCAAAAGTCTCAGTTTTGGAAAGATATTAGAGAAAAAGTATTAACAAGAGATGATCATAGATGTCAGTGCTGCGGGGATAAAGATAAATTAGTAGTGCATCACAGAGAATATTCATATGATGTTATGTCTGGAGAAAACCTAGATAGATCTAAAATAATAACTTTATGTAACAGTTGTCATGGTAAAATTCATTTTTTCAAAAGAAAAGGAAAAATGATTAAAAGGGACCATGATAAATCAGAAAAAAAATTATCCAACATGCTACGAGGATATGGTATTAGTTTAAGTAAATATGATGCACTGGAAGGTGTCACTCCAGAAAGAATAAAAGAATCAGAAGATGAAAAACAAAGTTATAAGAAAAAAAGAAGGAAAAGAAGAAAAAAAACTTGGCAGAATATAGTTAAGGAACCAAATAGTAAAACATATCCAAGATTAGGTGAGTGTAGAAGGTGCGGAAATAGAGAATATGTTAATGCCAAAGAATTTAATAGAGCAAGTTCGGCCAGATGTTCAAATTGCCAAGGTATACTAGATAAAGTTTATAGAAAATAAAATGGATAACTTTGAAGCAGCAAATGAACCACAAAGACAACCTGAAATGGTTGTATCTAAATGCTGGGAATGTGGTAAAGAAAAAGAATGTATTGAGTACATTGTCTGTTGCACTGGGACTAAATTCTATACTTGTCCCGAATGTGAAAAAAAGATTCAAGAAGAGGGTTGACAATCCCGATATCTATAGTAGAATCAAAGTGTTGCCACTAACTTACTTTCTGGAGCAAAGAGATGTCTAACAAACAAACTCTACTTGTCATGGAAAACTACGGAGAGCTTCTCAATAGTCGAGAAGATGTTATTCAACTGAAAAATCAGATTGAAGAATCTATTGCTTTAGCTGATGTTTTTGTTCAAGCACTTGCTGAAGTAGAGCCTATCGACTGGGACTTTTTACTGACTACTTTTGGAGAATAGAATGAGTAAAAAAATGACTATTGCTTACTTTAAAGAAGCAATCAAACAAGATGGTAATGTACATTATGGAGTTAGTGCATTACTTTATGTTTTGCGACAAATTGAGTATGCACATGCTGATGGTCAAATAACTGATAAGCAAATGGATAAACTTTGGAAATGGGCCTATGATAAGTATGCAGAATAAAGTATAATTATCTAGTGATCTATTACTTTATTAGGAGACTGAGATGAAACCGTTGTATATTTGGGCTGGTGGTAAAAACAAGATGCTGAAGAAGTATACTGATTACCTTCCCAAAAGCTTTTCTACATATGTAGAGCCATTCTTTGGTGGTGGTGCTATGTATTGCTGGGCATATCAAAAGAACCCAGATGCTCGCTTTGTAATCAATGATATTAATGAATCTATTATCAATATCTATACTTCCATTAAATATGATCTTGATAACTTTATTAATAGAATGGATGAGTTGTCTAATGAATATTTACCACTAGACAAGCCAGCTAGAAAAGAGTATTATTTTAGTCTCAGGCATCAACACGCATTTGATTATGAGGTATGGGATAAAACCATCGAATCTGCAACTCTTTATTTCTTAATGAAAACAGGATTTAATGGTATATGGCAAATCAATAAGAATACAAATGGTCGTTTTGGAACTCCTTCTGGATTGCTAAATCAGAAAGATAAAGTATATGATAAAGAAAATGTTCTTGAATGGCATTCTGCTTTGCAACGCACAACTATTTTATCTGGAGATTTTTCTGCTACTTTAGAACATTCAACTAAAGATAGCTATACTTTCCTAGACCCACCATACAGAGGATCTTTTACACAATATGGTGTTGACTTCGATGATAAGATTCAACTGTCAGTACTCGATCATTTAAATAAATGTAAAGAGCAAGGATCTTATACTTTACTATCAAATAGAGATGTTGGAGACGGTTTCTTTGAAGACAATGTAGGTGATAATCAAATGACTTATTTTGATGTTACTTATACTGCTGGTAGAAGAAAGAAAAATGATGATGGTTCTTTTAGTGCAAAACCCGCCAGAGAAGTTTTGATTTTTTAGAAAGGTTAAATGAGTATGCATATCCCGTTATATGAAAATGTCGAAGATACAGTTAAGGCACTATGTAAGGCAGTGAACAATGGAGAAAAGCATCTAGTGGCAAACAAGCCAATGCAATATGGCAAAACGGGCATAATGTTGTCACTTACAGATAAACTACTAAAATCACTTATAGATAAGTATCCAGATAGGGAAAATATATTAAATGTGACTATGGTAACAGCACTATCCATAAATAGTTTACTAGAACAAAATGCAAAGAGATTCTCTCGTTATTTTAACCTGTGCAAATTGGAAGGTAAAAAAAATAAATACGCAATGAAATCCGGCTATGGTGGAACTATTGCTTCGTTTAGCTTTTATCATCCTACAAATATTAAAGATATCGAAGAATATAAAACAGACGATACTTTTGATCTGATAATTATTGATGAATGCGAAAGGGCAGATACTCTCAAAGGTCAAATTCACACTCATTTAAAGAAACTAGGAGTAGATACTAGTAAGCCACATTGGGCACAAGATAGAGATAACTTTATGATATTAGAAGTATCTGCTACTCCAGAAACTGCAATTTTAGGTGATAATCTTAGTAATGAAAAACCAAAGCCATATAAGATTATTCAAACTTATAATGAAAGTAGGGATGGTTATCACGAAGATAGGAATCCAGAAGGTTATCTTGGTGTCTGGCACATGCATGATTCTGGAAGGGTCAAAGCTTCAAGAAATATAGTAACTGAAAATGATAATGGTGAAATAGTTCTTACAGATCATGGCAAAGGTGTATTTGATGATTATAAAAAAGCATTTAGAAAAAATGGAAGTGGGCATTTAATTTTGGCGATACCCAACTCCGATAAAGAACTAATCAGTAAGTGTGTCGATTTAGAAGACTGTAAAATAACTTACGCTTTAAGTGATACCAGTATTAAAGATTATGATGATACTCAACGTGTTCATAGATTAAGTATTGATAAGGGTATTAAAACATTAGGTCAAAAACCAGATACATATTCTATTATTATCTTTGATAGTGGCTTAAATGCTGGTGTCACTATTAATACATCATATATTCGGGGAATGCATGATAGGCGACCAAGCAGTACAAATGAATCTACTATTCTTCAAAGTCTAATCGGTAGGGCATCTGGATGGGGTAAGGGAAAGGATGAATTTACGATCTGGATTCCTGAGTTTATAAATGGTGTGCATTTTGAAGATTTAATACAAGATGTAAGAAAAAGATTTGTAGAACACGATACAAGGACTTTCAGTTCTACTAGAACAACTGTTGCATCAAATAGGAAATCTAATAACAAAAAAACATTTTTGGTAAATATTGATCTCGATGATGCTAAAGATCTTAAAACTGAAAAAGAGATTGTAGATCTAATACGACAGTATGGCTATCAGCCGTTAACTAAGAATGAGAAGGGTGATACATCTTTGAGAACAATCAATGTATTGAATCAGGGTGAAAATATCAAACCATTCATTGAGAACTCTATGGCTGGTATAGATAAGCAAGTATTTGATAAGGCGACATCTCTTGGTATAGGTGGAAACGAACCAATATCTATTTTCCAAATCCCAAGCGATAAACAATTCAATGCTCATATTCAGCTTTTGGAACAGCTAAGAGAATTATCTGACTCTGGACTATCTGATATACAGTATAAAAAAGCTTACAAAGGTATTATTACTGACTTTTTTGATATTAATCCAGAATGCAAGAATGGCTTTAATAAACAAGGATATTTTCCAAGATATTCAGATAAGGAAGGAATTTATAAATCATCAAAATTTGAAAATAAAAAGCAAGATTTACTTGATAACTGGAGAGATATAAACGATGATATTAAGGGAAAATGGTTCGTATGCTTTTCAATTATTGAGGAAAGAGGCGGCGAGCATGACCTTGCTGATTTTAAAGGCAAGCAACAAAAAAGAAGTAATAAGGAAATCTTAGCTGTTCCTTCTTGACACTGACGATATCTATTGTATAATTGAGATATAACCTGTTACTTACTTTCTGGAGTTTTTACGATGGCACTCTTTGATGATTTGAAAAATGCGGCACAGGATATGTTTGACTGTGAGCAGAAGGAAGATAAACAGATTGGTAATGTTCAGATACCATACAAGGTCTGGATGAATTTCAAGAGGGAGTTTGAGATTAACTTTGTTGAGCCAGAAGACGATGAAGACTGGCAAGATTACAAGGGGGATATTCATGCGACATGATTAGCACTGAATTTGCTTGTATAACTATTTATTTTATACTTCTTGTATCTATCTTACTTATAGTTGTAACTCTAGACTTTAAAGACTTTAGGAAAAAGAAAATGGGTATTGATGTTTATTCTGGTAAAGGTGTTATTGCTGACTCTGATGAGGTTGTTCGTTTTGTAAATGGTAAGAATAAAAAGATTGTTATTCAAACCTGTCAGGAATGGTATGATGAAGTTGTTGATAAATACGAGAATGACCCATCTGATTGGAAGCAAC
>Ga0208767_1003515_pt1 | contig 11366 bp, 20 predicted proteins | sample VirMetDEL_Mar_21_FD_184514 | JGI IMG/M metagenome (GOLD analysis project Ga0208767, IMG submission 184514) | Aqueous microbial communities from the Delaware River and Bay under freshwater to marine salinity gradient to study organic matter... | ecosystem: Environmental > Aquatic > Marine >... | reverse complement strand
TCGTCATTACGGCGATGCTGCGACAACTGAAAGAACAGGCCAAGCAGCATGAGCGGAGTGTTCGGGTTCCGTCTAGAAAATAGGCAGGGCAAACAGCAGATTGAAGGTCTGCGCGAACTGCAGCGTGCGTTACGCAAGTTGGGTGATGACACCAAAACGGCGATGAAACCAACGCACCAAGAAGCGGCCGACATTGTCGCTGAAGCTGCGCGAGGTAAAGCCCCGGTGCGTACCGGTCGGCTGCGTCGATCTGTTAAAGGCTCGGCGGTCATGTCTGGAGGTCGTGTCCGCATCGGCTACGGCGGAGGCGCACCATCGTTGTACGCCGGCCCGATCCATTTCGGTTGGCCTGCACGTCGTATCCGTCCGCAACCGTTCGTGTATGACGCGCTTGACCCGAAACGACCTGAGGTGCTCAGACTGTACGAACGGCGTATCGACGAACTGACGAAGAAGTACGATCTGAGGTAGTCATGGCTAAGTCGATCAGTATTCCCATTACCGGCAACGCGGCACCGCTGCGTAAAACGCTGGACAACACGTCTCGGACAATGTCTAAGTTCGGGTCGAATGTCAGCAAGTCGTTTGCGAAGATCGGCAAGGCTGCGGCGATCGGAGGCGCGGCCGCTGCCGCGGGTGCCCTAGCACTAGGCAAAGCAGCGTTCAGCGCGGCAGAGGCGGCCTCAACGTCCAATGCGCGCATTGAGCAGGTCGCTACCTCTATGGGTTTGTTCGGTGACCAGGTCGGGAAGGTATCTGACCGACTGATCAACCTTGCTAACGAGCAGGCACGCCTAACTGGTGTCAATCAGAACACCATCAAAGAATCACAAGCATTGCTGTTGACGTTTAGCAACATCGCTGAATCAGCCGACGAGGTCGGCGGCGCGTTCGACCGGGCAACACAACTCACGTTGGACATGGCCGCGGCCGGGTTCGGTTCCGCTACCGATAACGCAAAGCAGCTTGGTAAAGCACTAAACGACCCCATCAAGGGCATTAGCGCGCTCACACGGTCAGGTGTGACGTTCACCGAACAACAAAAAGAGTTGATCGCATCGCTGGTCGAGTCAGGCGACCTGCTCGCAGCGCAGGATGTGATCCTCACCGAAATTGAGAACCAGGTCGGTGGCACCGCGTTAGCGACAGCGAACGCTAGCGACCGAATCAAAGTCGCATTCTCACAAGTGACCGAACAGGTCGGCATGGCGCTGCTACCCATATTCGAAAAACTGACTGGGTTTGTGCTTGACAAAGTAATACCAGGCATTCAACGCCTAGTTGACGTGTTCGAAGAAGACGGCCTGCTCGGCGTGTTGAAAGTGCTCGGCGGCTGGATCGTTGACGGTGCCCAACTCGCAATCGGAGAACTCGGCAAATGGGCATCAACTGTTGTTGACTGGATCACCGGCGAAGGCTACGAAACCCTCAAAGAAAATTTCGGCACCTGGACACAACTCACATGGGACTGGATCACCGAGGACGCCATCCCGAAACTGTCTGAATGGATCGACAAACTAGCCGGCTGGATCAGGACGGACGGCCGTCCAGCAATGAACAAAGCCTTTGACGAGTTTCAAGATTCGCTCACAAACTGGATTCTTGGCGCAGAAGCAGATCAAGAAACCAAAGACGCGGCCGGCGGTTTCGTCAGTTCGCTTGGTCGTCTGCTCAAAGAAGCATTTTTGACCAATCTTGATTTCAACAAAAACGTCGCGCAAGGATTCCTCGACACGATGGTCGCCATTGGTAGTCGTGTCGCAATCGAACTCGGCTTAGACGCTGACCTCGCGGCAGCATTCGCACGCAACTGGTTTGAAATCATCAAAAAATCGTTGTCTGACGGTTTCGACAAAGCAGTCAACGCATTTGAAATTAGCAAAACGTATATCATCAACTTTTTTGAAAAGGGCAAAGCGTTAGGCAAAGCAATCATTGACGGCATCAAGCAAGGCATCAAAGACGGTGCCAGCGCGGTCGGCAACGCAATATTAGACCTACCCAAAAACGCGTTAGGTGGCGGTGTCATCAACCCATTCAACCCGTTAGGTATAGACATACCATTCCGCGCAGCTGGCGGCCCAGTCACACGTTCCAAACCGTACATTGTCGGTGAAAACGGCCCCGAACTGTTCATGCCGCACACCTCAGGTCGTATCGTGCCGAACCATGCAATGGGTGCCGGCGGCGGCGTCAACGTGACGGTGAACATGCCAGCCGGGTCAAACGGTGAGGACGTGGTGCGCGCTATCCGTTCGTATGCGCGTCGTGCAGGTAATTTGCCGATACCTGTCACCAACCAGGTGCGGTCGTGACAATCAGCACTACCTATCGGGTGCGTATCGGGTCGGTGCCTGACCCGTCCGATGTAGGGCCGACTGATTTCACGTCACGCACAATGGGTTTCCGTAGCGAACTGTCCGCACCGGTCGGCCGGTTCGGTCGAGGTGAACTGGTGCTTGACCTCGATAACACCGACGGTGCGCTCACACCCGGCTCGGACGGCACCTACTCATCGGTGGACTGGCTGTCACAAGGCGTGTTCATTGACGCGACAGTCGGCACACACACCCGATATGTGTTTGACGGCATCATTACCGAGTTTGACATCGTCGACGACGGCGTAACCAGTTTTGTGCGTATCCGCGCCGATGACGGTCTAACGATCGGCGGTGCAGCCAGAACCACGATCGACCTAGACATCACCGCAACTGTGACCTACGGATCAGTAACAACCCTTCTCGACGACCTGTTCAACGGTGACACCACTACCGGTTGGGCAGTTACCGAAACGACGCTGCCATCACTCGGCAACGGCACCACCGCGTCAATTATCAACTACGAGATATGGGAATTTGTAGGCATTGACAACGTCATTTCAATAACGCGACCGCCAGCGTCGGGTTCTGCGACGTTTGACGGGCCGGTAATGGATTTTGTGCAGGACAAAGTGATGCCGGCTGGGCCGCTGGTCGCGTGGCCGTCACGGATCACGACAGACACCATATTTTCAACTGGTGATACGCAGTATCTGTACCAGACATTACGACCGACCCATCATCGTGGCACACGCACGCTTGGCGGTGTCACGTTTGACAACCGGTTTGATTTCACGTTTGATGAGACACCAGCTGCCGGCGAGTTGCCGTTCCGTGAACTTGATCGCGGCTACACAACCGACATGCTGATCAACGAGGCGACTGTGTCTGCCGTTTTTACGGAGCCGCGTTATGGCGCACAAGGCACGTTTACGGAAAAGGACACCGACTCGCAAACCCTGTACGGTCAACGCGCAGCAACTTATGAGGACGTGTTGCACGGACTCGTCAACGCGGACGGCACTTGGCAACTTATTGGTAGCGCCGGCCGCGCTCAACAAACAGCGTTACCGTCGATCGCGGAACGACACGCGAACGTGTTCGCGCAACCATCGTTCGCGGTGCGCTCACTTGAGGTCACCGAAAAAATGTGTGATGCCTACGTCGGGTCGTCGTCAACTAGCGAAGAAGCCTGGTCGGTGCTGCTCGACGTGACGCTCGGCATGTGGCAGGTCTGCACCGTCAACTACACACCGGCCGGGTCGTCAACACAGATTACCGAACATGCGTTGATCGTCGGGAAACAGGTTGAGGCGACACCGACGGATACACGAGTTAGGTTGGAGTTCCTACCGATTGACGCTTACGCAGGCTTGTTGCTCGACGACACGATCCTCGGTGTGTTGGACACGATGAGGCTTGGGTGATGTTGCCGTGGCCGTGGCAGTTGTTTTTGCATATGTTTGTTGGTGGGTATGTGGCGTACAGGTGGGCACGGAACCGGTTTGGGTGACGTGTCGACGAACTATGGAAAGGTAACCTGACACTATGACCGCTCCAGGCGACTTTTCCAGCGGCGACGTACTCACCGCAGCCGACATGAACGCACTCCCCGCCGGTGTCGTCGCTATCCAGCGTTTAGGCGGGTCGCCTAGCACGACGATAAATTTGAGCACAACAAATCAGAACATCCTAAGCGGGTCGGATTTTGACATGGTAGCCGGTCGTCGCTATGGGTTTTTCCTGCAACTAACGCAGTTGCAAAACGCCAGCACATCGCTAACAATGCGTGCGCGACTAGAAGGCCCAACGACACGCGTAGCCGTCGCCCTTCAAGCGATGAGCACCGGCCTAACCTACACACACAGCGCGTTCGGCGTTTACGACGCGACCACCACCGCCAGTAATCAGTCTTATCATGTTGACATAGATACCAGCACCGGAACGTGCGATCTTTTTACGGCCGATCAGGTGCAGGAATCCATTTTTATGATTGTGGATCTGGGGGAATACTGATGATTGTCAAGTGTGATATGGGCGACCCGATGCGCGAAATGCGCGCGCAGCGAGACGCATGGCTTGCCGCGTCCGATTGGACACAAACTCTCGACGCGCCACTCACCGACGAACAGCGCGCAGCATGGGCGACGTACCGGCAGGCGCTCCGTGACGCACCAGCGAACTGGACTCCCGGCCCCGAATGGGACGCACCCACACCGCCTAACTAACCATGTTTGACCACGCTCGCGGCGACTGGGAACAGGCCGGCTACACGATCCGTGAGCACACGGACAGTCCGACCGTGTCACCACGCCTCCTTGACGCGATCGTCATTCATTACCCCGGCCACGATCACATAGCACCGACCACGTTTGAACATTTGCAACGCGGCCAACGCTATTACGTTGATAAGCGTGGTTACAGCCTCGGTTACAACGCCGCGGTAGACCAAACAGGTGAACTGTGGCAGATACGCGGCCTCGACTACCAAAACGCTGCGAACCGCGGTCACAACTCAAGCACCGTGTCCGTGCAAATCATCGCAGGACTCAACGAACCGGCGTCGCCGGCAGCTGCGGAACGGGTACGCCAGTTTGTGCGTGACATGCGCCGGTGGGCTAACCGACAGTTACAGGTTGTCGGTCACCGCGACCTCGGCGCGACAGCATGCCCGGGTGATGACATATACGAACAACTATTATCGGGATTGTTTACCCCGTCACATGATCCGGAGTACGACGTGAAACTCGTTGACCCACCACAACGCCTTTATGACAGTCGCAAACAAGGCGGCCGGTTTAAGACTGGTGAAACACGCAAAATTGCGACCGGTCGACGCGGTGCCGTATTCGTGAACATCACCTGCGTCGGTGCAGTCGGCTCAGGTTTCGTGACCGCATGGGGAGCCGGCCCACAACCTGACGTGTCAATCCTGAACTATGTTGACGGTGTGCCAAACACGATCGCTAACAGCGCATGGGTGCCTGTCGCCGGTGACGGCACAATCCAGGTGTACACATACGGTGAATGCGACATCATCGTCGATTTGCAGGCCTACGGTTCGTGACGTGTCCGCGTGGCTACAAATCGTGTTAGCAATCCTCGCGCCAGGTGGCGCAGTAACGGTGCTGCTCGCGGTGGAACGAACTCGACGTGAAAACAACCGTGACCACCAACGCAACAGCGATCTACTGCACCAGATCGACCGCAAAGTTGACCACGTCACCGACAGGGTCGACGACCACATCGAATGGCACCTCGGGAAAGACGGCAAATGAACGCGCTCAAATCGTACGCAAAAGTATTCGCAGCAACCGTGCTCGCATTGTTCCTCGCTGACGGAGCAGACGTGTTCGCAGTCAACCTCGGTGACCTCCGCACCTACCTCGCTGCCGGTGCCGCATCCATTCTGCCGCTCATCATCACATGGCTAGACCCGACCGATAACCGTTTCGGAAGGTAACCCACGACCCGTGGAGGGGAACACATGGGCATATCAGACCAACTACACCGCAACCTGAAACGACGCTGCATCGTCGGACAGTTACTAGACGACCTCGACGCCGACGACCGCGACGCGATCGAAACCTACATCGGTAACGCAAAGTTAGATAAGGAACGCCGGCCGCACGCCACCAGGTACCCGATCAAACACCTGCAACAAGTGCTCGAGGCCGAAGGGCACCACATTTCCTACAAATCGTTGTGTCAACACGCATTCGGTGCATGTATCTGCGAGGTAATACCGTCATGACGAAAATCAGCGAGGGGTTAGACACCGCACAAAACGGTGACAAAGAACTGATCAAAGAGTTACGGCACGCACTCAAACTCGCGGACGACCGCACCGCACGCCTAGAACGTGAACTCGGCGTGTTATCAAAAATCGGGTCACGCTCAACACCGCCGCGCTGGCTCCAATCACCGTCGAAACGTGGTCGGCATAACGCGACACCGTTCCTAATGCTGTCCGATCTGCACCTCGACGAGGTCGTCGACCCTGACGAGGTCGGCGGCGTCAACAAATACGACCGCGAAATCGCACGCCTACGCTTAGGCGAAACCGCACGCAAATTCGTGAAGGTATGCCGAGACTACTGGACAGGCATTCACTACGACGGTGCGGTGGTATGTCTCGGTGGTGACATTTTCTCGGGTGACATTCACGACGAACTCACCCAAACCAACGAGGACACCATGCTCGGCAGCCTCGACTACTGGATCGACGAAGTAGCCGCCGCGTTACAGCTCATCGTCGACGAGTTCGGCAAAGTGCATGTGCCAGTTGTCGTCGGTAACCACGGTCGCACGACACGGAAACCGCGCAGCAAATTACGCGCACGCGATAATTTCGACTGGTTCCTCGGCCGGGCGTTAGCACGCATGTTCCGTGACGACGACCGGATCACGTTCGATGTGTCCGACTCGGCCGACTGCCCTATCGAGGTATACGGGCACACCGTCATGCTGACCCACGGTGACCAGGCATCGGGCGGTGCCGGCATTGGCGGTATCTGGCCGCCAATCATGCGACTGGACGCACGGAAACGGCAACGGTACGAAGCGGTAGGGCAGGGCTACGACTTGTTGATCATGGGGCATTGGCACCAACTGGTGTACGGCAAAAACTTTATTGTGAACGGGTCGCTGAAAGGCATGGACGAATACGCCGCGATCAACAATTTTGGGTATGAACCACCGGCGCAGGCCGCGTGGCTGATGACACCCGAACACGGCCGCACTTGGACTGCACCGATACTGCCGACGAACCGTGACGCTGAGGGCTGGTAACGCACCCTATTGACACAACGCGAGTTGTCCTTCAAACTGTGACGCGGAGGGATACAACATGCGATACCAATTCACAGCCCTGTTTGTGCTGTCCACCGCGGTAGCGGTCTGGACATTCGGACTAGACGACACACCCGAACCAACCGTAATTGTCACGGTGGATGAGGCGATCGAACGGAACACGACGACGACCTCGACCACGACGCTGCCACCAGTCAAAATCACGGCACGTTCCGTATACGTCGACCAAACAACCAGCACCACAACCAGCACCACGGTGCCGGCCGACGCGAAATGCCCTGACCTGTGGCCGTTTATCACCGCATGGTGGCCGGCCGAGCAGGCGCACACCGTTGACAGGATCGCCTACGCGGAGTCGAGGTGCATTGTGGACATTGTGAACCCGAACGGTGCCGACATCGGCGTCATGCAAGTGAACTGGCCGACCTGGTCACAGTTCGTCACCGATCTGGGCTATACACGCGACGACCTCGCTAACCCGGCCGTCAACCTGCTGATAGCAAAACTGATATCGGAAGAAGCCGAAGCGATCGGGTGGCGTTGGTGTCAACCGTGGGACAACAGCGGCCGGTGGTGCTCGTGATCCTCGACGTGCCATTCGACGACCACGGCTGGCGCAAAACGTACATGCAAGGCTGCCGATGCCTGCTGTGCAAACACGCGAACGCTAAGTACATGCGCGACCTACGCGCACGCCGACAGGAATACTCCAGCACCATTCCTGACTGGCAACGCACAAACAGCCTGACATGGTTTGATCACGCAGCGTGTCAAGGCCACGAAACTCGACTGTGGTTCGCCGGCGACGGACGTAACGCGGAGTCAAAAACGACACGGCAAGCAATCGCAATATGCCTGAACTGTCCCGTGATCGACGAATGTCTCACCTATGCCCTAGAAATGCCCACACCGTGGCATGGCATATACGGCGGTCTAACACCGTCACAACGCATAGCCGAATACAAACGCCGGTACAACCGCCGGCCCCACTAATGGAGGAAACATGACAGACCACAAACGACACCTACACGGCCTCGCCTCGGCGTTTCAGCCGACTGAGCAGGCAATCACGACACCGTCCGAGTACGACGAACTACGCGCACAAATCAGACGGAACATAACACGACTGCTCGCGCAGCTGATCGACGCACAACTCGACCTGGCAATACCTGACTGCGACCTTGAGGTTGCGTTAGCCGACTACGGCGTTGAAGGTGACGCGAACGCGCATGACCTGTACAACGAGGTCAGGTACACATGTTGGGCAGTTATCCGCTCGCTAGAAGCACTCACCAAAGCGTTGCACTCCAGCGACGAAGGCTGGTGGTGACATGAAGGGCAAACACTCAGCGACAAAAAACGCGCAACTGCGCGACGAACTAATCGCAGTTCAAGAAGAACTACGCGAATTGAAAGCAAGCAACAGACGATTGACGAAGTTGTATCAACAAGCAATCGAAGAAATCATGCGGTCGGAGGATGACGGCATACCGGCTGTGCGCGAACTGCGAGCAAAATTGGTGAAAGTTGAACAATCAGCCCACAACCAAATTGACGAAATACGCGAGTATTACCGCAACGACATGCACCGCTGCCGGCAACTGATTGAGGAAATGTTGCGTCAGGGCAAACGGCACAACATTGAATTGTTGTCATATCAGCAGATCGAAGAAATGGTCAGCATGTTTGCAACCGTTTTTGACGACGTGGCAGACGACACGAACCGTGAGGTGCGACGCAACCGTCGCAGAAACACCGCCGGCCCCGACGCGATCCGTCGAGCAATGAACTATGCGCAAAGGGAGTTGTGACGTGCTGCTAGGCATTATCAAAGTGCGGACACCACGGTGCTGCGTGTGCAACAAATCCAGCGTGCTTGAAGTCGACGGCGACCGGTACGCCGAGTGGCAACGCGGCACCTATGTGCAGACAGCGTTTCCCGAAATGCGCGACGATCAGCGCGAACTACTCGTGAGCGGCACACACCCTGAATGCTGGGCGTTACTGGGGGACGACTGATGGGCTGGAACCTCGACGACTACGAACCCGTAGCAACCCGACTCGCACGCTGGCTCGACGACTGCCGAACACGCGGTGTCCGAGGCCGAGTGATCACCGAAATGATGCACCGCACCGACGACGTGGCCGTGTTCCGCGCAGAAATCTACGAAGACGACCTGCTCGTCGCGGTCGGTCACGCCGAGGACTACCGGGCAGCTAAAGGTGTGAACGCCACAAACTGGTTTGAAAACGCCGAAACCGGGTCAATCGGCCGAGCGTTATCAAACATGGGTGTCAGCGGTAGCGATCCGTCACGCCGGCCGTCACGCGAAGAAATGCAGAAAGCCTCCAGAGGCACCCAGAACGCGCCACAATCGACGCAACGCGCCGAGGTGGGCAGTCGCGCCAGTCGACCCGATCGGGAACCGTCAGCAGCCCAGTTGAAGTTCCTCAACAATTTGGTGCAAAAAACAGGCGAGATCGTCGACGAACGCGCCGCGACCGACCGTCAGGTGTGTTCACAAGAAATAGAAAGGCTGCAGAACCTATGAATTCGACTGTGCAGGATCGTTTGCGGACATGGGCACAAAATCAGCGTGTCGGTTTGTCGTACACGGCGTTCACATTGTTGAACGACACCGCCGACCGGCTCGACCTGTTAGAAGCCGAGGTCGTCAATTTGCGTGCCGAGGTGGCACGTTTGACCGCTCAGCAGGTGTCACGATGAAAGACGGCCCGAGCGAGGCCGTGTTTCAACAACAAGTAGTGACCCTCGCGAAGTTCTACGGCTGGATGGTGTATCACCCGTTACCTGGCATGAACTCGCGTGGACGGTGGATGACCGCCACACAAGGCGACACCGGCTGGCCTGATTTGGTGCTAGTTCACCCGAACACGCACGGCGGCCCCATATTCGCGGAACTCAAATCAAAAAAAGGACGGGTCACCGACAACCAAAAACGGTGGCTGCGTGCCCTAATCGACGCCGGCTGCGAGGTGTACATCTGGCGGCCTGACGACCTCGACGAAATACATCGCCGGTTACAAGGACGAACACACCAGGAGGAAACATGAAACAACCACGACGCGAAGTGTGGCGCACACTATCCACACGCACGCTGGACACCGCCGGCCTAGTCGGTGCCCTTGAGGTACTGGAACACCACGCACGCCGACTCTGCCACGACCACCCCGACAACTACCTGATGGACGGCCTACGCAACATTCTGTGCAGCATCGACGACCTAGAAGCAGCCGGCCGATTCGGAACGACAGTTACAGAAACCGCTAACACGATTCCGCAATCCACAGACTGCGTTACCGAAAACCGATAACCGCATTTCGCACCGTGAAATCAACACTTGACAGGACACTTGACAACGTGACTAGACTCACCCCAACATCACCCCCCAGCGACCGACACCCGGTCAGCGGCGCAGCCGGCCCTTCAGAGGCCGAGCGAGCAAGCGCAACACCGCACGACATGCGCCACCCCTATGCCGAAACGCCGGCCGAGCGTCACCGTCAGGTCGTCAGCTGATGGACTCACACCGCGCAGAAACCTTCCTCGACGCATGGGCAGACCGCATGCGACCAGCAACCGCACCATACGACCGCAGCAACAAAGTACGCGCCGACTGGGCAGAACTACTCAAGAAGTACAGCGCCAGCACATGCAACGACGCCTGGCGAGACTGGCAAAACCACGGCCACACAAAATGGCCGAACTACTACCAAATGACCAGGTTGTTAGACGCGCACTCAAACACACTTGCAGACATTGAATGCGACTGGTGCAGCGGCAGCGGCTGGACACCGGCAGAACCATTCCAGAACCACGGCATCGAATACACCGCCGCCAAACCCTGCACCTGCGAACACGGACAACGCGCCGCCGGCTCAAAAATCTGGAAAGAAACAACACAACTACAATCAAACCATGCCGGCCTATAAACCACGGAAACCCGTATACGGGGGCAAATGGCAAACCGTACGCCGGCGGATACTTGAGCGCGACAACAACACCTGCCAAATCGGACTGATCGGCTGCACCACAACCGCAAACACCGTCGATCACATCACACCGGTTTCATGGGGCGGGTCATGGTACGACGAAACCAACCTCCGCGCAGCCTGCGCGAACTGCAACGGTGCCCTAGCAGTACTCGCACGCAAACACGCACCACAAGCCACGGAGACAGCCCTAGAAGCGCGTCTAACGGCCGAACCATCACG
>Ga0208767_1003512_pt1 | contig 11378 bp, 16 predicted proteins | sample VirMetDEL_Mar_21_FD_184514 | JGI IMG/M metagenome (GOLD analysis project Ga0208767, IMG submission 184514) | Aqueous microbial communities from the Delaware River and Bay under freshwater to marine salinity gradient to study organic matter... | ecosystem: Environmental > Aquatic > Marine >... | reverse complement strand
TAAAGGCATGTTAAAAGCGACATGTCCGCCAATGGGAACCGACGGCGCGGCGGCTTGGCAGGCGTTAATGGGATATGCGAATCCGTATAAGATCGGCATGGGGCATCTCATGTTTTTTTCGGATCGCCAGCGCGCAATTTACCGCGCCATTGATGACGCATTAGCAGGCCATGACCTGCGCGGACTGGACCGCGACCGCGTGGCGCTAGAAGCGCTTGGCGCCTGGTAGACCACCCGCGCCTTGCCCCCGCGCCATGTCGCGCGGGGGTAATGGTGGGCGGTCTGCCCGAAAACAGGAAAGGAAAAAGACCATGAGATCGATCTACATCGCCACCACCGAAGCCGGGCGCGGCGTCCGCCAAGTTACGCAATTCGACGGTCGCCGCGATCTCCTTACCTACGCCGACGATGTGTTGGCAATGGATAACGCCGGTCAGATGATCCGCGCTAAAAATACATCCATTGCAACGATTTGCGACGCGCTTTACGACAATGGCCCTGGCTTTGGTTCGCGTTGGCATCGCCGGGTGTCGCGCCGCGAAGCTGTTAAGCTTGCCCGCGATGGCGTCAAAAACAATTTGTATTTGTAAGGACAGTAAAATGCCAATAATTCATCTCGCCATCATCATGCTTGGCGCGGCCACGGCGCTCTATTTCGCCGACCTGGCGGAAACCGCGCGCGCGCTCGATTATCAGGAATGCGGCGGCGTGTACTGCGCGCCCGCCGATCCGCCCATGCGGCGCTAACATCATGCGCCATGATCCGCGAAACTATACCCGCCGCGACATTGACGCGGCGCTCGAGAGCCCGCACGTCCGGGACGCCGACAAGGCGGCGCTGCGGGCGGAATTGGCGCGGCGCGAATGCTACAGCGTGCGCGAACGCGTCGATTATATCCGCCAAAACGCCTATCAATTCGAGTTTCACGGTGCAATCGTGCACTAAGGGCATTGAAATAGGTATGACAAAGGAAACCCTAACACCCTAACACCCTAACACCATACCCGCCAAAAACCCGAAAACGCCTGTAAGCCATTTTAAGCCGCTTACAGGCGTTTTCTACAGTCTCAGGTAGGGTAGGGGCCGAAGGGGTCGAGATGGCCCGCCACGGCGCGAAAAAACGGACGCTGGACGGGTGTCAGGGTGTCACGTGACACCCTGACACCCTGACACCCTGACACCCTGACACCCTGACACCCTGACACCCTGACACCCTGCCCGGCGCGATATGCGCCTGCCAATTTATCCGCCAATTTGCCAATTTATAACCGGTTATATTCGACCGTCGGGCTTGCCTTGATCGACTTTGCGCCGCCGGGGTTAGTGGATTAGGGAAATAGTGACTAGGGAAAGCCCTCTATAGACTATTATTTTTTCTCTCCTCTTTTTTTATTATTATTATATATCTTTCCCTTTTTCCCTAAGTAACTAAATAAGAAATAATATATAATAATATCAATAACTTATCAGTTAGGGAAAATTTAGGGAAAACCTCCGGCGCCGCGCCGTTTTCCCTAATTTCCGGTCTGCACGAGCGAAATCACGTTAGTTTCGTTTTTCATTACCTCTTTTACGATAGTGTCGGTGTCGCGCGCTTGATCGACTTCGCGCCATTTCCCTAGATTTTGTATGGCGCGTACTTCATTTTGCGTCCCATTTAGGGAATACCTAGCACCGTTTTTTGCCTCTGGACGGAGCGATTTTAGCCTGCGCCAGATGCGCCGTTTGAGATTTTCGGGTTTGGCTGCGATGTCACGGTCACCGTTTGCGTTGGCAACCTGTCGGATTTTCTCGACTAGGATCGACTGCGTGACAAGATCACCCTGACACCCTGCCAGCACCTCGTCCTCGATATTGTCGCCATTTGATCGACCCATAGAGATCATATCGCGTTTGGCTTCGGTGTCGGGCGGGTAGACGTGATCGAAGTTGGACACGTCGCGGCGCTTGAGCCACCAGTATAGTGCGGCGGCTTCCTTGTCAGTGTCGCCACCCTCGATGCGGTCATAGTATTCCTTTTCCCGGCGGGTGTCGGGGTTGGTAAAGACGGCGATGCGCCTGTCGCCTTCGGGGATAACGAGCGCGTCGGTGTGGTTGGAGAAGATCAGCGCATTGAAGTAGGCGTGATCGTCGCGGGTGCGTCCGAATTTAGGGTTGACGCGGACAGGGACTACGCGGGTATCGACCAGCGACTTGAAGGTTTCATAGCCGTGGTAGAAGTCTTGGGCTTCCATGTTGTCTTTGGCTTCCTCGACGACCACGAACTGACACCGTGACACCCAATCATTATAATTCTGTTCGGCTGCGGTGCCGCGACCGATTAGCTGCGGGAACGATGCGGTGTTGACCTTGCCTTGGAGCATTCGGGTGATGCGTTGGCGAAGGTTGCCGCGACCGGTGCCGTGACCCTTGGCGACCATCAGGACCGCGTAGGATCGACTAGAAGGGTTCTGCACTTTGTATGCGAGCCAATCTAAGAAACAACGGCGCTCGATATCGTCGGGAAGTAGGAACGCGACGTGCTCAAGAAACGTCGCTGGTTCGTCGTCCGTCTCAGGCCAGTTAGGTTCGACGTATTTATTGACGACCATTTGACCGTGTTGCTCAACGATGGCGTCGGCGTTCGGGACGTAGGCCGACGTGATGGGTTTGCGGGTGTTGCCGTCAGCGATAAACGCACTCTTGATTGGAACTGGATTTTCGGCGTACGGGACGCGGACCTTACCGGGGTAGAGCAGCGCCCAATCGTTGAGATCGTAGACCCACAACCCTCCCTTCGGGCGTTGGTGTAGATCGACCACCTCTTGACCGTCAACGATCAGAGCGTAACGGTCCTGTAGGTAGGGCATAGGATCGTACTTCGGCGCGAACGGCGCGCCGGAGCGTTGGTGGGCCTCGATAAAATCGTCGTAGTCGCGGTCCTTGCAGTGCTCATGGAAACAGTTGAAGGTGCGGAACATCGACCACTGTTCGGTGCCGCGACCCAGCGGAGAATATGAGGCTACGTTGTTGCCGTCGGTGTGCTCGTGCGACCAAGGGCATACGACTTCAACGAACTCGTCGCCGTTGTCCGACAGGACGTGACCACGATCTTTCAACCAACTCAACAGGGGGTCGAAATCAGGGCCGTGTGACACCTTACTGCGTGACACCGTGCTACGTGATACGTATGACCCTAACTCTGGATTACCGAAGTCTTGGATCAACTCGCCCAACGTCCATACGACCGGCTCCCAGTAGGTGACGCGCGACTGAAACAGACCGCGACCGGGCTTGAGGTTATAGCTGCCGGGGAGCCGCATGATGCGGTACGAGCCGCCAGCGCCAGCGTCACCCCAGCCTTGGTCGGCACCCCAAGCGGTAAACGCCTCGTGCGTCTCGATGTCGTCGGTCTTCTCGATCATGTAACCCCATTGGAAATTACCCTCAGAGGTTTCGATCTTCCAACTAGGCTCGACCGGTGGCGGCGCGGCCTTGGTGCCGATATCGTCGAACACCACGCAGTAGATATAGCGGATGTTGTCACGCTTGCGCTTGATCGCCGTCTCACGCTCGTTCCATTCCTCTTGCATGGTGCTAACGCAGAAGTACCACGCGGCTTCCTGCGTCTCAGGTTTCCACTTGCGAAACACACCATGCGTCGATGGCACGTTCCAGAAGCCCGGCTTGTCGTTGACGTTATCTGCCGGGATCATCTTAGAGACGCAGATCATCTCGTCGTCGTCCCGGTCTTCGAAGATGGTGGCTAGGAAGGTGTTACGGTCTATCATATCAATCCCTCGTCTTTCCTTTCGTATGTTCCTCAAAGAGTTTCATCCACTGGGCGTTACCCTCAACCCGTGCCATTGCTACGTCGTCCAGTGTGTCGTCGCAGACTAGCGTTATTATTTCCACGGGTTTCGTTTGACCGGTGCGCCAGAGCCGACCGATAGCCTGTTCGGTGGCGTCCCGTGACCAGTTGGGTTGGTAGAACACGGCGCGGTTAAACATATGCTGCAAACCGTCAACGCCGTGGCTCATAGACTGTATCTGTACCGCGCGGCTATGGCTGTACTCAACCAGCAACCGTTCGATCTGTTCGCCCTGCTCGACAAACTCATAGAAGATCAACGTCGGCTCACCCTCAGCCAACACCTCTTGCAGTTTGAATAGGCGCGAGTAATCGTAAGTCCTGACATCGCCTGCCTCGTCGTAGATAAAGCCCGACGCTATCTGTCGCAGCTTACCCGACGCGACCGCCTCGTTCGCAGCCTCAACCTCGTCCGCGAACAAGTCTTTCCTCATTTTTTCGTATCGTGGTCGAGTATGTGAAGGCATCGTAAAACGTACCACCCTCTTACTTAACGGTGGCAGCTTGTCCTCTTTACGGTCCTCGATGACGTGAACCAAACTACCAATGCGCCGCATGATCTGTTCGGCGGCACCGTCGCGGATCGTCCACTTATAGCCCATGTAATCGGACGTGAAATAGGTGTCCAAGTACCGCTGCTTGTTGGTGCCTAACGCCGCACCGCCGTCGATGATACGACACATATTGTAGAGCTTGGTGAAATCTTGGCTAACCGGGGTTGCCGTCATGCCGACGCGCCATTTGATCTCACGCTCCAAAACCTTACGCTTCAAGCGCGCCGTCTGCTTACCCGCAGCCTTCGACAACTCGTCGATGATGATGCCGTCGGACACATAACCCTCGTCCAACAACCACTGAAGGTTATTCAACGAGATAACATAAACATCCGCCGGAGTGTAAAGACATTCCTCGCGCTGTTCCGGCGTGCCTTTCACCGCAACTACACGCAGCCCCTCAAGGTGCGACCACTTCTTAACTTCCTTCGGCCAGACATCGACCACTTTGGCCGGGCAAGCGACAATCACCGTCTCTAGGTGTCCCTCTAGCACGAGATCGTTGATTGCCGTTAAACATATCACCGTCTTACCCTCACCCGTAGGCGCGACAAGGATGGTGCGGTCGTACTCATATAGCCGGTCAATAGCGGCTCGTTGTTTTTTCGTTAAGGATGTCTTGGATAACATCATCTACCCCTTCTTTCGTATCTATAACCCTGACCGGCATCCCAGCGTCTTCTAGTTTTTGTATCTCCCGAAATTGGTGGAGCGACAACCGCCCCTTGCCGGTCGGGCTTTTTAACTCGACGAATACGCACCAACCGCCCTTGGCAAGGAATATATCAGGAAAGCCTCGTCGCCCTTCGGCTCTGACCTTCCGGCAGAATATCCCGTAATCGCGCGCCACGCGCTGTAGATATCGTTGTAGTGCCTGCTCACTTTCCATACCTTTTCGCCCACTTTACCCCGCCGGTTGCCAATGGCAGACCGTCAGCCCAGTTTGGTGTGGTTAGCATGATCGTGTTAAGCCTTTCACCGTCGTCTTCGGGGCCAACCCCCATGATCTCATCGTGACAGTGTAGGCGAATGTCCAGCCCAGCCTCGTCACACCCTAACAGCGCGCCACGTAAGATGTCAGCGGCACACGCCTGCACGGCGTTCTGAAAGATAAGCGCCCCTCTTAGGTGCGCGCGCACCCTGCCCAATGCGTCTTTTGCTGGCTTGACGGGCGTCTGAAACGTCGCCTTGTACCGACCACCCCACGGGTCGTCGATATATTCCACGTCAGGAAAAGCATACGCCAAAACCCGCCCTGACGGCAACATGCACCACAAATAGTCGTCGTCACGCTGGTACGTGCAACGTCCTGCCTTGAACGGTACGCCGGGGCTGTTGACGGCATCCTCGGCGGCACGTTCGAACTCGTGCCAGATGTCCACCGCCCACTGGTTCGCGCTACGCCACAGGGTAACAATGTTCTCTGCCTCGTGTTCCGGTATGACCATACCGTAATTCTTAGCCATGCGGGTCAGCGCACCTTTCGCCCCGCCGTAACCTAGACTAAGCTCCGCTACTTTACCGCTTTGGCGTTGGTTGTCGTCAACCAAATCTTCCGTCGGGATGCCAAACATACTCATGGCCGAACGCTTGTATAGGTCGGCACCGGCAGCGAACAGGTCAATGCGCGCTTGCGCTCGACTGTCGGCGGATATCCACGGTGCGATGCGCCCCTCGATGTTGCTCCAATCCACGAAATACACACCGTCAGGGTGCGTAATCATAGACCGCAACAGCCGCGCCATCGTCCTGCCCGGCTGTTCGATCTCGTATCCGGCGATGATGTCGCTGATTAAGGCTTCGGCCTCGTCGTTAGGATAGGCGTCTCGTCGCATGTTGTGCGGTTGTAGTCCGCGTCCGCTGAAACGCCCTGTCTGCGCGCCGTGGAACTGGAACGTATGGTGGACGTGACCATCCACTTCACAATGCACGGCGACGGCGTATTTCTTGAGCGCGCTAGACCCTGCGGCGTCGATGTATTCTAGTAGCTCTCGAACCTCGTGATCGAGATCGTCGCAGTCTAACAGATACTTGCGGTGCTCCTGATCGAAACTCAGTTTCTTCTCACCCTTCTTATAGACCGATATCAGGTCGAGGTGATGCTGCTCCAACCTCGGCAGAACAAACGCGTCCCGCGCCTTGCGTTGCGTGTGCTTCGTCATTTTACCGTCTGTGATGCGGCTGATCTCTTTAGAAGCGTCTTCGTTAAGCTCGTTGGAGTACATCAGCGCCGACCGGCATAGATTGAGATCGACCGGCAACCCTTTGTCGTTGATCTTTTCGGTCAGGTGATACTCTGCCCACTCAATAGGTGTCAGGTCACGCATGCGCTTGACCGCTTCGCGCATTACCTCAACGTCGAACACGCAGTATTCTTTCATTAGCTCCCGGTCTGCTTCAAATTGCGGCAGAAATATGTCCTTGAAATTGACCGCGCAGTATTCGCGGATCAAGCGGGTGCCGTGCTCTTGTTTCTGTAGCGGCAGGCAGAGGCTCTTAGCCAACTCACCCAATCCTGCCGGATGCCCGTTCGCCAACGCTATGACCATGCTGCACTGCCACTGCTCACGCTTTGGCGGGGTTATGTCGTAGTCTTCGGCTATAACAAAATCAAAAATGTCTGCCTCAAACGAGGCGTTGTGCGCCATGATGGGGCCACCGCTTGCGATATAGTCCGCAACGACTTGCGGGAACGGTTCAACCAACTCCCAAAACTCCATCGGCTCGTCATCGAAGCAGTACGCCATGCAGATCGCTTCCGTCGTCGGGTCTACGGCATAGCGCCGTAACCCGTGGAACGACAGGTCGCACTGACTTCGGGTTTCGAAATCTAGGTACAGCACGAGAAGCGCGGGGAGCCGAAGCCCCCCGCAACCCCCTCAACCTGCCGCTGCCTTACGGCGGCGACGTTTCGGTTGCTCCTCAGCAACCAACTCCTCGTCGGCCTGCTGCTCTGGCTGCGCTGCGATAGCCTCAGCCTGCTCCGGCTCTTTCTCGCCGTCCTCGTTGCACCAAGCGACGATCTTGAAGACCGGGTTAAAGGTCAACTTACCCCCACGTTTGGCGTTGGCGTAGCTTTCGCTGGTCAACTGCACCAGCGGGTAGAGGTAATCGCCGCCTAAAGCGGCTTTCTGCTTGATATGTCCAAGCAGGGTGTCGATGCCTTTGCGCCCACCGTAGCTCGACGTGTCGAATTGCACCATCTGCCCGTCTTCGTACAGCGCACCCTCAAAGCTGCGCCCTTCGGACGGATAGTCGAACTCATCCTGCCCGTTCTGGTTTTTGCCCTTGAACACCGGCTCCGGTGCCACGGGGATCGCCTGATTGAACGGGACGAAAGACTTCGTGGGGCGACCACCGCTCCACAAAATCCAGCCGTGCTTGATCGACGCGGTGTTTACCAGCACCTCGTCGCCGGTAATGTCGTCGCGCTCGCGCCCGACATCGAACTCACCGCTTTCGAAATCAAAACGGATGAACTCAGAGCCGCCGGAATTGGCGTTGGTTTCGGTGACTTGAGACTGTTGAAGGGCTTGAGCAAGCTCGTTGCGCTTCATAACGGTAGGAAAATTCGTAGACATAGTAGACTGTCCCTTCTTTAAGACGGTTTCATAATGTCGTTGAGTTTACCAACAATGTCGGTAACAACGACTGCTTCGCGCTTGTCGCTTTCAACGGCGATAGTGGTGCCGCTGGATTTCTTCTCGACAAACTCCTCAAGATCGTCGGCAAGACCGGCGCTCTTGAATACTTTCTCGGCCTGTGCGACCGACTTCAACTTGTAATCCATAACATCCTCAAGGATGCCGTTCTCTGCTGCCAACTCGACGACTGCAACCTCATCGGCCCAGTACCGACGTGCCTGCTTCTCGACGATCTTCCAACCCTCGACGTTTACGCCACGGTTCATTTGGACGTACATTTCTTCCTTGACCCGCTTCAACCACTCCTCGACCTCAGCCACCATACCGGCGGCGGCGTTGAGAGAATTGTGGTTCTCAGGTGTAATCAGTGTTGCTTCGTGCATCTTCTGCCTCTTTGCCTCGCAATAAGGGGCGGCAGGGCAGAACGCGCACCACGCGCCGGGGTTTCTCTTTGGGTTGTCGCCTTTACTGGCCTCGATGGCGAGCCACATATCAACTGCGAAGTCTTCTAGCTCGTTCGCAGATATCGACTTCTTTGTGATGCCCGCGCCGCGCGGCTGGATGATGACCAACACCCACGTCTCGACATCCTTGAAGTGTTTCCCCATCTTCGCGTCGTTGATCGCGGAGACGGCGTAGAAAGGTAGCTGATCGGTGTCGATGCCCACCGCCTTCGTGCCGAACTTATAATCCAACACCATGCCAATCTTGCGGTCTTCGCTGATACCTAGCAGGTCGATGGACCCACCGACTTCACCCTCGACCCACTCGACGAACGGCTCGACAAAGAACTCCTCGATGCCGAACTCCTCTAGCACACTATCGGCAAGCGCGTACGCGGCGTTCGCCAGCGGCAGGTCGTCTTCGGTAAACTCGCGCTTGTGCGAGCCTTCCTCGTAGATGCGGCCAAGGTATTCATCCGGCACCGTGTCGTTTTTCCAACAAAGCTCCTGCACTTCATGGTGCATCGAGCCTTCTATTGCTGCGTCGGACGGTGGATGGGGCGGGACACCCTTAGATGCAACAATCCAACCGTTGCAGTTTCGGGTGCGGGTGGCGGTAGAGCCACCCCAAGTGTAATGCTTCATGTTTTTTCCAAGACTAAAGACTACAGACTGAACGTGAACGTGAACTCACGCTGCTGTCGCAAACCTAATACATATCGAAACACCTTGTCAAGTGTCTCTGTCGTAATGTCTCTGCGGGGGTCGGAGAGCCGGTCTACGAAGTTGGGGTCTTTATTAATCTCGCGCCCTACGCGCGTCTTGGATACCCCGAACTCGCGCATGACCGCCTCGATCTCTTGCAGTGCAATCTCTTTTGTTTTCACCGTGGTCATCCCTTCATATGTATGAACGTGCCTACGTTAAACGTAACACCCTAACACCGTCAATCGAAAAAAGTATTTGACAAACCCGGTCATATGTGTATAATGCTTACAACATCAACCAGCCAAGGAAGGGGTTTCTCATGGCTAAAATTCGCCCCATCGTTAAAGCCGCGTTCAAGGTCGATGAACTGGTCGAGCAGTTTGAAAACATCGACGTGCCGGATGGCTATCTGCAAACCGGCACCATTGAAGAAGTCAACGAAAAGTACGACGATGCGTATCTTGTTGGCGAGGCACGGCACCGCCTCGATCTGGTGCAAGACCAGATCAAAAACGAGCCGTACGGGGAGCCGATACCTACGTGCTTGAAGAAAGACGAGCGCCAATTGACCTCGTTCATTAAGACGTGGAGTAAGTGATGCCTGACAAGAAAGACGAGACACCCGAAGAACGCCGCCTGCGGGTTCTTCGGGATGCCGTGCGGGAGATCGCAGAGGAGCGAGAAGAACGCGAAGCCCTAGAGGATGAACGTCGCCACAATAACTCACTGCGATTTCCTCGTTGACATACCCGGTCATATGTGTATTGTGTGACCTACACATAAGGAGAAGCCAATGGCAAAATTGAAGACTAGCGAAGCCCAGCGTCGGGCCTCTAAATCTTACCGTCAGCGTATGCGGGACGATGGGTGGGGCCGGATCGACTTGTGGGTGCCGGAAGACCTGCGCGAGGAGATCATCGTGCTTGTGAACAAGACCGTTCGGGAGAACATCGAGGCGCGTAGTGTCGAAGCGTCCTGACAATAACCCGAAGACTGCCTTTGGTATGGTCAAGCCATCGTTAGGCTTGATCCCGAGGGCAGCAATGGAAGCCGCAGCGGGGGCGCACCAACTAGGGGCCGATAAGTATGGGCCTTGGAATTGGCGCGATAACTCTGTTGCGGCGTCGGTCTATATCAACGCCATACTGCGTCACGTCAAGGCGTGGCAGGAGAGTGAAGATATAGACCCCGAAAGCGGCGTGTCTCATTTGGGTCACGTCATGGCGTGTTGCGGCATCCTGCTCGACGCGCAAGCTGTCGGCAATCTGATTGACGACAGACCACAACGAAAGGAAACGAAATGATACGGAAGGTCATCCTTACCGCAGTTGTTGTTGCGTTCGCAACACCGGCAGCGGGGCAGAACTTACTTGAGACGCGGCAACAATATCGGGAACGGCAGTCGTCCGAGAATTATCAAACGTGGCGGCAGACGTACCGCAACACCGCACCAAGCGCGCCGTTAGGCGGCTACCCCACACCGCTAGGCCAAGGCTCGCCATACGGTGAACACCGCCCCGGCTACAGTCGCAATTACGGCTACGACACCACCGACCGTCGGTCGCCTGACTACAACATCTGGTCAGGAGAGACGCAATGACGTGTGAGGGTGTGACCATTTCCGAAATCCTGCGCGAGCGGGTAAAGAGCGGCGACATATCCTTCTGTGACGCCATGTCTACGCTGCAAGAACTGTCTGGCCTGTCCATGCGGAAGTGTAAACTTATGCTTCGTGGCGCGTGGCCGGTCATCGAAGGCGGCAAGACCGATGCGTGACGTTCTCTTTTTCATCCTTGGATCGTTCGCTGTAGCGTTCGTCGGTTTTGTCCTTCCGCTATTCCTGCTGTTGCTGGGTACAGCGTTGGGGTGGTTATGAAAAAAGCCCCGGCTCGTAAGCCGGGGCAGTTTCTCAGGGAGGTCATCCAGAGAAGGATGAACGAAAGGGTCCAAGACGAGGATAAACCACTGTTGAAAGTGGCTGTCCCACCACGGGACGGCCTTGGATAAGGAGATAATACACTATGCCGAAAGAATTGCAAACCCGTTTAATCCGCGAAGCGTTAGACGTACTGTCATGCAACGCCCCATCAACCCCGTCATACCGTGCGCTGTGCCGCCGGTTCCTGGCGCAGCACTTGCCGAACCGATGAACGAGATCATCACCTACGTCCCCGCCCC
>Ga0208767_1003511_pt1 | contig 11379 bp, 10 predicted proteins | sample VirMetDEL_Mar_21_FD_184514 | JGI IMG/M metagenome (GOLD analysis project Ga0208767, IMG submission 184514) | Aqueous microbial communities from the Delaware River and Bay under freshwater to marine salinity gradient to study organic matter... | ecosystem: Environmental > Aquatic > Marine >... | reverse complement strand
TTTGCCTCCTGCGTAGTATGAGACTCTGAAGATACGTCGGCCTTTGGCGTCTGTTTCTGGACGAGGTATTGCTGACGGTAGGTTTTGCATACCGTCAAAGTAGTTTCACTCAGATATATTTGTCAAACAAATTTACTAAGTATTTTTTGGATCATTTCCTTGGATCCGTTTGTGCGTTGTTCGCGCACGACAGTTTCTTTAGCGGCTTGGGCCTTAGCAGCGTCGAGCTGCTTCAGCTCCCGTTTGAAGGTCTGGGCAGCGGAAACCCCGCTGACTGCTGCTTTTTTCCATTGCCTACCACGAATGTGTGCTCCTACACCCAGAGCTGCGATCAGAGCGTTGGCTGCTAACCCTGCCCATGGAAACGGAGCAACATCCCCGGCTACCTGTATGCCTCCCCTGATCGAAGGGTTCAACACCCATCCGTTTGTCGAGACGACAGGGTAGTTGCCGCTGGGGGTAGCAACGATGTTGGTCGTCACAATTGGATCGTATATAGCATTGCCCAGCGAATCGAGCTGCTTGCACCCAGTCACCATTACGATCAATACTGCAACACACAGTGGCTTCATTTTGAGAGTAGCTGTCGGATTTTGAGACTGATGTAGATCAGGGATGCCACGCTGATCGCGAGCTGCAAAACTACGTCGATGTTGACGGCCCAATTGAGCAATCCAGCAACGGCTGCAAATCCTACTTTCAGATCATCGATGTTCACTTCTTGCCCTTGCGTTTTTGTTTGGCGCGAGCTTTCTTTGCAGCAGCTTTCCCTGCTTTCGTGTACGGATAATGTTTAGATCCAACTTTCGGCATAATCTTTACCATTTTACTTTGTCCGCCCAGTAAGCAGCACTCATTTTTCCCCTAGAGATATTCTTAGCGTGACGCGCTTTGAACGACTTTCGTCTGGCCTTTTCGCTGGCAGTCTTTGGCGACTTGCCAGCTCCAGACACACCCTGCTGACCGAAGCGAATGAGTTTGACTTGATCACCCGACTTGGCCAGCACAGCGTGTGACTTGGTCGGGTGAGATGGAGTTCGTTTGGGCTTGTTGTAGCCCTGAAACTTTTCGCCTGATCGCTCGACAGTCATATGCTATTCGACTATTGCAGGCTCATCGGCTGGCTCATCGGCAGGTGCTGGCTCATCGGCAGGTGCAACAGCAGCGTCAAATCCAGACAAGATGTCATCGACCGAGTCCATCGTGATTTGGTTGGCAGCATTGTATGCAGCGACCGCATCGGATACCTGCATAAGCAGGACTTCGGTGTTGGCACGGTTCACTGGTTCGCTCAATTCCTCCCGTGCGTTCAGCAGAGCTTTGGCTTTGCCCAGCAGTTGCAGGATGGTGGATTTGCCGTTGTCGGCTGCGAGCTGTGCGTCAACGCCAGCTATCTGGCCTCGTAGGTAAGTAATTTTTGGGTCCATAGTTTTTATTGAATTTGGTAGGTGCCTGAGAAGGCAATCGAGCTTGTAGCGGTGAAGTTAGTGTCCAACAAATCAGCTTGTCCTGTAGCCCCCCAATCATAGAGGCTAATAGTGGTAGCGTTTTTGGTTATTTGCCCGTTAACGTATGAGGTCAAACCAGACATATTTGCAGCGCGACTGACCACTATGCCAGATGTGGATGCAGTTGTATTTCTGGCTATAAAAGGTAAGCCAGCAATCCTAGCTTGCCCAGAGTCAGAACCAACGGCGCTCAATGTTACAACACCATACACTGTGACCTCATTACCAATCCTCGTATAATAACCTTCCTGAGCCCCGTAAGTTATTCCAGTAGAACCACCTCCGAAAGTTATAGAAGGACTCCACGTTCCGGTTTCATACACTGGTTGTTCACGCCCAGTAAGGCTGACACTGGTTCCGGTCCCGACAAAGGCATTGTCGCTCAGGTCATACAGTTTGCTAGTGCTGGTGTCATAGCGTTCTGCTCGGAAGTCTGCTAGGGTTCCGATTTGAACCAATGAGCAGTCATCAATTAAGTATGGGTCGGTTGGACCAGTCACACCGAAAACCAGTAAACTTGAGCCACCAACGTTCGGCACAAACTCAACAGTGACGGAATACCACCCACTGCCTAAGCTGGATTGACTCACAATCCGCGATTCTGGCAGGTATGTTGCATCGGTATTGGCCGTAAACGCGGTTCCATCGAACGTCACAAACGGAACATAAGTGACGCCAATTTGAAGGGTATTGGTCGTCCCTGAAACTCGCTTTACTTTTGCGGTGAATCGGTATCGTTTGCCACTGTCAATTCCAGCATTTTGAGATAGCCAATTGTTACCAGATGAGCCAATGGGGCCACCGCCTGTTAGTTCGCATGAATACGTTCCAGACTGAATATCCACGGACTCTTGAGCTGTAGAAACCGCACTGCCTTCAACCCAGCTCGTCAAGTCTGTCGGCGAAGACCAGTTCTCCATGCCGCCATCAGTTAATTTTTCTGATGTGTGGTCACCCCATTCTTCAGAAAATCCCAAATCATTGCCACGGGCGAGTTGGGCGATTTCGGTGGATGTGAGTTCTCTGTTGAAGATTTTGAGGCCACGGATGGAGCCATCTGCGAAAAGTGCAGAGTGTTTACCGATACGGAATAGTTCAGCCGTATTCGACATGCCTATGTATGAGCCCGGTGTTTCGGTGACAGAAACAGCTTCTCCGTTAACATAGACAGCCATGCCATTTGTCGCATTTGAGAAACTGTTCCCGGATATGCTTGACGGACCAGAACCGGCATAAGTAACGGCTATATTAGCCCACTTTCCCTCGTAAGCGGTCAATGCGTTATCGGTTGTTACATATGCATTGTTGGACCCGTCTCTTAATAAAAAGATTATTTTATCTGAAGCATTTAAATATAAACCATATTCAGTACTTGTAACATATTTGCTACAAATAGCACAATTGGTCGCATCCTCCATCTTCACCCAAACACTGATTGAGAATGGTAAATCATTACAGTCCTTAACCCGCCAAACTGAACCGTCATAATAAACAACCTGACCAGCGGTCACAGATGCCCCGTTAATAATGCTGAGAGTTGAGCCGCCTTGAGCCACGGTTCCGTCAGCATCAATTTTGTAGTGGTCGTTCAGAGTCCCGGTCCCATCCGTTAACGCTGGAGTGTTATCCTCCGGTGACCATGTCCCTGCTGTAGTTTTTCCGAACTCAGTCAGGGAGGAGAAGGTCAGCTTGTCATCATCGGCCACCGTCACCACTGAAGAGCTTCCATTGAAATACATCGACGGTGCCGTGACCTTCGTGCCATTTGCCTGAGCGTCCTCGTCAATGGAGTTGACGCTTAAATTTGTTCGAGCACCAGCTGCTGTAGTGGATCCGGTTCCACCTTTGGCTACCTCAACAGCACCACCACTAAGAGGGGCCAAGTTATAGGTTCCCGGTGCTGCCACGAAAGCGTCTGCGGTGTCCTGTCGGAAATTGTCGCGGGTGATTTTCTCGGTGCCATTGCTGGTGCCGTCAATTGCCAAGTAGGCATCGGAAGCTACCGAAGCTGCCGTATTCGTGAGATCCTTAATGCGTTTAGTTGCCATATCAGTGTGCTAGGATTAATTGATTTCCTGTTTCGTCCACGATGAAGTTTCCTAAGTCGTCAATCCACTCATCGGACGGGGTATCTACAAAAATTAGTTCGTTGCCTAAGTCATCAATGATTTGGTTAGCCAGATCATCCACCCAGTTTAGTTCAACTGGTGTGGGTCCGGTCCCCCCAAACCTGGCGGTCTTACTCGCCAGTGATAATTTAAGGGATAGTTCCATTAACTGGTGGATTTATAAGCCAAAATAGACCCGCTGGTCAATTGGATAGAGGTGACATGTCCCATCATCAGAAACCCAGCAGGTATCGTGATGTTAGTGGCACTAATATTTTCCCCAGTTACAGACGCAATGATTGTGTCCTCACAGGCTTGTATAGCACAGAATGTCCCTGCGTGGGCAGATGTATCTGAATAAAAATTAAAACCGTGCTTGCCCATGGACTGCTCCTGGTTCATCGCCATCTTTTTGGTGGTAATGAGTTCAGGATCTTCCCTTGTTACTAGGTTATCTCCGAATATATTGCTGGGGATTGACATAAAGATAAAGAGGGTGGGGACTCAAAGCCCCCACCCGTTAGTTGTTATGAGCAGGTAACAGTTGTCAGAGTATTCAACTGACAACGCTTGTAGAGGATCATCAGACCAGCAGAACGATTCGCACCAGGTTTGGCCGCTCCAGCCATCTCTGCAATGTGCCGTCCGTTCTTGTGGAATGGGTCGTATCCAGAACCATCAGAAGCACAAGCTTCAGGTCCGGTGATAAACTTCCAGTCACCCATGTAACTCTGAGGTTCCCATCGAGTGCTTCCAACTTGATTGTCGGGGCGCACCCAATCCCAAGACATAACATCAGGACTCATCACAAAGGCTGCTTCATAAGGAGCAGTGGATGGATCGAGGTAGTTTGGATTGATGTCTTGGTAGACTCCCTTGGTTCCGCTGACGTTGGAGAAGGTGTTCACACGGGTGTAAGCACCAGCTGCGTAGCTGAAACGAGGAGGCAATGGGTTGATTACGTGACGGAATCCCTTGATGGCAGTGTCGGCTCCGAGACGTCGGAACAGTTCACTGTTCATGGATCCCTGACGCAAGTCGTCACGGAAATCAGCGTTATTGAGGATGATAGCCTGGCTGGCTTCCATACCCAGATACAGTGTGAACAACGGACCACCATTGGCCAAGCTCACGAATCCATTGGAGTCGGGGTTGGTGGCGCGTTTGTGGATCAGGTGGATGTAAGCCTTGTCCAAGGCTTCCTGAGTCAGGTCACTGGTGGCTTGAGCCAAAGTCAGAGACGCTCCAGCTGCACTGATAGGGAAGGCCGAGGTCATAACTGCTTTGGGAACCTTGGTGTAGTATTCCTTCATCAGTTTGTTGTCATACTCGGTCTGAACCAGCTTGGTCAGCTCTTCCACATAACCGTTGAGGAACTGAGGTGCAAGATGATCAAAGTTAAGGTCATCCTTACACAGCAGGGGACCACGCATTTGAAAATGAGTCGGTGAATACGACAACTCTTCAAAGCCTACAGTGTAGTCTTGGAAGTTATAACCACAGGCACCGGTATTGGAACCGTTGGCCAAAGTGTAGCTGTCCCAAGTCCGCTCGTCCGCAGTAGGATAAGCGTTGCCCATTTCAAACACGGTTTTGGTCAGACCAACGTGTTTCGGAAATTCCCCTTTAGGGATGAGGTTGCCCCAGATGGAGCTAAAAGATGCACGGCGGTAGATCTCTTCACCGAGATGCTCACTCGCCACTTTAAATGCGTCGTAAATATTGCCGCATGCCATAATAATATCCTTCGTTTTAAGGAGTTATACAATTGTTTTGCCACCATGTGAAACATGGAAGCCCTCGAATTGCTGGCGGCGACCCTAGCATTTACGCCTATCAGGGAGACGAAACCCTAATACGTCTGACGAAAAACTACCGTAGGTGTCTCTACATAGTCAACAAAAAAACCCCTACCCAAAGGTAGGGGCTTGGATGCCGGTTACTGGAAGTTTGCCAAGACAGTATTGGCAAAATACCCAGGCTCGATCCTTTGGGATCCTCCACCCTCATTGGAGGCAAACGAGCCACCGGGTTCTGCACTCTCGTAGGCTGCGAGTTTCTCTTTCAGAGACTGTCGCTCTGCCTCGGACTTGGCCAAGGCTTCAAGCGTCAGCTTCTGAGTTGTGATGGCAGTTTTTCCGACTGCCCCATAGAACGCATGCTTGACTGCATCGGACTCATCAAACGGTTCAAACAACTGCTGCTTGACGTAAGCCAAACGCTCAGAGACCTGCTTGTTGTGGGTATCGTCACCGTCTTTGAGAGCAAACAACTCAGGCATTTCCTCTTGGGCAGCTTGTAGTCCCAAGTGGTAAAGTTGCTCCGTCTGCTTGCGCTCGGTCTGTTTGCGGACCTCGACTTCTTGCTGCTTGGATTGTTTCCACTCATCCAGCCGTCCCTCGGCCATGGTTGTAATCTCATCTACCTGCTGTTGGGCAGAATCAACCTTATCGACCAACTGCCACACACGGGATGCAACAGACGGAGATGCGTCCTCAAGCAATTCTTGAAGAGCCTTGTCCCTTGCCTCCGGGTTCATACCAAGGATCCGATCGAAACCAGTCTGTTCTGGAAGAAGCCTTCGGATGCTCTTGACCGCATTGTCAATTGTGGCCTTTACATTATCCCGTGCTCTCTTGACTTCAGGGCTACGAAGAATATCCAGCTCGGCCAGTTGATTGACCAATTCTTCTCGCTCGACTTTGAGGCGATCAAACTCCTCAACGTCGAATGACTGCTTCGCAGCTGCAAGATCAGCCTTTAGCTGATCCAACTGAGACACTAGATCGGTGCGTGTAGCCTCCGATTCTTTGTAGCGTTTCTCGATGTCCTTTTTGGATTCCCGAAGAGCTTTCCAATTGGTCTTTTGCTCATCGCTAAAGCCCTTCAGATCGTCTTCTGCCGTAGGTTCCGATTCCTGCTCTACAGGTTTGGGTTCCTGTTTTACCGGCTCCTTTGCAGGAGCATCGGTGGTCATGCTCTCCATGACGGATTTCGTAAACGAATTTTGTTCCTCGTCACTCATTTATCTCACCTTTCTTCAAACGTCGCTTCTACATCTACGGCATCCTCTGCCAAGAATTGAAGCGACAACAGTTTATGCAAACAAATATAATACCCGTCCTCAAGACTTGCTAGTCTTAGTTGCTCGCTTTCGCTTGCGTTTAGCGGGAGCTGGATAAGCTGCTTTGGTGTTTCTTTTCTCAGCAGCTCCAGGATAGCCGTCATCGGCATGGTCTGGAATAATTGTTTTGTCGCCAACGTCAGCTCCGGTGATTGTCTCCAATCGGGCGACGGGACGTAGTCGATTTGTTGCTTCGGCTGAAGCTCTATCTTTTTTGTCTTTCTCTTCAGGTTCAACATAAACTTTCATTAACGCCAACAGGTCTTCGTGGGGTATCTTAATCCAGCCACTCTCAAAGTCATTAACACCGAACACAACTGTGTGCTCTTGATTGATCTCATCATACAGACTCCCTCCGGGAAATATGACCAACGGGAACTCAAGAACTCTGTGGTTGTTCTTCGACCCAGACAGGATTGGTATTGTCGTGGATCTGGTTATCCGAAACGGAGGCTTGGCCTCAAAGGCATAAGCCCCCATGTGATATCTGTTTCGACTTTGCCACCAAGGAAGCGAGCTGTGGTAAAAGGCAAAATATTCATCTCCCACACGGACAGGATTACTTCCACCTCTTCGACGACCATAGACCCAAAGATCTTTAGGTAGATCCGTTACATATTCCTCCTGCGGACTGGCCGCAGAGTCACATCGAACTACGGTGTGAGGCTCTATGTTATAGATCATGTGCAGTTCCCCTTCGTGCATAAACCAAGTCCAGTTCTTCTCGTCACCCGTGTTGGACATGATGTCAATGCCATTGCCTCCATACTTAGGGTGATTGATCCCCAGTATCCTCCAGTTTTTATCCATGACAACCATGGCAAGATGGGCCTTGGTTAATCCTTGAATAAAGTTGGTGCATGTCAGGACCAGCTTTTTGCCTGTATCCAAGATACGTGGATCCTCCCATTGCTCGCGCTTTGACTTGCCAAGAGGAAGATTAAGAGGCTTGGCAGACCCCGGAACAACATCTGTGTCGTTTAGTAGGTATCTATCCAAAGTACTAAACGAATCATACGGAGGCTTCTTGTGATGGTTGATCTGGCAGTTCCTTACAATCAACCACCTCTGCCCGTTGAACTCGGTTATCGTTGGATTAAACAGAAGTCTGTTATCCTTGCCGTAGGGTAGGTCAAATAGACCACACGGGAAATTTGTCTGCTCTTGGAACGGCGGTATATCGCGGTTGAAATGCTCCATGATCTTGTCGATACTCTCGTTATTTCTCGACATGACTTCCCTGAAGTATGTGACCGTGTCTTGGGCTGAGTTAGACAGATTGTTTAGCTCATCGATCTTTGTGTTCAAGTCTTCCTGAAAGGTTTTAAGTTTGCTCTCAAGATCGAAGTATTGCTGGGCAGTTGGACTTAGCATGGACTTTATTTTTTGGACTATCCTAGTTTTCGATAAACCCCACATACGTTTGTAGTTTTGATCTCATCTATTTTTATGCATTTAAGTTCCAGAAGTCGCTGGGCTGTTTTAGTAGATACCCAGTCCTCGTCATCAAAGTAAATAATCCCCTTCGCAACAACACGGTCCACCCACATAGTGACATCCCTAGTAGAGTCCCACTGACTGTGGTTTCCGTCGATGTGCAAAATGTCTACGTTACCGTCAATCTCATAGAATGCCTGGACCGTGGACATCTTCATCAGTTTGACGTAGGTGGATATTTCCAAAGACTCGCATGTAGAGACGCATTCATGGCGTATGGCATCGTAATCCACAGATTTCCACCATTGAGCGTTGTCACCATCATTATTTGCTGTGGCAGCTATGGCACTCCAAGTATCCACCCCGTAAACCACGCTTTTTGGATTACCTAATTTGGCCAAAGCAAGTCCGAAGGCTATCAGACTTCTACCAGCAAAAACCCCAAGCTCAACGCATCTGGTAGCCCTTTGCTTAATGACTGAATCAAATATATGGTTGGCCTTTGCAGGATCACACCATCCGTTCATTTTAGGGACGGCCTCAAGTAGTTTTGTCTTATAATCCATAAAAAAGAGGAGGCATACCAATGCCTCCTCCACTCAGCGTATTGAGTTATGTATTGTCAAACATTTATTTGTTCTGATTCCTGATGGTGTTAGCTGTCAGAGCGTCTTGCAGTCTCATCTGGTGCTCAGTCCGCATACGACTCAGTTCCATTTCGTTCTGTGCGCGTTGCTGCTGGATAGCCATCTTCTGCTGGGCCTCTGCCTGTTTGATCTGAACCTTCGGATCCATTCCCTGCTGAACTTGCTGGGCCTGTTGCTGATCCTGCTGCATAGCTTGGAAGTTCTCAACCAAACCACCAAGTTCTTGCATTTGCTGCTGAAGTATTTCAAACCGTTGTGCGAGTTGCTGGAATTCATTCTGACGTAACGGGTCGTTCTGCAACCTAGCCAAGTGTAGGCCGGTATGCTGCAAAGCAGCCATCGCATACACAAGGATCTCATCAGGGTTTCCACCCTGCTGCAAGGATGCAAGTCCCTCGGCTACGGATGTCATATGCACACCCGCATGGACTACATCGTTCTGGGTGTCTGTGAGGATAACTTCGTTTCCAACCCGCATGCTGCCGTTCTCCTGCGTGGCATCCCATTCATGATCCTTGAGCGTTGTGGCCATGCGATTACGTGGATTATAGCGATCTACCATGCTGAAACCAGCGGTCGATGCGATAAAGTCATCCATCAGGTTAACACGACCACCTTCTGGAAGTGAACCCGCGATAGATCCCAACAAAGACTGCAAGGTCTGCGTTCTGAGGAAGTGACTTCCCTGCCCGATGGTTCGTGTAGCACGAATAGTGCATGCCGCAAATATGTTGTCCGGTATACCCTGGGAGGCGAGTTTTTGTCTGAATATACGGGCAGCTTTGGCCGTCTCGCTTTGGCTGTTCAGCTTTCCGGTCAGAGCACGTCGGAATCTCTCCGCATACCAATTGTCCAATTGCTCATAGTAGCGTTGGATGCCTGTCTTCGTCAGAACAGACTGTTGATTGACGTTGGCCGCTACCTCAAATGCAGTCCTTGGATTACCGCTAGGCTGTGCGACCTGCGGCCTGAACTGAGATAGATTGGACTGCAACTCCAGATCCATGGTTCTGGAAACACTCATCGCAGCTTCCATCGAGGAACCAATCTGGTTGAAGTTCATCGGCTCAAAGTTCGATTTCCAGACCGTAAACGGTCCCATCTGAACCATGCTGTCCGGTGTGGCAGATCCAGTCTGCTGGTTTCTGATATGCAGACTGGCCATGACAAAGGCATTATCGGCCAATGAATTGGTCAGTCGCTCTTTGGTATACAGAAACGGATACATGCGAACCCCAATGCCCTTGATGGAGTGATACGTTCCATCACCCCTGTCGAGCATGAATGGGCATACGATCTGATTCCAGTTCTTGTATTTACGAACCTTCTTATACAGGAACCCAAAGTCATGATCCAAGTTCACCCAGATCTCCGTAATACCTCCCTCTGGATTATCCTTGTTTGGGAATTCACGGAACAACAGCCGTGCTACATTTATCACTTGATCAGGGCTTGTGTATTCAAGGTCATTGTTTCGGATCGCTTGCTGCTGACGTTCCCAGTCTTTAGGGTAAATCGCAAACTCATCGGTTGCCCGTAAGATGGATTGCCGAACAGCGTCCACGTCCCAACCAACTTTGGATGCTGCCTCCGGGTTGTTGATGTATTTGTAAAGTTCAGCTGGGGTGAATACCTCGCGCACAACACACTTTGTCCATCGGTTCAAGTCAGATGGTTCGTTGTTGGCAAGGAGAACCCTGTCGTGTTTCTTCGGGTAGGTTACCCAGTCGTCTTCCCGCTCCCAGATCACAGGACCGGATCCATACAGGACCATGTCATGTTGACTGAGTTGTATGCCGTAATCCAAACACGGATCCTGTTTCTGTAGAGCATCGAACTCTTTAGTCAGGATCTTGCCCCACTCATGATCCATGTCTGGGTTACCGGATTCGCAGGTAATCGTAGCGTAAGACGGAACCTCTGCGAACAAGTCATAATACGCAGTCAGAGAAGTTTGAAGGAACGACAACGCCTGACCACTATTGAAGTTGGACCGATACTTCTGACCCGCCTTGGCAAGGGCATGGGAGGAGTAGGGAGGGTTTCCATCCACCAAACCCTTTACCCTGGCGTTTCGCTCAAGGCGTTTGTCGTTCTGATCGATGATGTCTTCCGCGATTTGACGCGCCACAATCGGGTCCGTCACTCTAGTGGAAGGGACCGATCCGTTCTCATTTAAATTCAGTAAATCTTCGTTCATGTAATATCCTCCCACTTGTTTAATGGACACTTCTCCGATGCGACCTGCAACTTTAACCCAGTGCAACCGCATGAACCGCATCTACCCATACCAAAAGATGCCTCCCCATTCCAGAGAGAACATCCCTCACATATTTCTCGTCTGGAAAGAAGCTGTTCCTCAGTCACCAACTTAAACCCGGACATAGTGAAGTTCTTCAGGGCTGCTCCCGCACGGATTAGAAGTTCTGCCTTGGTTGGTGGGCTGTAGTCAAAGCATCGTATAGCCGCATCCGTTGGATTAAGGCTCTTGCATATCTGATCCATGACAAGTATATGCAGGTCTTTCGGTGGAGTCTTCTTGCTGGCGAAGTATG
>Ga0208767_1003510_pt1 | contig 11379 bp, 14 predicted proteins | sample VirMetDEL_Mar_21_FD_184514 | JGI IMG/M metagenome (GOLD analysis project Ga0208767, IMG submission 184514) | Aqueous microbial communities from the Delaware River and Bay under freshwater to marine salinity gradient to study organic matter... | ecosystem: Environmental > Aquatic > Marine >... | reverse complement strand
CTCCCCGGCTTCGTAGAGCGTATGTTCTGTGAAGCTGATGGATTTCAAGTGCTATGCAAAGACTGCCACCAAGCAAAGACTAACGCAGAAAGGAGTAAATAGCATGGCACGTGTAGGAATTATTGGAGACACACACCTGCCCTACGAACTAGACGGCTACTTAGAGTTCTGTCAGGAGCAGTTTGGTTTGTGGAACGTAGACACTGTGGTACACATCGGTGACTTCATCGACAACCACAGCCTCAGCTTCCACGACAGCGAGCCGCTGCTGCACAACGTACACGGGGAGTATGAGTCTGCGCTTGAGCGGGCGAAGCGCTGGTACGATGCGTTCCCTAACGTCACGCTAATCCTAGGTAACCATGACCGCATCCCTGCACGGCAGCTACGCAAGCTGGGCATGGAGCCTTCCATCTACATGCGGCCCTTGGAAGAGCTGCTTGAGATGCCAGAGGGCTGGCTTATCGAAGAACAAATTGAGATTGATGGCGTGCTGTACCACCACGGTGAAACCGCTAACGGTGTGAACGGCTTCCGTAACGACGCCAAGCAGCGCATGCAGTGCACCGTGTCAGGCCACAATCACAGCAACCTTGGCGTGAGCTACACGGCCAGCGACAGGGAGCTGGTATGGGGCATGTCGGTAGGCTGCGGCGTAAACCAGAAGCACCTTGCGTTCGCTTACGGACGCCACTTCAAGCTAAAGCCCATCATTGGCTGCGGAGTGGTCATTGACGGTACGCCTTACGTTGAGCCTATGGACCTTGGCTCTAAGATTCGGAGGGTTTGACGTGCCACTGCAAGACGATCCGTTAATTGAAGCTGTGATGAAACACTGTGACCCGTGGGAGGTTGTTGATCTATGCGACATTGACACATACGATTTAGTAGACCTGCTGCGTAGCCACATCCTTGACAACCGAGAACGCTTTGAGAAACACTTAGAGCTGTTCGACGACTGGAACGACTAATATGCCTAAGGTAATCGAAGGGGGTTTCGGGAAGAAGAAACAGGAAGAGCGCATTACGGTACGTGACATGCTGTTCAAGCTGCGCGAAGCGCTTGGGGACTTTGAAGAAAAGAACCCAGAGGTAGCCGTAGAGGCTGCTTGCGTTATCTTCATTGAAGACCGGGAGTTTGTGCTAGCCTCTAACGGCCTACACCCCGACACCGTTAACATGCTACTCGACTTGGGCAAATTCAACCTACTGACTGGAGCTATGGGACATGCAGAAGAAGACTACGAAGGCCCGATGCACTGAAGCTACTAATCGGCAGGAAGGCGGTAGTCACTACCAGCTACCTATCCAGCCAATTGAGTACATCTACAAGAACGGGCTGGGCTACATGGAAGGCAACGTCATCAAGTACGTCACGCGCCATGCAGACAAGGGCGGGGCTGAAGACTTGCGCAAAGCTATTCACTATCTGGAAATGCTGCTTGAGTGGAGGTATGGGGTGTGAGTCGTGATGGTAAAAACACTGCGGCCCACGCCGTGATGGACTACTTGTGGCGCGTAGGGCACGCGCTGTCGGTACTAGCTAACGTAGTGTTCTTTAACGGTCAGCCAACTGAGTCGTTGTCGGCGCGCTGCCACCGTGAGGGACGTGACACACTAGAGGAGGCCATTGACGACCTCTTCTGGTTCGACCCTAACCACTGCTACAACAGCCACATCAATGAACGCGTATGGGCCAGGGAGATTCTTAAGTGAGCTTTGAAGAACTAGAACAATTTGTAGCTGAATGGCACGACGACCGCAACCTAATCTTAGGCAGCAGCGACGCAGCACAAATGCACAAGCTGCTAGAGGAAGTGAACGAGTTAGATCAAGACGTGCATGACGGCTTCGATCTTCGGGACGAGATGGGGGACGTGCTGGTTGTGTTGATTAACATTGCAACGCGCAACGGATTTACGCTAAAGCAGGCGCTAACGGTCAGCTACAATAAGATTAAAAACCGCAAAGGACAGATGCGTAACGGCATCTTCGTGAAGGAGGAGGACTTATAGGAAGCAATGCGCCCGCCGAGTGTGCTGCTCAGCGGGCGCTACGCTTTAGTCGATGTTATCGAAGAAGTTAGACCATTGTTTATAGAAGGGGCTTTCAGCAACAATATCAGCCACTTCCTCAACGTCACCTTTAGCGATTGCTTTCATGACACCGCCGGCAACGTCGCCGTAAAGGCCAAGGGGCGGAAGCAAGCCGTTAGCTACAATCTGAGCAACGTCTCCACGCTCCCATAATGAACGCTCGTATTGCGAGCCAGCGCTTACGCTATTAAGACTAAGCGGTCCTAGCACAGAATCTGCTAAAGAATAGATTACTTCTTCTTCAGTAGGCTCGTAGTCTTCCTTAAACATAGACCTGCGGCCTACGTTAAGTCCTGTATAGGCTGCGCCAGGAAGCGCTAAATACAACGTAGCTTCTTTAGCAGCTCCCGCTTTGTCTCCAGCCCTAAGCTTCTTAGCAATACGATCAGACAGTAGCGCGTTGTGCTTAATAGCAAACCCACGCATCATCCACATGGGGCGCAAGTTAGGTCTTTGAAGCCACTCCATAGGACGACCGCCAGCAGAGATAAGCTGCTGCTGTCCAAGACCTGCCGTTAAAATCTGATCGTATAGCTTAGCCTCTTTTGCGTTCATCTTGCGAACGTCACCGTTAGTGCGCCTAAGCGCTCCTTCAAGACGCGCTAAGTCAGCCGGCTCAAGATAGCCAGCCCATCTCTCTCGCAGCGTCCCGCGACGTGCACGGTTAAGCGTATCTTGCGCAACCATGCGCACAACACCGTGCTTAGCCAGCGCGTCTAGCTGTTTAAAACCGAAGTTCATGGTAACGTCGCGGAATACGTTTGCAGCCATTTCCAAACGCTCTGCGGTAGTTGCTTTGGCCCCTTCTTTACGTACACGTTGAAACCATTCGCCTACGTTTTGCTGCGTAAGGCCAAGACGCTTTAAGCTAGCAGCGCTTCCAAAGCGTGGGTTAAACAGCCCAAGAGAAGACTTAACGCCGTTATTCCACATAGCAACGGAAAGATCGTGCATGTTTAGAATGGCCGTCATGGGACCGGAAAGTACAGAGTACCCGCTGCTTTGAAGTGCACGCCAGCCCGCATCGGCTGCTCTGTTCTGTCCTTTCAGTAGCGTGACGGCAGCATTGCGCAACGCGCGAGCGCTTGTTTCACCAAGACCACGCTGCCTAGCATTTCTTTCAAGCTCGCGCATAACGCCATCTGCGCCCGTGTTAACATTAGGAAGATCAAACGCGTCTTTCATAGCTAAAACACGGTTGTTATTAAAAATACGATTAGCGTTCGTAACAAAAGGATTTGCGTATTCTCTGACGTTTACTTTAGCGCCTTCTTTGATAATACCGCGAGTGCGTTCTTTAGCTGCTGCATCAACTGCTAAGTTATACGGGTCATCTTCAAAGCTAAGAACGTCTTTTTCGTTTAGCTTGTTAATGGGTTCTATTCTTGCAGACTTGTCAAAACCGCGTACCTTTTGAGTATGCAGAAACCAGTCTTCTGCGGGCTCTCCAAACATGTCCATTTGAGACAGCGCGCCGCCTCCACGATATTCACCTGCGTCTACGTTCCATACATTATTGCTTTTAGCAGACCAATCCATGTACTTATTAAAAGCATCTACGCTGCTGTCAAAACGTAAAGCACGGTTACGAAGACGCTTATCAATCTTTTGTTCAATGTAATCTTCAATAGCTTTTTTGCTTTCAGCGCCACGGGAAAAATCAAGCATCATACCAGCAAACGTATCGTCCGTATCAAACAGGTTAGAAACGCGACGCATTGCTTTTGTTTCAACAAACTTTTGTGAGTCAAGAGTGTTCTGTCGCATTGCCGTTTCGTCAGCGACCTGTAGTTTAGCTCCTGCTTCTGGACTAATCTTTTGACGCACAGAATCAGTTAGCCCCATACCCCAGTTGTTTACAAAGTTAAACTGCTCTTTGTTATCAACAAACGGAGACTGCTTAACGCGCTCCGTAACTTGCCGATCAAAAGCTACCAGCGCTTCTGTTGCGTCTTCGGGCAGCACAGGGCTTTTAATCCGAGCCATAGACAGCGGCTCTAAATCGCTGACCATACCGGCAGCTCGGCGTGCCGTATCAGTAGCTGCACGCGCCCCAGCAACCACTCCTTTACCAAGCCCAGGCGCTACTCCAACAAGATCAAGAACATTTAACCCCGCCATTACGTCTTCAGTTAAAGTGGTTGGCTGTCCTGTTCCTGTTTTTTGCAAACTTGTTCCAATATCCCGAAGAGGAAACACTCTCCCTAATGCTTGCTGTAAAACGTCCATTTCGCTTGGACGATCTTCAAGCAAATAGTCGCCAATGGTAGCAAGCACGCCACTCTCTAGCGGCTTGATAGACGGCGCTGCTCTACTAGCTAGCCGATTAAAAGTTTCTTCCGCCGTAGCTACAGCGCTAGGCAGCGGCGCAGGCTTTTCCGGCTCTGCTGGCGTAGCGGGCTTTTCCCCAACGTAAGCAAGAACGCGATCAATAGCTTCTTGCTGCGTGTCGGTAGTTACTTTATAAACCTTGCCGTTTTTCTTTATACGATACTCTGGCACAATTAGTCCTCGCCAATGCGGTCCGTAACATACCTAGGAGCAAATAAATCGGTAAGAACTTCTACGCCGGTTTCAGCAATCTCGCGTACCTTTTGAAAAGTACTGCGCTCGTCTTTATCTGGGAACGTAAAAATTTGAAACTCAGGCGGAACTGCTGTGCTTTGCTTAGAATCTTCGCCAGCCTGTAGTGCATCCAAATCAACCACACCCTCGTCATCAGCGCGCGGAGCAGTCTTAAACAGGCGATTAATTGCTTCTTGACGCAAGTAATTTTCTGCTTCGGTTAAGGTAACAGTGTAGCCCTGCGCTTCTAAATCTTTTTGTGCTTCTTCAACGTCTGTGTCTGAATAGTTTCTAACAAGTTCATCTTGAGCTTTTTGCCTAAAAGCAACTTGCTCTTGTCGCTTTGCTTTTGCTTCATTACCGGCCTGCTCAAGAACAGCTTTGCTTACTTCTGTTTCTAAGTTGTTACGTCGGCGGCGCAAAGCCTCGCGAGTAGCTTGCGGAATAATAGCTTTTCCGTTTGCAGCAGCTTCGTTTGCTGCTTTAATATCAGCATCCAAGCGCTGCGCCATGCTATTTAGTTGATTACGAACAGGCTCTTCAAGATCGGCAATGCTTGGAATAACAAGCTTACCTTCCTGCTCTACCATTTCAAACGAAGGCGGAAGCACTACGCTAAGATTACGCTCTTCTTCAGCACGCTCTTGCTGCCCAGTAATACGATCAACTACTTGTTTGTGTGCGGTAGCGGCCTGCTCAGAAACTTCTGCCGGAGCGTTCTTAAGGATAATATCTGCTTGCTCAATGCTATCTACAGCATTAAATGCAGCACGCATACCAGCTTCTAAGTTGTCTAAACGAAGCGCTTCTGCCGTTGCTGCTGCCGTGGCTGCTGCTGCTTTTGTTTGACGCTCATTAGTCTCAATAGCAGCCGCTTGCGGAAGCAGTGACGTTCCTTGAGTTTGCCCAACGGCTTCAAGATTAGCACGTGCCGTAGCAATGGCGTTTGTATCACCAGAAGCAACAGCATTGCGGAAAGCGTTAAGAGCTTTCACGCGCTCTTGTCCTTCAGCAAGCTTACGCTGCTTTTCCTGCTCAGCCCTGTTACGCTCCTCCAGAGCCAGCGCTTGCCCAGTGAACAGCCTCGCTTGCTCCGTGTTACCAATACGACCCTGAAACGCTGCCTGACGCTGCAAAGACTCAACACTGGTAGGGTCTAGCTCGGGGCGAAACGCCGTCGTAATAGGCTGCATAAGCCCTTGCCCAACAGACTGCCCAGCGCCTGCAAAAGCGCCTCCAATCTGTGACAACATTCCGCCAAGGTTGGCGCTTGCGTCTCTACCTGCCATTGTATTACTCCTTAAATACCAAGCGTTTGGCGAATGTCATCCCAAATGCTACCACCGCTGCCGGAAATACCGCTAAGCGCTTTCGCACCAGCACCGGCAAGGTTGCCGTATAGCTGCGCAGCAGCCAAGTCAGCGTTAATCTGTGACTGCAAGCCGCCAAGGCCAAGCTGTGCAAGGTATCCTGCGCCGGTAAGCTGACCAGTCTGCGCCATGTTAGCTGCTTGCTGACCAACTTGCAAGGCGTTAAGCTGCTGCTGTAACGGTGTGAATGCCGTCTGGTAACCTTGTAGCCCAAGCTGCCCAGCAATGTTTCCAATGTTGGCTTGGTTTAGCGCTTCTTGCTGCGCTTGTTGCATAGCTTGGAACGATGCCGTATTAGCAGCCTCAGCGCGTGCGCGGGCCATAGCAGCATCTTCAGCAGTCCCACCAAACTGTGAGCCCCGTACACCACCACGCCCCATAGCAAACTCACGCGCTTGCTGTGCAGCCTGTGCTCGGTCTAGCGCTGGGTTCTGCATAGCCATAGCGCGATTAAAGATTTCTTGTTCACGCGCAGCGGTGTCGCCAAGAGCGCTTTGTAGTGCGCCCTGAGCCTGCCCATACATCCCCATACCGCTGCTTAGCATGCCCTGCTGTGGCCCTACGCCTACGTCTAAGCTACCCGTAGGATCAATCGTAGAGCGTCCTAGGCCCGTCTGTACGCCATAGCCTCGGAAAGCAGTCTCTCCACCCATACGCTCGCCAAGCGCTTGCATTGCAGCTGCGCCTTGCTGTCCAGTCCTACGAATGTCTTCTGAAATATCAAGTCCAGCAGCAAGCGCTCCGCCCGCGCCTAGCAAATTAAAAAGACTCATTTAGATAATCCTCCCGATGAGGGTCTGTACGTTAATCTCTTGTAGGCTGCACGTGTTGCCGTTGATGTCTGTGCGAAACCCAATAATAACTGCTTCACCGCTGCCTTTAGCGTTAACACGATAGCGCTTAATAGTCGTTAAGCCTGGTCCGTATTCGTCTGTTTGGTTGTAGTACGCTATGTTGTACAGCGCAGGCGATTGGGCCGTAACGGTCAACGCTTTGCTGTAATCAAGGCGACCACTATAACCCCACCCTGCGTACGCTTGCGCATCCGTTAAGGTAGACACAACAGTGTAGTCAATCTGCTTCACAAACTTAGTGTTAGCCGGTTGCCCAAACGTAAACGAATTAGACTCATACTTAAACTCAAACGGTTCGTTGTTATAGTTAGAGCCTGCAGCGTATAACAACAACCCATAATCGCTAGCAGAACTTGCTAGCAATACGTACGCTTCGCCCTCTGTTTCATAATACAGCGCTCTGTTCCAAACCGTGTTGGTCCAGCGCGTTACCTTATTGCCTCCCGTAACGCTAGGCGCTCGCATTTCAATAGCATAAGCTTGCAAGTCGTCGCTAAAGTTAACAACAGTTAGGTTTTCATCAGGCCAATAAGAAAGCGAAATGCTCTTCTTGTCGTTAGTGCTAGAGATAACGTCACTGATTTCGCGGCGGATGTTAGCCGTTAAGTCCCCAAGCGGTGCAGACTTCTCTTGAATCGTACGCCCCAGTGAGCGTACACCAGAGTCGTCAACAAACAATACGTCAGAGCCGATGTTAGCTACAGCGTCGCGGCTAACACAACCGATGTTAGTGATCGTATCGACCAGCGTAATGCCATCAGCGGCAGCAGGATCACCCGTAGCGGCATTGTTATACACAAGGATAGACTGGCGTCCAAAAACAAACAAAGCGCCGTTGTGTGCTACAAGGCTAACAATTTGATCCGTACCGCTAGGCCAATACTCATTAACGTTAAGCAAACCGCCAGTGTTTTGCGGGTCTGCTGGCGACGTACGCCCATCGTACCATTGCGTAGGAATAAGCAAGTCGCTGTAGTAAATCGTTTGGTAGTCGCCGTCTACGCCACTAACCCACAAGCGGCCATACGCAGCAGTCGCTACGTCACCGTTAATAGTTGCCGCAATGGTGCCGCTGTTGTCTTGAGGCTTAATGTAATCAACGTCGTTGGTGCCAGTGAAAAGCTTACTAATCGTAGTGCCGTCAAACTCTAAGCACTCATTGCCTTCACTGAAGATATAAATCTTATCGTTAAAGCCTACAATCTGTGCGTCGTGTAGCTTCGTAGCATCTGCAAGAGCCGGATAGCTAATCTCATCTAGCGTATTGACACCGCCAGAGCTAGTGAGCTTACAGATAAAGTCATCGTCTTGAATCAACGAACCAGAGCTGTTGTATTGGTCAACACTAACAGTAGCTAATACGTACACAGTACCGTTAATGTTACCTTGGCCCACGCGGTTGGTTACGATTTTAGTTTCCGCTACGCCTACCGCTGGCGTGTACGTTACGTTAACCGCAGTGGTATATTGCGTCCACGGCTTACGTGAGCCGATACGCCCAAACTTATCTACAACAGCGTTATCAGCTACAGAGCAGAAGCCGGGGTCTTGCTGAAGCGGAGAGTCTTCCGTATTCAGCCCTTGAAACCCCGGAGCGCTAACCGTAATGTTCTGCTGTTGCTGCGCCATTACACAGTAGTCCAGATGTTGTCAAGATCGTTAAGCGCAGCATCATGCGCAATAGCGTCGCTAAGATACACACCAGCTAAAGAAAACAATTCTGTTGCCGTTTGACCACCAACTTCGCCACGCTCACGTGCCGCCATAGCTAGCGCGTAGTACACAACAGGCTTAGAGGGTACAAGAAGAACGTCAGCGGCTGCGCTAAGCTCAGCTTGACGCTTAAAACCATATACGGTGTAGTTGTATACGGCGTCAGGTTGCGGAAACAGTTGTAGTTGAATGTCGCCGCTAGCGTCAGTGCCGTTAACAGCATAATACTTTGGTTTGTTATCGGCGGGCGAAGCGGCTTGCCGTTTGCGCAAACTGTAAAGCGTCTCTTCCGTTAACTCCGTTCCGTCATCCTTAATGACATACTCTATTTTACCATAATTGCCGGCATTTGTCAAGCTGTACAGGTTGTCGCCAGCGGTGGTCGCAATGGCCCAATTAGAGCGTAGCGCATTCCACGTGTGCGCATCTTCGACAAGCTGCTTGGCATCGTTAACTAACGCTACAACCATATCTGCTACGGGATCATCAAGACCCGTTACGTTTGCTACGGTGTCTTCACGCAACCGCAACAACACTTGATTGACTACTTCCAAATACGTCATGATAACATTCCTCGTCCCGTCATGCCACGCGCTTGCGCAATGTAGTCAACGTACGGTGCTAGTGTTTTCTTTTGGTAAGGCGTAAGAGTTGTGTATTTGAACAGCTCACCCCACTTCGGCTCAAACGCAGCGCCTGCCGCAGCGGCCATTAAGCCAGCGCCAAGGCCTGTGCCATCACCTTCGCCATCTCCCTCTCCTTTTCCGCTACCTTCTCCGGTTCCAGTGCCCTCACCGCCTACAGCAACGCTTTCATCCGTGCCCGTATCGGGCTTCGGTGCAGGTTCTTCCGTAGGCTGCTGTACCGGCTCTGTAACGGGCTCTACGGGCTGTTCTACAGGGGGCGTAGGGGTAGGTACAGGGGTTGGTTGTACGGGCTCTACGGGCGTTACAGGAGCTTCTACGGGTGCTGGTGCAGGCGGAGCAGGCTCTGGTACAGGCTCCGGGGTAGGCGCTGGCGGAGGCGTAACGGGCTCTGGTGCCGTAGTGTCAAGCACAAAGTCAGGCGGAGCAAACACATCTACTACTTCTTCTTGCTGCTCAGGCGGTGCCGGTGCAGGTACGTTAGTCTCTACGTTCTGCGGCAGCCCATAGAAGTCCCCAATAACAAACGTGTCTGGGACAATACGATTAATAATTTCGCCGGTGAGTACGTTAACAAAACGTCCATTACCTTCGTAGCGATACGGCTGCTCAGGGTCTACGGTAGGGGCCGGTGCGGGCGCAGGGGCTGGCGCTGGAGCAGGCGCTGGAGCAGGCGCAGGGGCTGGCGTAGCGCCGCCACCACCAGCTTCTGTAGGCGGAACAATAGGCTCTTGCGTTTCAAATGGCTGCTCAGGAATTACACCACCAGCACGATAGTCTTTGTCACTAAACACTTGTTCAATAACTGACGGACCGGCTGTGCCAAGTGACGACAAAGCAGTAGTGCTTGCTTTTAACGCTGCTTGTTGTGGAACGTTCAATACGTTTTGTATGTTTGGATTAGCAGGAAGGCCCGCTAAGCCTCCAGACAGCCCGCCAGTCAGCACGCCTTCTACAATACTGTCACCCGTAGCGGCTGCTGTAGCGCCGCCAAGTAAGCCTCCGCCTACAGCAGAGCCAAGAACGGTAGGTGCAGCGGCAGTGCCTAATGCACCAATACCAGTAACGCCTCCAATTAAACTACCAAGCGCAGGCGCAGCAACCGGCATAGCAGCCGCAGCAAGCAAACCAATAGCCGTGTTTAAGTTGCTGTCTGCTTTACGGCGCTCAATTTCTGCGTAGTCTAAAGCGGAGCGGTCAATAAAGTCGCGATAGTTGCGTTGCGCAAGGGCCGGATTGTTTGCGTTAACTGCTTGCGAAACAGCTAAGTTAATGGGCGCTAAGTCTGCCGTTGTGGTTCCTGGCGCTACTTCTACGCGCTGACCGCCATAGGAATCAACAACAGAAACACCGGGGGCATTAAAGTCAGCGCTAAGTCTGTAACCTCTCGGAATAGTAAAACCACCCATTAGTCTTCCTCATCCAAGCGTGACGTACGCTTAAGGTAGAAACGCAGCGCTGCCAAACCAGAGCAAATACCAATAAGCGCAGCAATCATCTGCATCCATTCAGTAATTAGCGGAAGGTTGGCAGTGATGGCGCTAACCACAGACGTAGCCGTTAAGGCATCTGCAACTTTGTGCGCGTTGTCTTGTAGCTGTTGCATTAACGTGTAAGTCCTTTAGCTTTCTCGTAGCTACGCAAGCCACCTAGGCCCAACATGCCTAACAACACAGTCATTAAGCTGTCCATGTCAAATGCGGGAAGAGGCGGAAGGAATACGTCAAGCCACGATGCAACAAATAAAACAACCGGAGCTAGAACAAAGTGCCACGCTAGCGCTACGCCACACACCCAGCCCACGAAAGGACGCCAACCAGCAACCCACATGTTACGATGCGAAGCTTCTTGCTTGTTGATTTCGGTTTGGGCCATGGCGCGCTCTTGAGCGTGCCTTTCAGCCATCGTAGCAATCTCATGAGCAAGCGCTGCTTTCTGGTCTTTGTCTTCAATAAACTTATCTAGCAGTCCTGTGACGGGACCGATTAGCTGCTGTAGCATTATTTGTCCCGCCCATTCCAAAGTTCAAATAGTACGCGAACCTTCTCCTTTACGGTTTCCAGTTCGCTGTGCATTTTGGCTAACACTATGACCAAGCTAATAAAGCCAGCAAAGATGGGCCACAGCGACAGCAATA
>Ga0208767_1003508_pt1 | contig 11382 bp, 19 predicted proteins | sample VirMetDEL_Mar_21_FD_184514 | JGI IMG/M metagenome (GOLD analysis project Ga0208767, IMG submission 184514) | Aqueous microbial communities from the Delaware River and Bay under freshwater to marine salinity gradient to study organic matter... | ecosystem: Environmental > Aquatic > Marine >... | reverse complement strand
TGAATGCTGCAAAGAAAAAGAAACCAACTCCTAAAAAAAAGCCAACAAAGAACTCTAAAACATTCTGTATAGCCTTATCTGATTGGCAGATAGGTAAAGAGGGAACAGAAGCAACTATTGATAGATGGATGGATGCTATTCCTAAGATAAAAGAACAAATTAAAACATTAAGAAAATCTGAAACTATAGATCAGTTATTTATTGCAGGATTAGGAGATATTGTTGAGGGTTGCACAGGTTTTTATGCTCAACAAGAATTTACAGTTGAATTAGATTATAGACAACAACAAAAAGTGGCCAGAAGAATGGCTTATACAGCTATAAAAGAATTAGTTCCATTATTTGATAAAACTGTTGTTAGTTTTATTCCTGGAAATCATGGAGAGCCAAGAAACTCTGGGAAGAGCTTCACTACTTTTTCTGATAACAGAGATATTATGCTTGGAGAGGAACTAGCAGAGATATTTAAAGAAGCTCCTGCATATAAAAATAAAATAGATTTTATTATGCCAGATTCCTTATCAATTACTTTAGATATATCAGATACAGTTGTAACTCTAGTGCATGGGCATCAGATGAGAGGTGGAGGCAATCCACAGGCAAAAGCAAGAACTTGGTTAGCTAATCAATCTTTAGCTAGAAGTGAAATAGCTGATTCTGATTTATTATTAATGGGACACTATCACTTCTTTTCTGCTTATGAATCAGATGGAAAAAGGTTAATATTACAAGCTCCTAGCTTAGATTCAGGCTCTGAATGGTTTGATAATACTAATGGAGGCAGAAATAGTGCAGGAGTTCTTACTTTAGTAATTGGTGGCTCTGAAAAATGGAGTAATATTAGAGTTATAAGGTAAATAATGAAACTTGAAGTATTAAGATTCAATAGCTCAGATGACTTTACAACAGGGCTATTGTTTGATGTAACAGATAATGTGAGATCCTTTCTCTGCTATACATTAGAGGATCAGGCACAAACAAAAAAGGTTTATGGAGAAACAAGAATACCTAGTGGCACTTATAAGCTAACACTTAGAGCTGAGGGTGGCTTTCACAGTAGGTATGCAGCTAAATTTGGAGATTGGCATAGAGGAATGATTTATGTTAATGATGTTCCAAACTTTGAATATATTTTATGGCATATAGGTAATGATGATGATGACACAGCAGGTTGCTTGTTAGTTGGAAAAACATCACAGGATAACTTTATTGGCAGCTCTACTAATGCTTATAAAGAGATTTATCCACCTATTAGAGATGCAATTCTTAATGGAGATGATGTATCAGTAACTTATATTGATTATGATGGTGCAATAGTTTCAAATAAATCTCAAGATTCTGTTATGAATATATCTCAAGTTTCAAAGAATCAGGAGGATATAATGGATATCTTATCAACAGAAATCAAACATCTAAAAGCTGAAGTAAAAGCTCTTAGACAAGCAATCATACTTAGAGGCTTACAAGCTAAGTAGATCTTATGAAATTAAAATGTAATTCCTGTATGGAAGTTTTAGAATTAATTAACAATGCTTTTGTTTGTATTAATAAAAAATGCAATCAATTTAAGAAAGTACAATCAAGAATAAAAGAGGAGGAATAGTATGTCAGATGATTTAAAAGATATGCTAGAGAGAGCTTTATGGACTTTTATAGAGGCTTTTATTGGAGCTTTAACAATCAGTCCAATGGTTGGTGTAGATGCTAGTGCTTTGCAGATAGCTGCAATATCTGGTGGAGGAGCTGCACTTTCAGTTATAAAGACTTTTGCAAAGAAAAAAATAAGCTAGAATTAAGAGTGGAATTGCAGCAATGCCTTTCCTTTTAGTTACAAGTAGCAATAAAAAAAGAGGAGATTTGTATCTCCTCTTTTTTATTAGTTGAACAGGTGGAGGTTGATATTAGGACTGCATACACTAAGGGGTATATGAATACTCTACCTATTCATTAATAAGCTTAACAGTGGCCTGGTACAAATAATTAATTATTTAGAATCCTTGACAGTATGACATTTTTTTTCTAATCTATAAGAAAGATTGATATTAGGAGGTCAATATGTTAATTCAAGAATGGATATACTTGGGATTTGTAATTTATGGTTTCTTATCCTTTGTATTCACATTATTTTGGTTAAGTCTTTGGATCAGTGAAAAAAGATTACAAACAGCTAGTAGAAAATTAGATTTTGAAGCAAGACTTAAGAGTGGAGAAATCTTGCACAAAGGAAATATTTTTTAATGTATCCTGAAATAAGAAAAAATAAACATAATTGGGAATATAGATTTCTTTATTGGAATCAAGATATTCCAGAAGTGTATGATTATACAATTCAAACTTCAAAGGGTTTCCAGGTAGCTGAGTCAGCTGCTTGGGGAAATGCAACTTGGGATGGTTGCAGAAATATGAAATATATAGGAAGAAAGAAAGTAGAGGTTGATAATGGCTAAGTTTAACTTAGATAATTATGTAAAAGTAGATGATCTCATCAAGATAATGAATGAGAAATATCCAGAGGGAAGATTAGTATCTGAAATCCTGGACAATGGAGTTGATTATGTTGTTTTTAAGACTAGCTTCTTTGAAACTGCAGAATCAGAAGTGGCTAAATGCACAGGCCATGCTAGGCAACAGAAATCAGATCATCAAAGTTGGTTTGAGAAATGTGAGCAAAAATCTAGAGGTAGATGTCTTAGAGTTCTTTTAGGTACAGAGCCAACAAGAGAAGAAATGGAAGATGTCCTTATAGAAGAGAAAACTACCTCTAAAAAGGCCTCAAATGAGCCAATAGAGAGTAATTTGAGCAAAAAAGTAAAACAACTAGAGGAAGAGGGACTAGTTGAGGATATTTCTCATAAGCAAACAGCTGTTATGGGTAATATCAAACAATTTGCTATGGATCTAACAAAACAAGATTTAGATGAAGCAAGAAGAATTACTGCTCAAGCATTTGGAGAGTTAGGGATATCTAAAACAGATGTTTCTATAAATAATCTTCAATCTATAAAAAATAAGATTCAAGATATAGTAACATTCTCTCAAGCTGAGGTTGATAAAGGAGAATAATGTCAGGTTGGGTACAAGTAGATATATCTTTACTCAGAAATCCTAAACTCATAATGTTTGCTAGAGCTAACAAGTTATCAGAAATGGAAGCTGTAGGAGCTTTAGTAAAACTTTGGGCTTACTCCTTTGAGTATGGTAAAAAGCCAGGTCTAATTCCTAATCCAGAACTCTGTAAAGATGTTATTTGGAATGGATTAGATTTGCTTGAGCCAATGATAAAAGCCAGATTCATAGATAAAAAGAAATCTGATTTTTATGTTCATGATTGGGAAGATAAATATTCTCAACTTGATTCATATAGAAAAATGAATGCTCAAAGACAGAAAGAGTATAGACAAAGAAAGAAGCAGCAAGAATCTGATAAGAAATATAAGGATCTTCAAAAGAAAATCCATCCAGATATTGCTGATGAGATACAGTAATGTTATGTGTTATAACACTGTTACAACAAGTGATGTTACAGAGTAAGAGTAAGAGTAGAGTAAGAGTAGAGTATAGTAGAGAAGATATATATTAGGAAATTAGGAGGTTGAAAATGAAATTTTTTGGAAGGGTTAAGCCAGTAAGTGAAGTTGAATTAGCTTATTTGGAAAAAGATTTATCAAGTTTCAAGAAATTATTTTATGTAATGGAATTAGAGGGAGAGATTTGTAGTCTCAATCCTGAATTTAATACAAATGGAAATCTAAGAAAAAATATAGCCAGAATGAAGAAGATCTATAATTCTGATATCTATATGGAAAATTGTAATTGTGATTTCAAACAGAAAGCACCTTTAACAAAATCTGGAGTTCCTAGAGTCCATAAAAAATATGTGAAAGAATGGGCTTCATAATGGTAGATGTAATTATATTAATTGTTATCTTTGTAGGCCTAAATTATTTGGCTTGGTATCTCATTGATAAAGGCAAATTATAATGAGATTCAAAAAAGAAAAGCATGAATTTAGTTATAGATTGCAATGTGAAAATCCTAAATGCAAAGCTTCTTTTAAAAATAGAGAAGCTGATAGAAAGCATAGATGTTAAATGATTGCTAATTGTTACAAAGAAGAGAGCTGTCCTGGACACTTAACTGTCCAGGAAGCTAAAGATACTTTATCAAGTGCTGCATTCATGACTAGAGATCTAGATAAAGATGCAGTTATAGTTCCTGCTCAAGATTGTTGGAGATGTAGAAAAACAGATCAATCAATCATAGTTATAAGAAAAGATTGGCATACTTTTCAATGGGATTATTCAGGAACAGTTCAAGATATGTTTCCTTACTTATCTGCAAAAGATAGAGAAAAGATTATTACAGGAATGTGTGATAAATGCTTTGATGATTTGGATGTGGATTAATGGGACTTGGTAAAACTAAATTTGAAAAGTTTATGTTTAAATTCTCAAGTAATTATAGAAATTACAGAATAAAGAAAGATTTTAATCAAATACCTAAAAAAACATTCACAGGAATGGCTCTTTGGTATATATTATGGTCTTTCAAGATGAGATTAAGAAGATTTAAAAAATGATTGAATTATTTATAGGTTGCTCTTTACTCCTTAACAATGGAATTTCTGAGCAATCTATAGATGATTATTTTCTTTGCAATCACTTGCAAGATGTAAAACAATGGTATGGCCTAACACAGCAATACTTTGGAGATGAAACTTTAAAAGCTCTTGCTGTTATGTCTTGTGAATCAGATGGATATCCAAATGCTGTAAATGTTAATGGAGATGGCTCACTTGATAGAGGATTATTCCAATTCAATACAGATACAGAAGCTTGGTTAGAAAAAGATATATTTAAGAGAGATCTAGATATATTTAATCCTAAAATAAATATAAGGACTGCTGCTTGGTTAGTTTTTAATGATGGTTGGCATCATTGGAATGCTAGTAAGCATTGTTGGGGGAAATATGATAAATCAGAACAATAGAAGAATATTTGAACAAGATGAATATGATTTCTATGATGCAAAAGCAAAAAAGACTTGGAATTATGTTTGTAGTGTTACAGGTTGGAGAAATCAAAAGATTGTAGAAGATTTTAAAGAAGATGCAATCTGCTTAATAGATAATGTTCATTACTATACAGAATTACAAGTTGTAGGTTATTGGCATAACTTTGGAATGCAGCTTCACAATGATTCTTATAGATTTACTTATATGTATATTGCAGCTTCAAAGGTAAATGATTTAAAAAAGAAAGTCCTGGAGTTAGATAGCACAGTAGTAGGTAAATTAGTATTTTTTAATTGTGTTCCTAATGAAATGCTAACTTTTGATGTAGATGATTTAGATGAATCAATGATACAAGAAAGATATGGAGAATTAACTTATGTTATTCCAATAGCAACAACAAAGCATAGATATATAACAATAAAGAATATTGTGGATCAGGGCTTTGATTTTCCTAAATGTGATTGTAAAGATTTTCATTCAGAGATACTTAGCAAAAAAGAAAGTAGAATTAAATTTGAAGCAATAGAGGAAAATATAAGAGGTTTTAATGGAATATGCTGCAGATGATATAAATTATGGTTATAGATCTATCTTGATGTTAATTAATTCTGAAAATACTCTTATAGATAAGCTTCAGAATGTAAAAGAAATTGATGGAACAAAAGAACATCCATTATTCAGCAAAAACAAAGGTGGAGTAAGCTTCTCTGTAGTTATGAAAGATATGCAAACTATTGTTGAGATAGTCTTAAATAATGGAGATAGATTTGATATTTATTCTATGACTGAGATAGGAAGTGCAACAATTCTTGATGAGACTGTTGAAACTCTAGTTAATTTCTTGCATATATTTTATATAAATCTAGTTGATGATGAAAATAAATTATTAAATTCAGCTATTGATAAACACACTTACAGGAAAGCTGCTAAAACAATGCACTATAGAGAAATGTTTGGGGATGATATATCAGGGAATAACATATAAAAAGCATCAAAGGGTTAAGTTTGTAATTCCTACTGATGAAAGAATAATAGATCCACAAACAGAACAAGTTATCTGGAGATATGGAACTATTCAATTTTTTAGTAAAAAAACTAAATCAGCTTGGATTTTAGAAGATGATGCTAAAAAGAATATACAAATTTCTTTATTCTGCATTCTTCCTGTAAATTAATATTATGACAGACAACAGTGGCAATGGATACACTCAGAAAGAGATGACAGCCAAAATTATGCTTGATATAGAAAAGATTTTTAATAAGTTAGATGAACTTCAAAAAGATATAAACACTAGACCTACTAGACAAGAGATCTATGGTTGGATTATTGCAGGTATATCTATTGCTACATTGATAACAATATTGATGTAGGAGAGAAGTGGCAACATTAAAAATAGATACTAAAACAATAGTTCCAATAATTGCAACAATATTAATAAGTGCTTTTGGTTGGGTATTTAATTCAATAGAGGAAATTAAATCTCATCAGAATGCTTGTGATGCAATGGTAATTGAAATGAATCAAGAACTAGATATGCTTGAAAGTAATTTTACTGAACTATTATTTAAGCTAAATGGCTAAATAATGCAAATAACAATATTAGATATATTTGTTACTATATCTTTAGGATTTCTTGTTTATTATATGCTTAAATTAATGCAAGAATAGATAATGGCTAAAAAAGATTGTAGAAAAGGAAAAAACTCTAAAGGCACTTATATAACTTTATGTAATTGCAAACATGGAACTCTTTCTCATTAACAAGTTATAATATTTTTATGGATTATATAGATGATATGTCTTTAGCTCTACCTAATCAGCAACAGGTTGGAGAATCAAATATAGATTTTAAAAGATTTCAATATTATTTAGGTTTAGGAGCTTCTAGATCTTATGAAAAAGTTTCCAATAATTTCACTATTACAGACAGAAGAGTAAAACAAATTGCTGTCAAAAATCAATGGCAGGACAGAATAAAAGCTATTAATAAAATGCTAAATGAGCAGATAATTAATGAAGTTTTAGCTCAAGTTGGAGAGACTGCTAGAGATATAGCTGATGAATTAAAGCCATTAATTTTTAAAATAATAAATGAAATAAATGAAAGAGATTTAGCTTCAATGAATCCTACAGAACTTAAAGGAATATTGGATATCTGTTATAAGATGATTTCTCAGATTTATGGACTAGGAAATCCTCAAGTCCAGGTAACACAAATAGAATATCCACAGATTAAGTTCAAGTGGGATTGGGAGCAGGATGATGAGCCAGATTATTGAAGCAACTCCTCCTGATCTACATTCTGGCCAATTAGAAGTAATAAAAGCACTAGATGAGAAAAGATTTATTATTGCAGTATGTGGAAGAAGATGGGGAAAAACAACTCTTAGTTTAGTAAGTGCTGTAGATCAGGCTCTTAAAGGACATAAAGTCTGGATTATCTTTCCTGTATATCCTCAAGCTTTAGAAAGTTGGCTTAATCTTAAATCCTTAGTTAGACAGCTTCCAGAAGAATATGCAGAAATTAGAGAAGTAGAAAAAAGAATTGTATTAAAGAATAATGGATCTATTCAGATTAAATCAGCTAATAAGCCTGAAACTCTTAGAGGTGCAGGTGGTATATCTTTAATTATCTTTGATGAGGTTGCTTATATGAATAAAGAGACTTGGGAAACTGTGAGGCCAATTCTCTCTGATTCATTAGGTAAAGCTTTATTTATATCTACTCCTAATGGCATGAATTGGTTTTATGAACTCTTTGATAATGCTAAAAGAAGAGATGATTGGGCAGTATTTCATTATCCTACTGAACAATCTCCTAGAATAAATAAAAAAGAATTACAACAAGCTAGAGAAGAATTAGGCTCTTTAGTGTATAGCCAGGAGTTCTTAGCAGAATTTACTGAAGTAGGACACATGTTTAAAAGAGAGTGGTTTAAGTATTATGATGTTATTCCTGGAGAAGATCCAGAATATGTATTAGGAGATGAAGTAGTTAAGCATTCTGATTTAAGTATTTTTGGAACTATGGACACAGCTTTAAGCACAAAAGAGACTGCTGATTATTCTGTAATAATGGCAGTTGGAACTACTCCTAGTGGTAAGCTATTAATAATGGATGTATTCAGAGCCAGATTAGAAGCTCCTGATTTACTCCCAAAGATAGAATCAATGATAAATAAATGGAATATGTCTTGGTTGGGGGTAGAGGATGCTTCTTTTGGTTTAGGAATAATACAGATGGCCAGGAGACAGGGCTTACCTATAAGGAATTTAAAAGCAGATAAGTCAAAGACTGCTAGAGCTGTTCCTGCAGCTGCAGGTATAGAAAATGGCTCTATATGGTTTTTGAAAAATGCTAAATGGCTTGTAGAATTTGAAAGAGAATTAACTAGCTTTCCATCATCTGGATCTCATGATGATACAGTTGATGCTCTTGCTTATGCAGCAAGATTTGGAATAGTTAGAAAAACAACTTGGAGTGTAACTTAATTGGGTTTAACAGATAACATTAGGAACTTCTTTAGTAGCCAAGAAGTCAATACAGAGAAAAAGAGCTATAACAACTTTCCTACTTCACAAGTAGTATTTCCATTTAATTCAGATGCAGGATTCTTTAGTGGAGTAAATCAAATGAGTCCTGAGGGTAACTCAGCAGCTTTAGCTTGTTTGAATGTATTAGGTACTGCATTCAGTGAGCCACCATTAAAAGTTTATTTAAAAAATGAAAGTGGAGATGAATATATTTATAATCATCCTGCTCAACTGCTATTAGACAATCCTAATCCAAACATGACCTCAACATTGATGAATAACTACATTGTTACTTCCATAGCTGTATCTGGAGATGCTTTCCTACTTAAATTAAGAAATGATGCAGGAGCTGTAGTTCAATTAGTTCCATTACTTCCAGAGATGGTTGAAGTAAAAGGAAATAATGAAGAGTTAATAACTCATTATGAATATAAACAAAAAGGTAATTCTCTAAAGATAAAGCCAGATGACATGATTCATCTAAGAGAGAGAATAGATCCTAGAAATCACAGAAGAGGATTATCTCCACTTAGATCAGTTATGGTTGAAGTATTAGGAGATGCTGCAGCTTCACAAATGGGAGCAGCATTAGTTAGAAATACAGGTGTTCCATCAGTAATCATTAGTCCAAAGAATGACTTATCAATGACAAGTGATGAAGCTGAGAATATTGCAGAAGTATTTGGAAGAAGATTTGGAGGAGAAAACAGAGGTAGGCCATTAGTTATATCTGGTGGAGAAGTTGATGTTAAAACACTTTCATTTAGTCCTAAAGACTTAGAAATTGGAAAGCTTAGATATATTAATGAAGAAAGAATATCAGCTGTTTTAGGTGTTCCTGCAATATTGGCAGGACTTGGCTCTGGACTAGAGAGAGCAACATATTCCAATGTTAAAGAGTTAAGAGAGTTCTTTACAGAACAAAAACTTATACCTATGTGGAATCACTTTGCTAATGAATTCACAAAACAATTATTATTAGAAGATTTTGAAGATAATACAGATTACTGCTTTAAGTATGATATCTCTAATGTAAGAGCTTTATCACAAGATGAAGATGCAACTATGCAGAGAATAGTTACAGGCTTTAATGCAGGGTTTGTAACTGTTAATGAAGCAAGACAAGCTAATCAATTACCTGCTTTAGACAATGGAGATTACTTTGTAAGAGATATGACTATTGCAGAAGTTCCTGTAGATGGCTCAGAAGTAACTATGTATCATGTCACAGAATTTGCTAGTTCTGATGTAGTAGAGGAAAAAGAATTAACTGCTATTGATACAGATGCAAAGATGATACAAGAACAAGATGGACAATATTGTGTTATGTCAGAAGATGGATCTAGAAGTTTTGGTTGTTATGAAACTAGACAAGAAGCTGAGGAGAGATTAGCTCAAATAGAACAATACTCAGATGATGATAAATATGGAAAGCCTAAGAAGCCAAAGAAGCCTAAAAAGCCAAAAAAGAATAATAAAGCTGTTGAAAATGTTCCAGATTATATACAAAAGAATGCAGCTAGAGGTTTAGAACTCCTGGAATTTGCAGGTAGTGGATTAACAGATAAAACAAAAAGAGAAGCCAGAGATATGGCTAATGGAAAGATTTCAGATAATAAAGTTGTAAGAATGGCAGCTTGGTTTGCTAGGCATGAGGGAGATTTAGATTCAGAAGCTGCTGATGATTATTTAGATGGAAAAGGAAATCCAACTCCTGGACAGGTGGCCTGGTTGCTATGGGGTGGAGACATAAACAAATCTAATAAGATGAGAGCTTTTAATTGGGCTAGTAAAGAAGCAGAGAAAGTACAAGAAGAGAAATCACAAGAGTTTAATCTTTATGGATGGGAAGAGCCAACAACTAAATTCTTAGGACTTCCAACTGTAAAGCACTATAGATCAGAAATAGAAAAGAAAGAACTATGGGAAGCAATTAATGGACTAGAGAATGTTTGGATGGACTATATGGCTAATATCTATGCAAAAGAATTAAATAGACAAAAAAGAGGATTAACTCAAGTTGCTAAAGGTAGTAATAATTTAGATGCTTTAGAAACTAATGTAGATATATTTTTAAGTGGATCAAAGTTTGATAAAGAACTATTACCATTCTTTTATTCTCTTGGGGATGATATGTCAGTAAGAACTTGGGATAATCTCTTTCCTGCTCAAGATAACTTCAAAGCAGCAGATCCTGTTGATTTAGATGTAACAATACCAGAGGAACAAGCAGTAACAACTGTGTTTGGTGCATTAGCAGCAAGTCAAGTTATAGATGCAACAACAGTTAAAAAGATTATTGAGGGTGGCTTTTATAGAGGACAGAGAGAAGTACCACCTGCTGTTAAGTCATTATTTCAAGATGGACAAGCAGCAAGTTTTATACAAGAGAATGCTAAGAAAGTTATGAATGATTTAAATGCAACTACAAAGAAAAGAATTGCAACTCAGATAGAAAAAACAATTAAAGAGTTTGAAGCATTGGGAGTAGTTAATCCTATTGCAGGTACTCCAGAGGGAGATAAGTTCTTTAATGAGTTAGCTAAAAGAATTAATACTCAATTAGGTGGACAGAGCTTAGGTAGAGCTAAGAATATAGCTAGAACAGAAGTTGGTAAGGTTAGTTCTTGGAGTCAGCAAAGAGCTGCAAAAGCTACAGGTAAAACATTAGAAAAAGAGTGGGTATCTAGGAGAGATGGACTTGTAAGAGAAGCACACTTTGAACTAGATAATCAAAGAGTTCCTCTGAACAGCTTTTATCTGTATAATGGAATTAAGTTGGATGCTCCTAGAGATCCAAATGCTCCAATTAGTTTAATTGCTAATTGCAGAT
>Ga0208767_1003507_pt1 | contig 11383 bp, 12 predicted proteins | sample VirMetDEL_Mar_21_FD_184514 | JGI IMG/M metagenome (GOLD analysis project Ga0208767, IMG submission 184514) | Aqueous microbial communities from the Delaware River and Bay under freshwater to marine salinity gradient to study organic matter... | ecosystem: Environmental > Aquatic > Marine >... | reverse complement strand
TGGCTGTATTTACTGCGATTGGTGCTGTTGTAGGTGGTCTTGCAGGTGCTGCTGTCGCTACAAGTGCTGTAGGTGCTGCGATAGGTATCACAAGCGTAGCTGCGGCTGTTGTAGGTGGTGCTATTATTGGTGGTGTTGTAGGTAGCAAGATAGATAAGAACATCGCTGCAGCAAAGGCCGCACAACAAACGGCTACAGAAACAGGCGAACAGATAACAGAGATTCAAGAAGAAGTAACTCAGGTATCTACGGCACAGATAGGTGTTCAGAAAGAGATTATACAGAAGCAAGCAGAACAAGATAGGTTAGCTGTACGTAGACAACGACGAAGTGCTATCCGACAAGCTCAGATTGCACGAGCACGTCAACAGAACATAGCACAGGCTGCAGGGGCTGCAGGATCATCTGCCGTATCTGGTGGTGCTGCGTCTATCGGTTCTAACTTGTCGGCTGCTCTTGGTTACTCTACACAACAGTCTGGACTATCTGAGCAGATTACACAAGCTAACCAACGATCTGCAGACCTTCAAGGTCAGATTAATGCTCTCTACGGTAAGGCTAACGTCCTACAAGGACAGCAATCACTAGCTCTAGCTCAAGCAGGATTGTATCAGAGCCGTGCATCTAGCATTATGGGTATTGCAAGTACTGCATTCCAAGTGGGCGCAGGTATTATCTAAGGGAAACCTAAATGGAAAACTTAAATCTTACGTTCATTGAAGAGGATACCCATCATTTCCTTGATGAGTTTGAATCTCAAGAACAACAAGACACGTCTATTAAGACAGACACAGAACAAGATGAAGTTATCCTAACCACAGGTAAGCCTCATACGGATGTTAAACTAGCCAAGCAGGACTTCTTAGATCAGAACCGTCCTCTTGAAACGTATGCTGTAGATCGCTTAGAATACCTAGACGTTGATCCTGTACAGTTCCAAGAGAACATTGATAAGTACAGAGAGAAAGAACTAGACTTCCTAGAGACTCAACAGTACTACTACGAACAAGCACTAGGTCTAAAGGACTCAGAGGTAGAGCCTGTTGACTTACGTATTGCATCTAACAACCGTATCGCTCAAGGCGTACTAGATACATATATCGCACAAGAAGAGACAGGTGCTGTTGATGCTGTGTTGGACTTCGGTTCTATGGCATTGCATGAGTTTGTTACATCTCCTTACACGTTGCTTACTAAAGATGAACTAGAATCACTTGGTAACGAGGTGCTACAGAATAAAATCACTATGACTCCTAAAGAGTTCGGTGAGTGGTTTACTGGGTTTGCTGAAGACTATATGAGTAAAGGTCCACGTGACGATAGCTCATGGCGTTTAGCTCAACTACAAGAGATTGTAAACAACAATGGCTTCAGAACTTTCGGTGAGAAAGCACTAACCAAGGCATTCGCTGCACTAGATGCTGCAGGTTTAGGTCAGGTAGCAAAGAGTTCTATAAAACTAGCAACTAAGACTGCACGTAACCGTACACTTGTAGGCCGTGTATCAGCTAACCAAGGACCAGAGGAAGCTGCAAAGGTAGCAGAGGATACCTTAAACAAACGACTAGACCCTGAAGTTACTAACGATGTTGGTCCTGCGTCTTTGAATCCACACTTAGATGATGGTCTACCTTCTGAGTCTCGTGTGTCTCGTATCTTGCAAGAGAATAAACTTCTACAGGATATACAGACTTACTACAAGAATAACGCTATCGGTAAGGTTCTACCTGAAGCTGCTGTAACACGTCTTGCTGCAGAGTCAATAGCTCGTATGGGTAAAACATTCGGTAACCCTATTTACAAAGCAAGTCATGTTGGTGACGATCTAGGTAACTACAATGTTACTGTACAGTTCGGACGTGCAACAGACGGTCAACCCTACAAAGCTACATCTAAAGGTAACCCATCAGTAGGTGCTAAAGAAGCTGCGAAGCGTTCAGGTGGTGAACTTGTACCTGTGAACGAGGGTAAAGGTTTCGTAATCCAGTTACGTGAGAACCTAAACCTAGCTAAAGAGATCAAGGGTATTGATGACATCTTTGAAGGTGCAATGGCCCTTGAACGTAGCACTGCTCGTAACATGATCAATGATGTGTTAGGTGGTGTAGGTCGTTTTATAAGCAATGCTTCTGAGCGTGGTCTACGTAACACAACAGAACTAGCACAGCTTGGTGAGGGTGCGGCTTCAGCTATTGGTAAGTTAGTAAAAGAAACTGCAAGACCTATTGAGGCTTTAGGTAACACTGACCGTGCAGCACTTGCATTCATCACACGTAACCTTCGTGATAATCCTCTAGAATCAGCTAAACGTGGGTGGTATAATACTGAACAGTTTTCTAACAAGTACCTAGAGTTTACAGGACGTGAAGCTACACAGACTGTTAAGGAAGCTTATTCTGCTCTTGTAGAGATCAGTGATGCAGCGTACATTCTACAGTCAAGCAACATCATGCAACGGTACATCCAGAAAGGATACCGTGCTGTTAAGATGCCTAACGGATTCCGTGTACCTGCAAAGCAACTAGGCACTAAGGCATCTGTACCTGAGAACTCACGCATTCTAGACATCGTAGATAATCAGGTTACATATAAAGAGTTCGTAGAACCTAACACAAGTGTATGGCGTTTAGATAAACCATACGAAGGTGTAGAGTATGTTGTACGTCCTAAGTCTGTTGATGCACTAGACCCATCAGATGTACTAGGGTATAACGCAGGTGGTCCACGTACAAACCCTAATGCTAGTTGGTTTGTCGTAGCAGGTGATTACAACAAAGGTCGTATTAAGACTTGGTTATCCGCATTCACTGAAGAAGACGCAGTAAAAGCTATCAATGAGATTAACACTATCCTTGCTAACAGAGGTAGCTCTAAGATAGATGACATCATTAAAGAGAATAACTCTTGGAATCCATCTATTGAAACCTTTGATGACTTGGAATTGTTTGCTCGTGAAAACAACTGGGACTTAAACACTACATCACAACTTCAGAAGAAAGAACGCAATGTAGCTTTATCCTCTGCAGATGGTGATGATGACGTATTCAATGGAATGTCTGTAGGAAACTTCATTGAGAACGATATGCGCCGTAGTGACAGTGTACTACCTCACTTTGGAGGGGTTAAGAATACTAACTTCGATCCTACTGAAAATGTTGTAGCAGGTATCAATGGTGCTATCAACGACTTTAGCTACAGAGCATATACTGTAAACGCTATGACTGCGTGGGTTAAGAAAGCACGTAACGTATCAGGCATTCGACTACCTAGCAACGTACCTGAAGATGACTTCTATAACTTGTTTATGGGTGCTCAGTTTACAGGAACAGGTAAAGAAGTAACTCGCATGAAAGAGTTATGGACTATTGATCGTCGTCGTATGAAAGTTAAACGTGCAGATGAAATCGCCATGATTAACCTTGGTAAGTCTGTAGCTAACTTTGTATATAGAGGTACAGGCAAAGAACTAAACTTCAACGATCCTACTAACTTTATGCTTAAAGTAGGATTCTTGTCTAAGTTCGGATTCTTAAACTCTAAACAATTAATTATTCAAGCTCACCATACTACCTCTATCGTAGCTATATCACCCACTCATGGTCCTCGTGGAGCAGGTCTAGCACTACTTATGCGTGGTATGTATATATGGCCTGAGATGGCAGAGAAGGGTTTGTCAAGGATTGCTAAAAGGTATAACCTTAACGAAGATCAGTTAAAAGAGATCATGGAATATGTACGTTCATCAGGACGTGCTGACTTGGATACTGAGATTGCTGAACTTAACACTGGTTATGGTCGTGGTATCTCTGGCTTTGCAGGTGAAGATTACACACCTAGTAAACTAGCTAGTGCATGGGCGACTACACGTAAGACTGCATCTAAAGGTATGGAGATAGGTCTTCTACCTTTCCGTGAAGGTGACCGTCTAGCACGTATGACAGGTACTTATACAGCTATCCTTGAGTACATGGCGAAGAACCCAGGTGCATCTATCCTGACTGAACAAGCTCGTAGACAGATAGCTCGTCGTGATCATGCCTTGAACTTTCACATGTCGTCTATCTCTAACTCACCTTGGCAGCAGGGTGTACTACGTCTACCTACACAATGGCTTTCTCATACTGTTAGATCAATGGAAATGGTATTTAATGGTAAAGAATTTACTGTAGCTGAACGTGCAAGGTTAGGTGCTGTACTTATACCTATGTATGGTGCTGCAGGATTCGGGTTTGCTAATGCTGCAGACTACATTGCAGAGAAAACAGGAATATCTACGGATAGCGAGTTCTTTACATTTATGAAATGGGGCTTGATTGATGGACTAGCTGATGTTCTGATGACAGACGAGAAGGGTCGTGTCGGTACAGGTCTAACAACAAGCCTTGCACCTATGGGGCAGGTACGTGAGACACTACGTCTGATTAACGAAGGGCGGTTCTTAGAGGTTGGACTTGGGCCATCTGGCGGTATCGGTGGAGACATCATCTCTTCTTTGTGGAACGGTATTGTAAACCTTACAGACGGTAATGGCACTCTTGTAAAAGAGGATGTAATCAAGACATTCCGTAATATCTCTACACTTGATTATCTTGCAAAGGCTATTGGTATTAGGAATAACGGTTTGTATCGTAGTAAATCAGGAGCTACCGTTCCTGGCGAGATGACTACAACTGAAGCCATTATGGTTGCGTTGGGGTTTACTCCATTAAAGGTACAAGAGTTTTATTCAGTCAAGTCTAGCATTTATAATGATGATAAGAAACTACGTAAAGAGCGTCGAGACATTAACCGCCTAGCAGATAAAGCTCATACTATGATTAAGTCAGGTGATCCACAACAGTACGAAGAAGGTTTCAAACTACTAGAAGCCTTGAAGCTACGTATTGATTTAAGTGGTGCATCAGAGATAACTAAGATGGGTTTACGTAAAGCCTTGATCACTCCACTAGAAGATGAACTACCACAACTAATTCTTAAACTACGTAAGAATGATAGGACTGCGATGGCTGAACGTCTAGCATCAACACTAGGAAACTAATATGGCACAAGATATATTTGCACCTAAGACATCTTTCGATATAGGGTTTGAACGCCCTCAACAGGGTGTTGTAGATAACACTGAAAAGATTAGGTCAGACTTTCAAGCAATGTCACTAGGCGCACAGGCCAAGGCAGTACAAGGTCAGGCTGCTCTTGAACGTACACAAGCTAGTGCTCTACAATCTGCTATCGGTATCGCAGGTAATGCGTACAATATGTACTCAGATGCTCGTGAGCAAGGTGCTGTTGATGATCTGTTAAAAAAGATTGATTCCGTTGATGCGATGGCAGAGCAGAAAGGCTTGACATTCGAGCAAAGACGTACACGTTATAATGAAGCCGTTCAAGATGCTGCCTCTCAACTTCCAGGTGGTTACCGTGATCTAGCTAAATACAATACTACACTAAAAGCTAAGACAGGTATGGACTTCTCTGATCTTTCTAAGACTACTGAACAAGAGCAGTATGAGGCTATGCAGCGTGACCCTAAGTTTATGACTGCGTATCTAGCTTCTAAGACTCTGAACCCTAGCTACACACCTGAACAACACGCTATGTTTGCTCAGAATAAAGCATCAGAGTCTGCGGCTGTAGAACTTATGGCTACAACTGCAGATGTAAACGACAAGGCTCAGTGGTACACTAAACTAAAACCTGTAGTAGAAAATCGTATTCAGAACTTAGACACTGCAATCATTGCGTCTATTCAGTTGAAGCGTGAAACTAATGAAGTTATTACTACAACAGACATCGAAGCTCTAGAAGTTCGTGTAGCAGAAGCTCGACGCATCATTGATCTAGCTATCCCTAACACAATATCTGAAGATGAACGTAGTCAGTACTCAGAATACTTTACGAATCTAGGTAATTTCTTAACTGAAATGAAAGAGACTAAAGACCCTGAGAAAATTGCTGAAGGTGTTGCATCATATCTAGCTCAGACAGGTAATACTATGGGCGAGGTTATTGCAGGTGCGAGTATCACTAAGTCAGATATTCTTGCATCACCTGCAGGTCTAGAACTATTTAAGAATATCACAACTAAACTAAGTGATGGTTCAGATACTGCAGCTATCTCAAGTAAAGGTGATCTAGGCTCTATCTTTGATAGTCTTATTGAGGCACGTGAAGACGAGGTTGTTGGACCTAACACGATTATGACTCAAGAAGAGTTGAATGCTGCGTTTAGTACAGAGGGATTGACACCCGAAGACTTGATTACAGAACGTGCTACAGGTCTAGGGTTGATCAAGAACCTATCAGTAGGTGACATTTCTACAGACAAAGGTAAGAAACAACTTATCGCAGGTATCGCATCTGTAGTTAAATCTCTAAACAACCTTGATCTACAACAGACAGGCTCTAAACTAAATGAGCTTATCATAGACTCAGGACTTATTGAGAAACTAAATGCACTAGATAGTTATGGTGATGCAGCTACTGCTAACCAGATTCGCACACTAATCAATAGTGCTGTTACAAATAACCTAAGATTCTCTGAAGCTAAAATAGGAGAGCTTGAAAGACGAGGTGTTGATGGATCAAACAGGGTTATGGGTTTAGTGTGGGATGAAGGTACTCAATCCTACTACGCTACAAACGAAGAGTACATTGATCACCTACGTGGTGGCGATAGTGCTATGAGAGCATACGTGCAAACTAACCTAAGTGATAAAGGTTTGTATATACCAAAGAACAGTGAGTACGCTAGTGATGACTTACAACGTGCATACAAACACCGTGAGGTTCTAGGTGTAGCTAATCGTATTCTAGGTCAGACTAGAGTAGAAGAGCCTGATGAAACTATGGTTGATGTAGGTGGTTCTCCTACACCAGAACGTATGGAAGTACTAAGATTCATTAGTTCAGGTGAAGGTGGGTATGAATCTAGTAACCGTGGTACATCTGGTAACAACATTATAGGTTCAGATGACAACACAGTTCGTAACGGTAAACCTCTGACTAAACTAACTCTAGGTGAAATTAAAGGTTTTCAGAAACTAGGAAAAGATAAATCTAATCGTCTGTTTGCTGTAGGTGCGTATCAGATTACACCTGCTGCGATGGATGCTGCAATGAAAGCTGCAGGTGTTAATGACAACACAATCTTCAGCCCTACTGTGCAAGACCGTATGGGGTTAGGCTTGATCTTAGGAACTAAACGTCCTAAACTAGCTGCGTATATCAAAGGCGAGTCTGATGACATCAACACTGCTATGTTGGAGTTCGCTAAAGAGTTTGCATCAATACCTGATCCGAATACAGGACGTAGTTACTACGATAAGTCAGGTAACAAAGCACAACATACTATAGCAGAGACACGTGAAGCACTAGAACGTGCAAGAGAAGCGTATGCTTCAGGCATCATCAGTGAGCAACTTGTGACCGAAGGGGAGATGACTCCTTCACAAGTAATTGATACTGCATCACAGGCTATTGAAGAGGGTGTTGAACCTACTACAAGCCCACGCCCACAGCTACGTCCAGGTTCTAGGAACATTACACAGGCTGATTGGTGGACTGATGAAATGGCTAACACATTCGCTACTCGAATGCAAGCTGCAGGACTAGATCAAACTGCAGAGGATGTTAGATACTTCACTTCACAAGATGAGGCAGACGCAGCCGAAAGACTTGGTGTCATTAAAACAGGAGACATCATAGTTATCGGTACTGAAATGGTAAAGGTAGACTAAGATGGCTGACTACACAAAGCTCTTCGATCTAGCTGCACCTGCTCCTGTCAAGGCTGCAAAGAATCAGGGTGCTACTACAGGTGGTAACTACACTAAGATTCTTGACTTCGGATCAGACCTACTAGAAAAAGGTACGAGTGCTGCAACTGCAGTAGGTGAGTCTGTAGGTAAAGGTCTAGACTTTGTACAGGATGTAGGTGAGAAAGCTTATGAGGGTGTTCAAGTAGCTTCATCTACCCCTGTACGTACTATGCTTGAAGACATCTTTGTTCCTAAGTTTATAACAGGTGACATTACTGAGTCTAACTTTAGCCCTGAAGCTATGGATGTACTACGTAAAGCTGCACTAGATAAGAACTTGAAACCTGGAAAACCTGTAAAGTTATCTTACAGTGACTACAACAAGTATGGTGCTAAGATTTCTGCTGCATTCTTCGGTAGTAATGTTGCTGATGACACTGCTAGTCTGAAAGAAAAACTAAAGAACATCACACCTGCTGATGAATTAAAGATGACACTAGGTGAAATACTTGTAAGTGTAGACGAGGATGGTAACATCACTGCACAAGACCAGTATGACTTCAACAGTTGGACACACTTCGGTAAAGGACAGGACAAGTCAGGTCGTTACCCTAACCTTAGTGCAGAGGAATTTGAGAACTCAGGTATATCATTCATGGAAGCTGTAGCAGATACAGTAAAGAATGCACCATCTGATTATCAAATGATTCGTAACCTTGCGTTCTTGTTCGGTAGTCGAGACTACGAAGGAACAGAGCGTGACACAGGCCGTAAGGTCGTACTTAACTTAGGCAAGAATGATCAACAAATAGCTATGGCAGGTAACTAATGGGATATGTTTTAGGTAATCGAAGTAAACAGAAACTTGAAGGTGTAAATCCACGGCTAGTAGCTGTAGTGGAGAGGGCCATTGAGCTATCTGAGCAGGACTTCTCTGTTATTTGTGGTCTACGTACCATTCAAGAACAGGAAGCCTTGGTCGCTAAAGGTGCATCACAAACCATGAAGTCTAAACACCTTGAAGGTAATGCTGTAGACCTCATGGCGTGGGTTGATGGTGGTCGTTGGGAACTGAACTTGTACGACGAAATAGCTGATGCAATGCTCAAGGCAGCTAAAGAACTAGGAGTCACTATCCGTTGGGGTGCTGCATGGCACAAGGCTCTTAATGATTGGGATGGTACAGCAGAAGACTTGATGAATGAATACATAGACATTCGTCGTTCTGCAGGGCGTAGACCCTTCATTGATGCCCCTCACTTCGAGGTGTTATAACCATGAAAAAGGAAGACTCTTGGCACTTATCTAAGTCAGTACCAATAACATTTATAGTAGCTATAGGTTTACAGACTGCAGCTTTAGTGTGGTATGTGTCTACACTTGATAGTGCAATCAAACAAAACTCTAAAGATATTCTACGTAACGAAACTAGACTAGATCAGATAGAACGAATTGTTCAGAGTCAAGCCGTAACCCTTGGAAGAATGGACGAGAATATAAAAGCTATCCGTGACATGATGGAACGAAGTAGAAGGGAACAGTAATGGACCCAGTTACCATAATCACAGGAGCCACTGTCGCATTCAATGCACTAAAGAAAGGCTTCGCAGTCGGGAAAGACTTGCAAGATATGGGTAGCCAACTAACCAAGTGGGCAGGTCATATGGCTGATCTTGGTCAGGCTGAGAAACAGGTCAAGAATCCCCCTTGGTGGAAGTCAATAGGTGGGTCTGTAGAGGCTGAAAGTCTGGAAGTTTTCGCTGCGAAGCGTAAGGCAGAGGCCATGCGTAAAGAACTCAAGGATTATATAAGTTTCACGATGGGGCCATCAGCATGGGATGAGCTTGTGGCTATTGAGGCTAAGATTCGTAAGCAGAAAAAAGAACACGAGTATCGTAAGGCAGAACTACAAGAAGCCATCATTACTTGGACAATATCAGGACTACTACTGTTAACAGGTATTGGTGCGATTATATTCTTTGCGTGGTTCTTCGCCAACAGATGATTAAGATAGGTGATAAGTATTACGTGTTCGACAAGAACGGAAAGATACTTATCATTACAAGGAACAGACGAATAGCTGAGAGATTAGAAAATGGTAGTTGATTTCGATATTGATGGTGACGGTAAGATCACTGCAGAAGAAGTAGCAATGAAGGAACGTATGCTTGAGATAGAGCTACGTGAAGAGAAAGCAGAGTCGCAGAAGTTCATGGCTTGGGTAGCTATGGGTATGATGATTATCTTTACTGTGTTCTTATTCACACCTATCATGTCAGACTCTCGTGTATCTGCACTAGCTGATCTACTAGGTCTATTCTACATTGCACAGACAGGTGTTGTTGCAGCGTATATGGGTGCTACTGCGTACATGGCAGGTAAACCTATGGGTAACAAGGTGGCAATGAGTAAATGAGGTGGTTAGTCTTAGCTCTGTTCTTATCTGGTTGCTCTCAGATTCCATCCTTTCTCTTGGGAGGTGGGGGTGGACCGAATGTCGCAGCCAATGTACAGGCAGGAAAGACTAACTCTCAGACAGTTGGAACTACGAACAACTCTGATCAAGAAGTGGTAGTAGAAACACTGACAGGTGACCTGAAACAAAGCAACGACACAAACAAAGTAAACACAGATAGCGTAGAGAATATAAATATAAATGAGATACCGCCGTGGGTCTTGATCCTTCTAGTGCTAGGTTGGTTAGCCCCTAGTCCACAAGAAATGGGACGTGGTTTACTTACTCTAATAGCAACACTAAGGAGAAAGAGTGATGGCAGCAAGGCTTAACAAAGCTAAGATGAAATGTAATAGTCCACGGACTACACCTAAACATCCAACTAAATCTCATGTAGTAAAGGCGTGTGTAAATGGTAAAGAAAAGATTATACGATTCGGTCAGAAAGGTGTCAAAGGCAGTCCTAAAGGTAGCGCAAGAAATAAAGCGTTTCGTGCTAGACATGCTAAGAACATTAAAAAAGGAAAAATGAGTGCAGCATACTGGGCTGCGAAAGTGAAGTGGTGATATGTGGGTAGGAATCTTATTAGTTTGTTTCGATCCTATGGCACTATCCTGCAGGATCATAGCAAAGCCTGAACCCTTCTATAGTGAGCAAGCTTGTTTAGAAGAAGCAGAACAGATAGCTATGGATATAAGAAGAGGCGGTGCTTATGTAACTCCACACTGCCATAGAGTCGAAGGGGATAGTGCGTAATGCCTGTACGAAAAGTAAAAGGTGGCTACCAATGGGGTAAATCTGGTAAGGTCTATCCAACACGTGCTCAAGCTGAACGACAAGCCAAGGCAGCATACGCATCAGGATACAAGAAAAAGAAAAGGAAGAAGTAGTGGCGAAGCCTGTATGGGAAAAGAAACGTCCCAAGAAACTAGGAAAGTCCAAGCCTCTTACTGCAGCACAGAAAAAGAAAGCTAAAGCTAGGGCAGCAAAGGCAGGACGTAAATACCCTAACATGATTGACAACATGTGGGCAGCTAAACAATAAAGAAAACCCCCAAGGAGAAATCCCTGGGGGTTTTTTCTTATTGGTGTATCTTACACCATCGTTCTCGTAGTCGTTGCAGATACCAGATAGCTTTATCAATGTCCTCTAAGCCATTCTTGTACTCA
>Ga0208767_1003499_pt1 | contig 11392 bp, 5 predicted proteins | sample VirMetDEL_Mar_21_FD_184514 | JGI IMG/M metagenome (GOLD analysis project Ga0208767, IMG submission 184514) | Aqueous microbial communities from the Delaware River and Bay under freshwater to marine salinity gradient to study organic matter... | ecosystem: Environmental > Aquatic > Marine >... | reverse complement strand
TACAAGCTTTTAACATATTTTTAAACTTTGAAAGTCTTGAACCACCTAAGTTAAAACACATGTTGACTAACACATGTTGTATCTTTTCAGGCAGTTTATAAAAATCTTCTTTATTACCAAACACATGTATAGCTTCTGCATAATGCTTATCAAAATCTATTGTGTAGTATCTATCTACAACTGATTGTGATATAGGTGTACCAACTTCCCAATCATATTCAGGGTCATTTGGTTGACATAGGTGACCAACTCCTAGAGTTTTATAGCCTAAACTATCCATATAAATTTCTAGGACTTCGCCCTCGTGTCGTTTGATTTCAGCTTTGCATTGTTCTATGTTCATATTAATACTCTAGTTTTCCTAAATTAATTCTTACCATACTTCCTTCACCCGGACCACTTCCAAGATACGAACCAATCGTACGTGGAATACCATACTCGGGTTGCATAAAAGCATTTTTCATATCACCTACAAATGTCTTTAATCCTTCAAAACTAAAACTTCTATCTTTCCAAGTTTTTTCATTAAAGTTATATCTATCTTCTAAAATAGTTTCTCCTAAATCATTGGTAGTTAAACTTGCTTGTCCTATTGTAGTTTTTAAAGCATACCTTGGATCATCAAAAGATTTTTTAATTACACCCTGAGAACCTTGAACGCTTCCACCTACATCGTCATAACTAGATTTACTAGTTTTATAATCTGTATAAGAAATAACATTTGACTTACGTTTCAACGCATTAATAGCTACTTCTCTTGCAGCAGCATATTCATCAGGACTTAAATCTTTTTCTGTTAAATCATCATCACCACCAAACACATCGTAAATTAATTGTCTCATATTAATAGGTAATAACCTGTCTTTTAGTTTAGGTCCTCCTACTTTTTCAGGAGTTATAATATCTTTACGTTGTATTTTTTTAGCGACTTCTTGAGACTTTTCTATAAGAGCACCAAATAATCCGTCACGTTCTTTTTGTTTAGGTTGTTTAGTAGGAATTAATAATGTATCTCCAGCAAAAATTTTATTAGGGTCTTTAATGTTTGGGTTTGCTCTAAGAAGTTGTTTCACAGTAACCTTATTATCTCTAGCAATACTAAATAAGGTATCTCCTTTTTCTAAAATTTTACTAATAATACCACCCTTTCTTTTTTGCATTCGACCCAAAACTCCACCAGTATAAACTTTTTGTCTAGAAATTTCTGTAGGGTAAAATTGATTTTCTTTTAATAATACAAAAGCTTTTTTGTTTACTTCAGGAGCATATTCAATAGAGTCAAAACCTAATTTTAATAAAGCATCTCTCATAACAAAACTTTTACTTCTATTAATAATTTCAATTTCATCAGGACCGGCATCTAAATCATCTGTTAGTGCATAGTCTCTTTTACTAATCTCAAATTTTAAATCTTTAATTAATTCTTTTATTAAATTTTTATCTTTTATAATTGATTTGTTTTTAACTACATCTAGATTATCTAATACTGTATCAACATTTATATCTTTAACAGATAACCTTAAAGGATTTTTAATCTTAATATGACCTTGTAGTTTAACTGGCTTTGTAAAATTAATATCTTCACTAGAAACTTTTAATCCAATGTCTTTTGTATTTCGATATGCTCTTAGTCTAGCAATGTTTGTGTTTTCTTTTAAAGAAGTGTAATACACTTTTTTATCTTTAAAGTCTTTAACGTCTGCTTTTTTATATGGACTAATTTCAGTATCATCGTCTAGCTCATGAACGTTTTGATGTTTAGTTAAGTACTTATAAACTTCTTTGTTAGTTTTTACTTTTACTAAATTACCTTCTGCAAAACCTTTACGATCTTCTTCGTCTTGTAAAATAATACCAGCTACTTCATTATAAGTAGCATCAACCCCACGCATTTTAACTTCATCAGGTTCAGGGTGTACATTTAATACATTATTAACTACACCACCTCTAGCTCTAGGAGTTCTAGGCAATGCAGTTTTTTTAGTTTTAGGTGTTGTTCCTCTTGCCCAAGCTCGTAATTGTTTTCTAACATCTGGTGGTAAAGCTGAATATCCCGGTAAGTTTTGTACAACTAATTCAGTTCCAGTATTTCTATAAGCAATTGCATCTACAATGTCTCCAACAATAGGACCTGTAGGAGCTTTTAATAAAGCACCAGCTTGACCACCACCATATTTCATGCCTTGTGCAAATCTGTAAGGATACTCTACTGGACCCATACCACCCCAACGTCTTACAGCTTCTACTAAAATTTCACCTTCGTATTCTTGGTTTAAACTTTCACCTCTACTTCTTAAAGCATTAGTAATTGCAGCTACTCCTGACATTAATGTTGTCGCACCTAAAACTCTTGCTCCTCCAACAGTAGGATATCTATACATTTGTCTTAACATATTTTTTAAAACAACATTGTTAAAAGCTGTAGGATATCCTGCAAACTGAATTAAAAGTTGAGCACTTGGAGTACTAAATAATAAAGGCTTGTTTGCTTCAGCAACAGTAGGGTTTAAAATTATTTCTCTTGCAAACATATTTGCTGAAGGAATTATTTCTTGATTATAAAACTTACTGCCTTTCCATTTTTCTTCATTTAAAATACCATTATCATCCAATGAATTTTTATAAGTTTGCAAAGCATTATTACGGTCTACTCCTATTTCAGCTAATTCTTCGTTTCGTCTTGTTATAGCATTCTTACTTAATTTTCTGCCAAACATATTTTTGCCAGTATGGAGTTCTTTTGTTATTCTAACAGTTCTTTCTTTACCAATATTAAACGCTGCAAGTTGTACAGTTTCTGTCCAAGGTTGTAGTAAGTTTACATTAAAGAAAAAATTAGATGTAGTTCTCATCCAATTATCTCCCATTGCTTCACCATACATAGACTGAATTCTATCAGCAGCAGATTGTTCTAAAGCTATACTTGCTTTGTAAGCTTCAATAAAATCTTCATCATCTAAAGCCCTTAAACCTTTTATTTCTTTACCACGTAAAATAGACATCCTATCTAAAAAAGTTTTGTAACCTTTCTTAACTTGCATAGAACCTGCTTTAGTGTAAGACTTTACAATAGCAGGGGTGTCAGCTAAATCAGCTCTAGACAACACAATCAAAGGTTCTGTTAAACTTGAAATAGTTGCAAAAGGTAAATGAGCTAATTGCTGTGTAAGTTTTAAAAAGTCTGCAGAGTTTCTCATGTATTTATGATTAAAAGTTGGAACATCTAATCCTGTTGTTCTTTGATATAACTCTAAAGTTTGATCTAAAATTTTACTAATTTGATTATCACTAATCTTTGCTGCTAGTAATTCTTTTTTAATTGGTTCAATAAATCTTTCGTTAAAATCATCTACACCTTTACCAAAGTATCTAATCCTTTCAATGTTTTGACCTGCTGACATAGCATATTGATATAAAATTGATTCAATATCATCATCAATAAAACCATATTTTAATAAATCTTCATCTGATATATTACCAAAAGGTCGATGTTGAGAAGCAGACATTTTTTCACCAGCCCTTCTATCTCTTACTAGATAAGGAGTAATTTTTCTATCTAGCATACTTTCAACTAAAATGTCAGCTTTTAATTCTTGAGCTTTTCGTTTAATTGCAGCATCACCTGTATACTTAACTCCATCTGTACCTGTATAACTTTTACTATTACCTAATTTTTCTTTAGCTAAATCTAAAAAACTTCTTCGATTACCTAGTATAGATTTAAAAATTTCTTGATCTACAGATAGTTGTTCTTCTAAAACTACATCAATATGTTTACCTTGTGCAGTTATACCTTTTACAGGTTTAAGATCATCAAGTGGATCAGCGTGTCCAGCTTTAATAATAAGTTGTTTTAAAATACTTTGTTTACCTTTAACATTTTCCCATACCCACTTTCTAGGAAAATAATTATCTACAAATTGTCCTTTAGTAAATAAAACTTCATCTAATAAATTACCATCAAGGTCTTCAATATTTGCTCCGTCTTTTCTAATTTTATTAAAAACGTCTCTAAGTTTTTTGGCAGACTCTTTTACATTATCAGGTATTAAATTATCATCTAAATCCTTTGTTAAGTTTGGGTTGTTCATCAACAGTCTTAATTGTTTTCTAACTGCTGGGTCAAGTTCTAATTTAAAAAATCCTTTTCGATTTAAACCTTGTAAAGCAAGTTTAAAGTCTGTAAAGTAATCAGCACCTCTTCTGTTTGAAGACAAACCCCAAGACTCAATAGCTTTATCTAATTGTTTAGCATCAAAAATATCTCTTAGTGCATCGTATCTAATTAACTCTAAAAACTTTTTAAGTGTATCTGATTTTTCTATTAAAGGTTTTAATGGTGTTGTAGGTTTACCCACTGTAGAGCCAACGACTGTTGCCCATTTAGTTCCTACTTCATCTGTATTCTCAACAATATCATCAACTGGCTGTCCTTTTAAATCATTAGTAGTTCTTTCGTTAAGAACAAACTCATCAGTGGCTTTACCTAATCTTTTATTAATAAGAAAATTAGTAGCTCCACCACCTAACAAACCAAAAACACTTCCAATACTAGCACCAATTAAAGCTTGTTTACCAATCTCAGATTTATCAACTCCTTCTCTTAAACCAGTTTCAATGTCTATGAGTTGATTAGCTGTACCAACCAAGCCACCATCTAATGCTCCTTCAGTTAAACCAATACTAGCACCAGTCATTAAATTACTTTGACCAAATTTAGCTGTAGCATTTTTAAGAGCAGTTGAAGTTGATAATCTTCCGGCTGCTCCCAAAGCTACGCCACCAATACCACCCGTACCAATAATTAAAGGTAAAGATAAAAGATTGATAGGATCAAATAAAACGTCAACAAAAGAATCTTTAATTAATCCTGCAACTGATCTAGCCCCACCTAATTTAGCATTATCAAATTTAGTTCTTAAATAATTGTAGTCTTCAACAGTTTGACTGCTCCATTCTTTTGCTTCACTAGCTCTTTTAAATGCTGCACTTGGGCTAAAGTTAGAGTCTCTTAGATACTCATAAATATTTTCATCTTTATTTACTGATCTTAAAAATCTTTCAGCTACAGTTGTAAACTGTTCATCATTTTTTAAATCATCTAATGTGTATCTAACATTACTATCGGTTTCTACGGAAGGACTAAAAGCAAGACTATTGTTCTGTTGTAATTTTTTAATTAAATCAGATTGTGAGTATACAGACTTTTCTTCATCTTCTACTTCTGGGTTAGAATTATATTTATTGTACAGACTATTAGCAGTATTAATTGTTATACTGCTATTATTGTCATACAAAGGATTAGGTTGAGATAAACCTTGTAAATGTTTATTTACTAAATCAAGAGGTGATGCCATATAAAACCTTAAAAGTCTTCTGTTCTTCTTTCCATTAATCGACCAAGTAATAATCCTCGATTAATATTATCTACCATTTCAGGATTACCATATCTTTGATTGTACATTGGTTGATAATTTTCCTGATACATACTTAATATATCATTACGATCTTTAACATTATCAAATGGGTGAGGGACAGAAGTTAAAAATATATCAGCAAGTTGACTACGTTCTCCTTCATCTAAATTACGAGATTGTAAAATACTATGTAGTTGAGTCATGTAAAGTTTTTGTTTCATTTCTTTACCAGCCATATTATAACCTAAGTCTGTTTTGTAAACTCCTCTTGAAGAATCAAATTTAAACGTGGGGGATATTAATGTTCTAGCTCTAGCTGTGTTGTATCTTACATTACTTTGACCATAATCAGGTCCGAAAGGATCAAACTTTTGAGCACCTACTCTTAGAACTGAAGCATAAGCAACTCGTGATCTAGATGCAACATCATCTTGCATTGTATTAGCAAACCTTTCTGTTTCATCATTAACAAAACTTATAAACTCTTGAGTACCAGCTTTAAATCCATTGTCAATAGCTTTTTGTTGAGCATTAACTAAATAAAAATCTTTAGCAAAATCATACTCATCTTTTAATCTTTCAGATAATGCTGCTGCATCAGTCACTGCATCCTCTAATTGTCCAGTAGGAATTTCTTCTAAAATTTCATCAAGGTCTGGTTTAAAAACAAACTCTTCATCATAAGCTCCTATAGCTCTTTCTTTAGCATAAGTAGCTTTTCCAGACATAGGAACATCTACATCTTTAGCATTAAATTTATAAGCATTTATTTCAGCAATAATAGCTGTACCAGCATCTGATGTAACCAAAGAAATATAATCTTTTTTAGGCATTTGAGAAATTACTTTATCTATTTCAGGAATTAAATTTTCTCCTATCTTAACAGCATTAAAAATTTCATTTATGCTTGGACCAACAATATCTTCTTCAGTAACATTTTTCCAAAGATTAGGTTTACCTTTTGTTTCAAAATTAGCACCCATTTGATTTAATAAGTTTTTAAAGTTAGTTGGGCTAAATACATTTCTTTGATTTTGAAACTCTTGTATTTTATCGTTATACATACTACCTATTTCTTTTTCATATTGAGCTTGCGTAATATTTGCATACTTATCAGCTAAGTCACTAAGAGTTGCTTCTCTGTTTGCTGGAGTAATGTTTCTAACACTATCATAAAACTTTGTTAAGTTACCATCATCTAATAAATATTTTAAAGCACCATCAGCTCCTGCATTTATAATCCGTCTAGCATCCGAACTATCTTTCCATGTGTCCCACTCAGTACCGTATAAAGGTTTTAATTGAGCTTCACTAATACCAAAATATTTTGATTGAGACAATTTATATAATCCCGGATCAGCTTTTTTAAGTTCTTCTAAAGTTTTATATTTAACTCCGTTAGGACCTACTAAATTTTCTCCCAACCTAGATACAGCAGCAAGTTTATTTGATTCATCTTTTGCATTAGCAAGATTTAATTCTTTCCTGCTCATAATTTCTTTAGTTCTTTTTTGAGCTTGGTTATTATAAATAGTAGAACCCAATCCCAACAAACTTAAAGCTAATGCTCTACGTTCTTGAGATTTCATTTTTTTCTTTGCTTTTTTTCTATCTTCAGCTTGTTGAGCTAATAAAGATTCAGCAGCACCTGCAAACCCACCTGTGTCTCCACCTTTACCTACGCTTTTAAAATTTGTAATTGCACTTGAGGGTGGTCTATATATTGCCATATTATTCTCCTGCTTCTAATAAACTTCTGTTTGTTGGTTCTTTTTCTTGAGGTTTACTTAGTAAACTTCTAATTTCTTGTTCGTCAATATTTTCTAACATTTCTCTAACCTTTGGAGTAACGCTAGATGGACTAATATCATTAGGTTTTAAAGTATTAAAGGTAGATGCTACATCAGAATCAGTTAGATTTTGAGATTCTTTTTTAGCTGCTTCAAACTCTTCTTCATCTACATTAAAGTCTTCGTTCTCATCTCCTCTATATAAAATATAATCAATACCAGCTTTTTCAGATAATGCAATTAACATATACATTACTGGCTCTAACATGAGCATCATTAGATCAGGGTTCCAAATACCTTTAGTATAACCATCGTATAAAATGGTTGAAGCTAAATCAGCTATTGGCATTTGTTTTGATATTGCATTAAGCAATTCTGGCATTGTATCTTCGTTTACAATTTGAAGAAATGTACTTTCAATACCTTCTTTAATATTTGTAATTTTAGGTGCTTGTTCCCAAGGCTTAATATCTTCAGGTGAATTTGTTAAAGATTGTCCGGGTATCGGAGCACTAAAAGGTCTACCTGTTTCTAAAGCTTCTTGGCTTAAATTATTATTCATAAAAGTTCCTCACTAACCTGTGTTTTGTTGCCCAGCTCCATAGTAATTTGGTGTTGTTCCAAACCAAGGAAGAGCTGTTAAAGCAGTAGTAGTACTACCCATAATACCCATATTTAAGAAAGACTTATATAAATCTTCAAAACTAGGAGCTGCATATGTGCTGTAATTTATAGGCATTTCTTGTGGTCTTGTTTGATAAGCAGTAGCATCATTCATACTTTGAGCTAATCCAATTGTATTACCACCACCATAACCAACTGATTGTTGTTGAGGGTCAGTGCTAATTAAATGTTCTATACCTTTATTAACTGCTGTTTGACCTAATTTTTCTGTAGCATAGTCTCCAACATTAAAACTATCATCAGCTTTAACTTCTTTCCCAGCTTCTATAGCTTCTATAGTTGCTTCCGTTTGAGGAACACCAGCTTGAAGTAAATCAGCTTTATAGCTTTCTTGAGCAGCAGCTTGAATTTCAGCCGGAGTTTGTGAAGGAGTAATGTATTCAGTTTGATATTGTGTTTCTATTGTATAAGGTTCAAACTGTGATCTATTAATTATAACATCTGATTCAGACATAACTTCATATTGATTAGTAGCTTCATTAAATTCTAATACAGGTCTTTCACCAGAAGCAGCTATTGAACTATATTTTTTAGCATTAACTTCTTGTAATTCAGGCGAGTCTTGATAAACTCTTTCCATTATTGCTTGACCTTGATCAGCTAAAGTATTATCTAGTTGTCCTGCATCTAAAGCACTTTGAAAATCTTTAAGTGTAGCATCAGGATTTACAGCTTTAAAATCTAAATATTTTAAACTTTTTTCTGAGTACATGCTCATAGGATCAGGAAGACCTAAAGTATCTCTAGCCATTTCACCTGCTCTGTTAAAAAAGTTAGCTACTCTATCACCTAATCCCATTCCTTTACCACCGGGAATAAAATTTAAAGCACCTTTAATAGCTCCAGTTACACTTGAATAAACTTTACCGACTGCATTACCAGCATGGTATAATCCTTTCATTGCATATCCAAAACCTTTTGCTAAAACATTTGTAGATGTTGTAAGTCCACTAGCCCACGTACCCATATTAGTCCAAAAGGCAGGTACATAGGGCATCATAACCATCATAGCTATAGAGCCTAAAGGACCTAGTTTACCAAAAGCTTTAGCTACTTTACCAAATACTTTTTTAAATCCTTTACCAATACTTTTACCAAGTTTTTTAATTCCTCGTCCAAGTTGTTTTGCTTTTTTTCTTAACCAGCCCATTAGCCACCCCACATGTTTTGTATAATTGTTGCCACTGAATTAATTTCGTTTGACCAATTACTATTTTCAAAGTTTAATCCTTCATTTCCTAATGCTGCAATATAAACTGAAGCAAGCCTAGATCGTTCGTTATCCCAAGATTTAAAATCGTAATCAGCTTGATCACGAAGTTCTTGCCAAATAAATGCTTGAGCTTGACTATTCATTTGAAATGCGTTTTGTGCATTAAATTGATTCATTGCATTGATAGCAGCAGTATTAGCAGTATTAGCTTGTCTTCTCCATTGAACATTTGATTGCTCAATAGCTGTTGCGTTTTGAGTATTAAATTGTTGTCTATTAAATTCTTGTTGAGAATTAAATTGAGATATTTGTGTTTGTAATTGAGCATTAAGTCTGTTTGCTTCAAATTGATTATTAACTCGTCTAGCTTCAGCAGCATTTAATTGACCTACATTAAACTGCTCCATTGCATTTTTTTGTTGACTATTAAACTGTCTTACTTGAGTATTTAAACTAGCCATAAATTGATTAGTTTGATTTTGACTTGTAGCATTAAATTGACTTGCAGCATTTTCAGCAGCTTGATTAGATAACAAACGTTGTTGATCATATTGAGCATTAACCATTTCTGCTTGTTGTGAGTTACTTAAATTAGTTAAATCCATTTGTAAAAAAGCTTGAGCATTTTGTACAGCAAGTTTTGTATTTTGATCTGCTTGTGCTAGATTAACTTGTGATAGTAAAACTGCATCTTGAATAGTTGCTTGTTGAGTATTGTTTGCTTCTGTTAAACCTACTGTTTGTAAAAATTTACTATTTGATAACGCTGTTTGTTGATCAGCATTAAACTGAGCCATATCTAAAGCAAAAACATTTTGTGCATTTTGCATAGCAGCTTGTTGTCTAAACTCTGCTTCTTTAATATTAGCAGTTGCTTCAATAGTTTTTTGTTGTCCTACACTAGCTTGAATAGCTTGTGCATTAGATTGTGCTAACGGTACAGCAGATTGTATTATAGCATTAAGTAAAGCATCTCTACCTACTGTAGAAGCTTCCATACCACGTTGAGCTAACATTTGTTCTACAGCACTAACTGCAGGTTGTGCCCAAGTAGGTATTGTACCTTCTTCAATACCAGTTAATAAAGTATCTAACTGTGTTGAAACTAAAGCTTCCATTGGAAGACCTTCAATAATACCTCGATCTTTTTCACTTAAATCCATTAAACGATTTTCAAGAGCTTCAGGGTCATTACCTAATTCAGTAATTTGTGATGGAGTTAAACCAGCATTTGATAATTGTTTCTTAGCTCTTGTAACTCTTGCAAGGTCTGTACCAGCTATTGTAGCAGCTTGTGCTTTAGCTTCATTACTAATTGTTCCAACTACTCTTTCTGTTAAAGCTCCTTCAGGTATATTAACAGTTGCAGAGGTTATAGGAGAAACTTTATCTACTCCGGCAGCTTCAGCAATTGATTGATCTGAAACTTCCCCTCTAGCTGCTGTTACTTTAGCAGCTTCTCCAACTAAAGCAACACCTTCCATTTGTGCAGCTTGAAGTTGAGTTGGTTCTTGAATTTGTGATGCTGGACCTGCTGTTGTAACTTGTTCACTCGGAACATCCCCTACTTCACCTGCAGTAGCTTGTTGTATTTGATCTTGTTGAATTTGAAACTTAGCTGGGTCCATTTGAATATCACCACTAATTTTAGCTAAGTTTTCTTCGTTTAACTGTGCTGATTCAGGAACTCCACTAATTTGACCTGTAGCAATTTGTTCAGCTCTTCTTCCTGCTTCAGCTACTCTTTTTTCTCTTTCATCAGAAGGTTCAGGTTTTTTGGGAGAAGGAGTCGGTGCAGGGGTTGGTGATGGTGTATTTCCCGGTCCACCTCCCCCGGGTCCACCCCGATCAATTTGATCAAACTCGTCCCTACCTCTTCCTCTTTCTTGAGGTTGCTCTATTCTACCACCACCATCAATAAGCTGTGTATAGTTATTATTAGCTACTTCTCTTCCACGTTGATATCCAACTCTACCACCTTGAGTATAGTCTTTTCTTTTAACTGAACTTCTTTTTCTGTTCTTTCTTTTATTTGCCATTTTAAATCCTATATACCTATTTTACTTAACTTCGAAGAGTTTGTCAACCTTTTCATGCAATTTTTCCATTCTTTCCATTAAAAGATTAAAATCATCTTTTAGTTCTAGTTTTGTGACATACTCTTTCGCAATCTCTTCACGTGTTTTATTAATGAGTATGTCTTGTCTTTTAAGCTCTGAAGAGTTTTGTCTAATCTGAAACCAGATTGGAGCTAACACTAAAGTTATTAAAACATTCCAAACAATGTA
>Ga0208767_1003498_pt1 | contig 11393 bp, 13 predicted proteins | sample VirMetDEL_Mar_21_FD_184514 | JGI IMG/M metagenome (GOLD analysis project Ga0208767, IMG submission 184514) | Aqueous microbial communities from the Delaware River and Bay under freshwater to marine salinity gradient to study organic matter... | ecosystem: Environmental > Aquatic > Marine >... | reverse complement strand
AAAGATATAGCTAGAAGCTATATAGGAACTGGCCGGGATGTCCGGGGTGGAGATAATAATACTAGTAAGGGTATACTACTTAGATTAAAAGATTTGATACCATGAGTGAAGACAAGGAAGAGTTAATGAAACAAATCACGGAATCAATCCGGGAGGTTTCAGATAGTAAGGAGTTACAACAGGTCAGTAGTCTAAGTAGACATAATCCGGAAAAGGTAGCTAAGATGCTTTACTTATATGCAACTGGCAATAGCCAGACCCGGCTTGTAAAGAAGTATGGGTACGATAGACAAACAGTAATCAATGTACTGACTGACTATGCCGACCATCTAGGTAAATTCAAAGACTTGTCCGGGAAGATAGCTGCAAGAAATTATTTAGATATGTCTTCTCTGGAAGAAGATTTAATTGAAGCAGTCCGGGGCCGGATGCAGACCGGGGAACTGGAGCCGACCTTCCGGGACTTAAAAGAACTTTCTATAGCAAAAGCTAATGCCGCACGTGAAGCACTTACTGCAAGAGGTGAGGCCACACAGATAACTGAAGACCGTAGGGTGTATACTCAAGAAGATTACGAGGAGACAATTAAAGCTGCTCGTGAAAGGTTGAACAAGATTAAACAAGCGGAGGTAATTGATATAGATGATAACTGAAGATTATGATGATTTGTTCGATAGAATCCGTGGTAACCTTGGTGAGCACTTTAGCAATTATATGTTCATTGTTATGGACGATGAGGGAGATTTGTTCTATGATTACACTAACCATCGAGTAGGTCGTATGCTTGTAGAAGAAACGAAGAAGGAGATGGATAGTGACCCTTTAGATATAGTATGGGAAGAAGAAGAACTTTCTGATGATATATCTGAAGATGATTCTTTATGGAGCTAACATTTACAAAGCATCCTTTGTTGGATGCACCCTCTGATGAGGAGATATTACTTCTAGCTGAAAACGAACCCAAGTTACTAGCGGAGTTACATCGTGCTCATGAAGGAAGAATACTAGCTGCCGAAGAAGACCCGCTACGCTATGGGTTTGACCTAGCCGGATGGGACAGGATGCGGGCCGGCCTAGAAGAACACAACGAGTGTTTGACACTAGGTGGTAATCGTTCCGGGAAAACAACTGGTTGTGCAAAAATGGTAATGCAATCAGTAACAGAGAATATGGACGGCCATATTGTTTGTTTCTCACAAAACGCTGATACATCTGTCAAGGTACAACAAGCAGCAGTTTGGGAGATGATGCCTAAGGAGTTTAAGAGAAAGACAAAAAGTATAGAAGGTTACATAAACTTTTCTATGCAGAATGGATTCACAGGTAGTTCATTTATTTTTCCGGACACACGAACACGTGTTGATTTCAAAACATATACTCAGTTCAGTAATAACCAAACTATCTTAGAAGGTTTTGAGTTCGGGTTCAAGCAACCTACTGGATTGAATATCGGTGCATGGCTGGACGAATACCTAGGAGATGCAGCACTGGTAAATACTTTACGATTCAGATTAGCTACCCGGAACTCTAAGATGCTTATAGGTTTTACTCCGATTGATGGGTACACACCATTTATATCTGAGTACCTAAAAGGAGCAGAAACATTAGAAACAAAAGAAGCTGAACTGTTAAATAATAAACCATTACCGGTAAAGCAATACAGCCCAGAGCGGGATGCAAGTATAGTTTATCTTCATTCAGATGAAAATCCATTTGGCGGATACGAACGTATAGCTAAGGACTTAGCCAATCGTTCTGAAGAAGATATAATGGTCAGAGCATATGGTGTGCCAGTAAAGTCAATGACTTCGCTGTTACCTTTATTTTCTACAGAAGTCAATGTACTCGGAGATGAGGAAAACAAATATGGTATGCGTATGCCCGAAATCAACGAGGACTTTACCGTTTACCAAGTTGTTGACCCAGCTGGTGCCAGAAACTATGTAAGTCTATGGGCGGCCGTAAATGAAGAAGGTGATATATATATTCTAAGAGAATGGCCAGATAGAGCTACGTATGGAGAGTGGGCATTATTCGGTGACCCGAAGTGGAGATACGGCCCAGCAGCCAAAAAGATTGGATTAGATGTTCAAGCATATACAGAACTATTCAAAGAGATAGAAGATGAGATGAATATAAATGTTATGGAGCGAATAGGTGACTCAAGATTCTTTGCAAAAGAAAATGAAAACAATACTGACTTGTTTACTAGCTTTGAAGACTACGGTATGATATTTGTACCAAGTGATGGTAAGAATGAAGAGATTGGTATAGCTGCCGTAGATGAATGGTTTACTTACAATCCAAATTATGAAATAGATGAGGCCAATAGGCCTAGATGTTTTATTCACGAAGGATGTGAAAATTTAATTGACAGTCTCATAAATTATAATAGTAATGGAAAAATGGATGAGGCATTGAAAGACTTTTTTGACTTAATACGATACTTACGTATGAGCAATGGAGGCCTAGGCCCCGACCACTATAACAGTTATCAGATGATGGCTACAGTAAAATCCAAAGGAGGATATTAATGAAAACTAGATTAGTAACACTATCAGAAGAATACAAAGTAGATTTTGACGAAGCGTTACAGCTTGCAAAGGGTAAGTTACCCGAAGAGATGGTTACCGGAAGGGGTAAAGGTACTTGGATAACACCAGAAGGTGTGGAGATTCTTAAGGAAGCATTTGATATTCCAGAGATTGTACCCAAACATATTCAAGTAAAAATACTAAAGGAATGTCCAAATAGATGTTATAACTGGGCATATAGTAAAGAGATTGGTAAACGTGTACCAGTTCTTTTACCTAGAAAGTATTGGGGAAGACTAGTTGGTAAAACAGTTGCTGTAGAATGTATAGAAGATGACAAGGGTGTGAGTTATAGATATGTGCCGAAAAAAATCAAAAGGGCCTAAATGTATAACAGCTACACAAAAGTGGCGAAACGAACAGATAGATAGACTTGCTGCTTGGGAGATGTTATGTCGATATATCAAGCATGAACATACAACTGAAATGTCACACTCGGATATGTGTGATAGAATAGGAACACCAAAAGATTTGCTACGCAACATCTTAAAATCTGCTAGAAAAAAACTAAATGGAAAGTGAATCAATTTCAAACGCTCTTACTTATGTAAGTGACGAACCCGATGTACAAACATTAAGATACTCATATGACCAAACGGTTACAGAGTTAGAAGCATATTTCGATTTATGCCGAAGCTCATACGATGACCGAAGAAACTTTTGGCCCGGAAAAAGTCGTGACCATAGAAAGCATGGTTCAGATGCATTCCCTTGGGAAGGTGCATCAGACATGGAGGCCCACACTATTGATGAACGCATTACTCGCTTGGTATCTCTTTTCATGTCTAGTCTTAACCGTGCTAATGTGCGTGCTTATCCAGTAGAATCCAGTGATATGGCTAGGTCAAAGATAGTATCTAGCTTTTTAAAATGGATGATTACATCTGGATATATTCCTCGTTTTAAGAAAGAAATGGAACTAGGAGCTAACTATTTATTGGAAAGAGGTATATTAATTACCTATGTTGGTTGGCAGAGAGAAGACAGAACATATTTGCAAAAACTAAATCTAGCACAGATTGGTCAGATGAGTCCAGATATATACCGAGCTATAGAAGCCGGGAATATGGATGACGAGTTGACTTCATTAATGCAGCAAGTATTTCCAACAGCTACCGAAAAAAGAATTAAGAAAGCATTAAAAGAATTACGCAAAGGTGGTGAAGCAGAACTACCGATTGTACGTAGACAAATAGATGCACCAGAAGTAAAGACACTAGCCCCAGATGGAGATTTCTTTTTTCCTCCTTATGTTACTGACCCACAGCGTGCACCATTCTGCTTCTGGAGAACTTACTATACTCCACAAGAATTACAAAACAAAGTAATTACAGATGGATGGGATGAAGACTTTGTTGAATACATTATCGAACACTATCGTGGTGTAAATATATATTCAGTTGAAAAAGAACAAGAAGGACAAAGAAGTATTGGCCTTACTGATAGAGGATACCAAGCTGATGAGCTAGTTGAAATAGTTTATGGATACCAAAGATTGATTGACCCAGAAGATGGTTCAGAAGGTATCTATCAAACAATTTTCCACAGAGAGTTTGATGGTGATGGTTCTACTCAAGGCTATGCAAAATTTGAACTAATGAATGGATACGAAGACTATCCGATTGTGGTTACAAAATTATCGGAGGATAGTAAGCGTTTGTATGACGTGCAGACTATACCCGACCTTCTCAGAGGAATACAAAACCAAGTTAAGGTTGAACGAGATTCTCGTATTGATAGGAACAGCATAGCAACGCTACCTCCGATACTCCACCCAGTTGGACAAGCTCCAACAGATTGGGGGCCGGGACGTATGATTCCATATAGACGTAAAGGTGACTTTGACTTTGCACCGACACCTCCACCTCCTACTGGTTCTATAGAGATAGAACAAACAATGGAAGGACAAGCAGATAGATTATGTGGTCTAGATGAAACTTCACAAATCAGTCAGATAAGAAAACAATTTTTAGTAGATAAGTTCTTGCAACACGCAGCAGAAGTTATCAGAATGTCATACAGATGTTTCCAAAGATTTGGGCCGGACAGTGTATTCTTTAGAGTAACAGGTGTACCGGATTCTCAAATGTTTAGCAAAGGAGACCCAGATGAAAACTTTGATATAACAATAAACTATGACGTACTTAATACAGACCCAGAAACCAGCGAGAAAAAACTCCAGTCTATGGTTTCGCTTACGCAACTTGACCGCAGCGGTAGGATTAATATTCAAAATCTTTTGGACATTGCTGCTAATAGTATTGACCCAGTTCTTGCGGATGCTGTACTTCAGCCGACAGAAGCTGCTCAACAGCAAGTTGTTAAAGATGTTACAGACGATTTGGCAAAAATCTTTGCGGGGATTGAAATGCCAGCACGTCCTACAGGAGCTCAAATTGCTATGCAAGTCATTCAACAGTACACAGCTCAACCGGATATTGCACAACGAGCACAGCAAGATGAAGCATTTGCTGCTCGACTTCAGAAGTACGCTGGCCAATATACTTTCCAAATGCAACAAATGCAAAACGCTGAAATAGGAAAGATAGGAACAGCACCAGCACAAATGGGTGATATGCAAACCCAACAAATGTAATGCACAAATTAGAAGACGACATCAAAGCATTGAGTAATCACGAGACCTTTGCTAGGCTCATCAATGTAATACACGCTCTTAGAGAAGAGACCATCGGAGACATGCACAATGCTGACTTCGATAAATTGCAACAAATATCCGGACGTATAATAACGTATGACCAAATACTACAAATGGTAGATTGGGAGACTTTAAAACTAAGACATAGGGAATCGTTAAATAAATAACGACCATTGTGTTATAATGCATTTATCGCCATCGCTCAGCGTTGAGGAGTGGAACATATAACAAATACTATGGACGAAATCACATCTGCCAACGCTGAGGCAGAACCAAATTCAGCGGGACAGTCAAACCTTACAGTTCAGCAATTAGCGAACAGAAGGCTCGGTCAACTCACACCAAGCGAATCCGCACAGGTAGAGGAGGCCAAAGAAATCTCAGAAGAGGTAGCAGAAGAACAAACTGAAGTTCAAGAAGTTGAAGAAACTCAAGAACAACCAGAGGGTTCTGAAGTTGAATCAGAAGAGAACGTTCTTTCACAGTTGGATTTTGATAATTTATCAGAAGAAGAATTACGAGAAATATCTGAAAAGCTCGGAAGCAGAGCGGTAGCTAGATACGGTGAGTTGACAGCTAAACGCAAAGCAGCTGAGGAACAGGTAGCTCGTTTGCAAGCACAGTTACAAGAGAAACAAGACCCTCTTAATCAGCCCAAAGAAATAAAAGACAATCCGTTTTCTGACTTGGATACTATTGAAAAGTTACAAGAGAAAGCAGAAGAAGTAAACTCAGCAGTAGAGTGGGCGGAAGACTTGTTATTTGAAAGTGATGCATATGCAGCAGATGATGTAATTACCGAAGTAGATGGCAAGGACTTAACGAAGGCTGAAGTGCGTAAAGCACTATTAAATGCAAGGAAGGCACAGAAACAATATCTTCCAGACCAGCTCAATAAAGTTCAACAGCGAGAGCAAGGACAGCAGCTTAAAGCAGTGTTCGAGCAACAAGCAGTTAAAGAACTTGATTGGATGAGTGGAGAAGATAATGATACTCGTAAGCAATACGAAGCAACAATCAATGACCCTCGTTATAAAAAGCTAAAAGAAGTATTGGATAAAGAAGCTCCAGATATTGGTGCTCAAATCGAATACTGGTTTGCTCACGCAACCAATAGTATCTATGGACGTAAGCCAGTAGTGGAAACTACTAAGTCATCTCCATCGTTGAACCCAACCAAGACTGGTATAGGTTCAGCAGCTAAATCTGAAAAAGCTCCATCAAAAACAACTAAAGCAGTGAAAGACCTTCAAGCTCGTTTTAAGCAAACTGGAAACCCACGTGATTTTGCCGCACTAAGAAAACTACAAATACAAAAACGATAATATAAAATGTCATTCTCAGATACATATAATCCAAACGCACCAGCCGCAGTGACTGGTACTGGGTCGGCAATTTCTAATAGAGAAGACTTGTTAGATGTTCTAACTATTCTTGCTCCAGAAGAAACTCCGGTTCTTTCTTCCGCCAACAAAGAACGTGCAAGTTCTACATTTGTTGAGTGGACTGTTGATACACTCGATACACCATCTACAGGTGGTGTTGCAGAAGGTGCTGACGTAACAGCATTTACTGACAAATTCTCTGGACGTGCTCGTCTAGGTAACTACATCCAAAAGTTCCGCAGAGATTACATGGTTTCTGACCTACAAGAAGCAGTCGATTCTGTCGGCCCAGCTAAAGTAGCTCAAGCAGAAGCTAAAGCAATCCGTGAACTTAAACGTGATATCGAGGCAACTCTTATTTCTGACAACGACCGTTCAGTTGAAAACGGTGCCGGTACATCATATGGCCTTCGTGGACTAGGTGACTGGATTGATTCTTCTGGCCCATCTGATGTGCCTTTAGATTTCCGCACTCCATCTGATTCTATTCACGGTTCTGGTGTATTCACAGAAACAGTTCTTAATGAGCTTATCACAAGCATCTATCGTGTAACTGGCTCAACAAACAGCTTAATGCTTGTTGCTGACACAGCTCTACGTAGAGAGATTGCTGACTTCGCTCGCCTTGACCCAGACGGTTCTGGTGCTGGAACTTCAATCCGTGACGTTAACTATGACGGTAACTCTTCTACAATCAAATTATCTGTAGAGCTTTATCAGTCAGACCACGGTGTTGTTTCTATTGTTAATATGAATCCAGATTGTGCTCCGGATACAACTAACAAAGACACAGGTTACTTAATCAACCCAGAATACTTCGGTATCGCTGAGTTAATTCCAATGGGCTCAACTCGTCTACCTAACTTAGGTGGTGGTGAGCGTGGTTATGTTGACTGTGCGTTAACATCTCTTGTGTACCACCCTGGTGCTCATGGTAAAATAACAGCATTAAGCTAAGAACTAGGAGGTAAATAATTATGAGTAAACTAACAGTAAACGAAGCTAATGGTGATTTCACTCACGTATTGCGTTTAAGTGCACAAGACATTGTGGACTCAAGCACTAACCAAACTATCTGGGGTTCTATCCCAGCTGGTGGAGCGGTTGATGTTGCTTTCGCAGTTGAGTCAGTAGCACTAGTCGGTGCAACAGACATTACACTTGAAGTAGGTACAGGAACAGATGATGACACATTAATTGCGTCATTTGATGTTGATGCTAACGCTGGTGCGACTGTTTACAACACTGGAACAGATTTTGTTCAAGGTGCTGGTACTACAACAGTTGAAGCAGGAGCAGCTCCAGTAGCTGGTTCTGGCGGTGCATCTGCTACTAACCTTATCTACAAGTTTGGTGGAACCGTTGCTAACATAACAGCCGGTGAAGTTCTTATTGGAGTTCGTGTATTCGACCCAATGAGATTCTCACAAGGTTAATTAAATTCTCGGTACGGGGGCTTCGGCCCCCTACCTTTTATTTTTATGACAGAAATTATTACAAAGTTACCCAGATACTCTGATGGGGAAGTTGACCGTGAGTTCATGAAGGAAATCCAAAATGGATTTGCTATGGAGAAGGCAACAGAAAAAGACAGAGTAGACATAGCTCGTAAAGAAGCTAGACAAGAAGTTGGTAAGACTCACCCAACATTGGGTAAGTGTGTTGCTACTATGCCGGCACGTGAGTTCTTTCGACTAACAAAGAAGTATGGACACGATACTGTTCATTCTAAAGAATTTTTAAAATACTATCAGAAAAAGTTTTCTGACCTTAGCCCGAATAAAATATAATGCAGACTAGAACCTACGGTGACTTATTTAAACTTATACAATCATTAGCTGGTGTTAGTTCTTTTGCTACGACAGAGACTGACGACATTGCTAATTTAATTAACCGTAGATATTTCGAGGCTTACCAAACTATTCAGATGTGGCCAAGGTATTTGGTACAATCAGAAGAAAGAAAGTTATGTAATTTTACAGTAGAAGGTATTACTGATAGTAACACTTTTTATAACTGGAGTGGTGGTTATTATAAATTAGGAGAAGATTCTGTCGGTAGACCATATTATATACAAGCCTATCATAATTATGGTAATGCACCTATTGTTGCTTACAAGTTAAATACAACAACAAATCAATGGGTTTTTGTAAAGTCCGTTACACTTACTCTTAGTAACGATGGAGTTGTAACTATTTCAAGTGGTGTACCTATAGTGCTTCAAGTTGCCAACGCTGATGGTACTTATACTGACCATGATAATCCAGCTAATGTAGAGCAATGGTCGATAACCGGAACTGGTCTTAGTGGATTTCCTATTATTAAGGAAGTTAATTTAGTTCCATACGAAGAAACATATTTCCGTTCTAGTTTAACTATAACTGGAAAACAAGCCAAGGATGATATAAGCGAAGCAATAAGAGTTCATAGAGGTAAAGCATTTTTAAATAACTCATCACGTGAATATGATTTTTACAACAATGAAGATGGAGTTAATGTTTTGAATGTAAGTAGCAACGAAGATAGTTCTATATTTGTAACATACAAAAAGAAGTTCACACCTTTTACTACATCAGAAAATTTTACAACATCTACTGAAGAAGTACCTTCAGAATTTTTTCATTACATAGCACACTCAGCTTACTCTGATTTCTTACGCATGGATGGCCAGCATGATAAAGCTCAATTAGAGCAACAGAATGCACAGCAGTACCTCGCATTAGAATTAGAGAGAGTTGATGTTATAATGAATCAAACAACCGTTAACAAACGATTTTCAACTTACGTAAATAGACAATCAAGATAATGAACTCAAGAGTAAGAAACTTATATCCTAAACCTACACCGACCGTTACTTCAATGCAAATGCTTGAAGTTGACAGTACATCTGTTCAACACCAGCTGACTACACCATTCAATACACTTACACGATATATTGTAATTGATGTACAAGATGCAGATGCATACGTAACATACACTGGGGAAAATGCAAGTGCATCAACCGGCCATCGCTTATATGCCGGACGTAGCTACACTTGGGATGCAGACACAGCTAGATTAGCTAAGTTTGTAGCCACAGGTAGTACAACATCTGTTATAGCAGCATCTGAATTTACTGACTAATGCCTTCTGAGAAACTAGCTTCTGCTGAGAATCTTCTCAAGGGTAATCTAGCATCAGCTTGGAATATTCTTGAAGGTTCCTCCGGTGATTATACCGACCTAGGAATAGCTCGTAGGTTCGGTGGTGCCGCAGCTGCGTACTCATTGCGAGATATTGGTGCAATGAATGGGCCAGTTGTCAATGTTCGTAGAGAACCACACGATGATGATGACCCCGGAGTAACAGACGAAACAGACTTTTCAGCCAGTCAAGTCTCTAGTGGTGTATTAGAAGATTGGGTAAATGGTAAATTAGAGACTACACTACCAGCAGATGTAGCAACAGCCGCAGCTGCTTATAGTCTTCGTAAAGTAAAAGATGAACCTAGTTTAGTTTACACTGCGGACTTTAGTTCTAGTAGCGATGGGTTAGTTCCAAATAGTACTTCAAGATTTTCAACTGCTGCTGGTTTTACCTATCAAGGTAAGAGTAATCTTGTTCTTTTTACAAGTGCAAATACTGCATCAAATCCACAGTTTTGGTTAAATAATAATGATTTTCTTGCTGGATTTAGTGGCTCAATAACATTTGAATACTATGTAGAAAGCGATAGTCCACTTGTGGGAAACAAATGGGTTGTTGGTTCATCTCTTGCAACTTATACAAAAGATGGAGTAACTATCGTAGGTGGTGCTTGGACAACAGCTACAGTATTTTTTGGAAGTTATTATGGTGGAACAGACAAATACAAAATTGCAACTGGGATAGAAGAAGTAGGTAGAATACTAAATGCAGTTGATTCTAGTGGTCAATCAGTAAATTGTAACGTTGGGGAAGTGATTGCATTTTCTTCTTTAACCGCATCTGTTCTTAGTCCAAGTGCACAAATTCGCAGAAGCTCAGACGACATAGAAGTAAATGTGCATTTTGATTCAGACGGAAATGTTAGCAATAATTCTTTAGTATCTAATGTAGGGGAAGAAACCACTGGTAGCAGTTCTGGTAGTACAACTGCTACTGACCTTAATGGATTTTTAAATGAAAGCACAGAGAATTTTAGTGCCGTAGCTTATGCTGATATTGATTCTGATTTTAAACAATTTACTTCTACTCCTACAATAAGTGATACAGCAATATCTGGTGCTACTGGCTCTGTTGATGCTTTGTTAGCTAGACTTGCATTTAAGCTACCATCTCAATTAAGCATAAGTGATTATAGTGGATTAAAAATTAAAGTTACTGGAACTGTAAATAGCTTTACTGCTGATGAAAGTTTGGTTATTTCACCTAGTAAAGTTGCAAATGGAGGAACGACTTTTACTCCACCAGAAGGTGGAAAGGTTATAACGAGTGGAACAACTGGTAATTTTGAATTTATATTTACTGGGGACACAACAAATACTTTCCAATCAGTTGTATTTAAATTTGGAGATAATTCTTCATTTGATATTTCTAATCTTAAATTTGAAATCATAGAACACGGAGCTACTGTCCACACTTGGTACGACCAAGCTGGGGTAAACAATGCGACTCAAGCCACTGCTGCTAACCAACCAAAGATTGCAGAGAATGGAGCATTGCTTGCTGATGGTTTATTGTTTGATGATTCAAATGACTTTTTACAATCAAGCTCTCAAGTTCTAACCGGAACTACAA
>Ga0208767_1003492_pt1 | contig 11420 bp, 7 predicted proteins | sample VirMetDEL_Mar_21_FD_184514 | JGI IMG/M metagenome (GOLD analysis project Ga0208767, IMG submission 184514) | Aqueous microbial communities from the Delaware River and Bay under freshwater to marine salinity gradient to study organic matter... | ecosystem: Environmental > Aquatic > Marine >... | reverse complement strand
GATTTGGTTCTACAACTCCAACATGAATGACATCACCATTTGCATTTTTAGCAACCCAATATGTTGTTTGTGCTGGTTTACTAATCTCTTGAACCATTATATTTACTCCTATTTATAAAGAAACATACTTATATTATACACTATTATACTGCACCACCGTCAGTTATTGTCCATCCTGATGCAACTAAAGCACTTCTATATGCTGCTCCTGTTGCAGTTGAGTATTGCGACCCGCCAAAATCAATATTGACACCACTTTGGACTGCTTGCGATGACCAACCGCTAAGAGTTCTGTCGTAGTTTGTTGTTGATAGGCCGGGAGCCTGAGTCATAAAGTTAATAGCATAAGTAACCCCAGTTACAATCCAAGTAGATAAGTCTTGATCAAATACAGGAAAAAGACTAAACAATCCAAGAAACATAGAAGATATATCTGTTAAAGAACTAGTGTTCCATCCAGATAAAGGTTGATTAAATACTTCAGCAAATGAAAACATGGAATTCATATTAGTAACATTACTTACATCCCAATATTGAATAGGTTGATTAAAAGCTTGAGTCTCTCTAAACATATCACTCATACTAGTAACATTTGAAGTATCCCACATTTCTACAGCTTGATTAAAACTTGGAGTATCTCTAAACGTAGAAAACATATTAGTAACATTTGAAGTATCCCATCCAGTATGGTCCGTTCCATTATATCTAGTATCTTGAAAAAATCCAGCTAAAGTAGTAGCACTTCTAGTATCTATGTCAAAATTTGGAAAATTTGCTGTGCTATCATTGTTCCTATAAAATAGATATGATAAATCAGAAATTCCACTAGTCTTAGTTCCCCAAGTAATATCTGGAACATTTGAAGTGTTACTAAACATAGCTTGCAGACTAGTAGCACTTGTAAAATCCCAATCATTTATAAATCCACTAAAAGTGTTACAAGACAAAAACATTGTATCAAACTTTTCTATATTACTAGTATCTAATCCAGTAATCCATGTAGGTATAGAGCTAGCACCAAACAAATAATAAGTATCTTTAACACCAGACCAAGTAGGATTATTGTTTAATGCTTGTGCCTGATCTAATGAATTGCTAAACTCCGCATTATAGAACAGTCCATTGATACCACTAGAAAAGTTTATTCCACTCGCACTATAGTTAGCCCAGTATGGAGTGTTGCCTATTATCCTCACACTGTTATTAGTAAAATTGGTTGGAAAATAATTAGATAAATCAAAACCAAATTCTCCACCAAGTTGATCACAGTTGCTAAACATATCACTTAAAATAGGAGTATTTGAAACATCAAAATTCCAAACACCTTCATCTGTGAGTGATGTGCATCCATCAAACATACGAGAAAAAGTAGTAGAACTCGTAGTATTCCAATTAGAAAAATTTCCGCTAATGAAATTGGTGCAATTCTGAAACATAGAACTAAAATCAGTCAGGTTAGAAACGTCCCAATTAGAAAAGTCAGCATTAACTAATGATGTACAATTTGAAAACATATTGTTACAAGTAGAAAATTTAGGTGCATCTATAGCAGATATTTGGAGATTACTACAACCATTAAATGCATAACTACTATTAATAGTCAATGGTCCCCATTTACTAATATCTAATATCTTATCGTCATCTCCACCATTGAAAAATCTCCAACCAGAAATATCACCATGTATTTTAATTGTATAAATACCAGTTTGAGGATACTGATGAGTAACTTCTGCTTGATTATAACCAGTTATATTATCTCTACTACCATCTCCCCAATCCACATAAAAGTCATAAGAACCATTAGATTGTAATGGAAGCACAACTGTATCATTAGCACTTCCTGCCTGAGTTGTATCCCAAGTAGAAATAAATATAGGTGCCACTGCACCATTTCTTACTTTTCCTTTATGAGTTATTATTGTCATACTGCTCCTCCATCTGTAATTGTCCATCCAGCAGAAACCAAAGCACTTCTATATGCTGCTCCTGTTGCGGTTGAATATCTAGAATTACCAAAGTGAATATTAACCCCGTTTTGGACTGATTGTGATGACCAACCACTTAAAGTTCTGTCATAGTTTGTGGTTGATAGACCATTTGCATTTTGCATAAAACCATATGCATTCGTAATACCAGTTACTACCCAATTTGATAAATCTTGATCAAAGGCATCACAATTATATAGCATATAACTAATAGTTGTGATTTTACTTGTATCCCAAGGACCAATTGGTTGATTAAAAAGTACTTGGTTTCGGAACATACTACTAAAGGTTGTAGCATTTCCAAATACCCATCCACTAATACTTGGAGAACCACCATTATTAAATATTCCATTAGCATAATTTAAACCAAGTAAATGTGAACATCCATCAAAATTGCCCGGAGCAAGACCAGACATTCTCCACGCACCAATATCTTGGTCAAAAGCAGCAGTGCTATTTATAACATTAAAAACATCATAAAGCATATAATTCATACGTTGCACTTTACCGACATCCCAAGAACCAATCGGTTGATTAAAATAATAACATCCATCAAACATACTTTGCATATCTGTAACATTACTTGTATTCCAATTACTAATATCCTGATTAAATTCATCGGCAGTTTCAAACATAGAAGACATATTCGTTACATTACTAGTATTCCATCCAGTAATAGATGGATGATTAAACTTAAAACATCTAAAAAATGTTCTATCCATATTCGTTACATTAGAAGTATCAATATCTACACTACCTGTAAAATAATAAGATCTTTGAAACATACGTCCCATATTTTCTAATCCAGTGCAATTTAAATTTACCTGTGGCTGAGAGGTAGACGCTAGGTATGAAAACATACTATCGGCAGATTTTAAATTTTGTAAATTAAAATCAGACATATCTAAATTTAAGTTATCTGCAACCAAAAACATATAATCACCAGTCTCAATATTTGATAAATCTAATCCAGTTATCCAATCACCACTACTACTAAAATCACAATTCCGAAATAATAAAGTCCCATCCTTCACATCTGTCAAATTAGGTAGATTATTCCATGCCTCAACATGCCCCATACCAGCAATACCACTTAATGTTTGATATGAAAAAAAAGCACGAAAACTTCCAAGGAGATGTCCTTCTAGGGTGTATGTTTGACAATAATTAGTAGGAAAATCTAGATATGTAACTGAACTTAAATCTACCCCACTCCAACTATGTGTCCATGCCGTACCAACTAATCCGGGCATATATGTAATATTACTATAATCCAATGCAAGCAATCCACTATCATTAAAATTAGTGCAATTACTAAACATAAATTGCATATCGCCGTTAATATCCCATTCGCTTGGAGTCCAACTTGCTAGATTTTTTATACCCGTTAAATTTGAACAGTTAGCGAACATACTTTTAGTTCCTGCTCCCTCAAAAGCAGATATAATTCTAAAATTTGGATAATCATCTGCACTAATATAAGTCAGATTAGTAGACCCGTAAAAAGAATTATCATTTTTAAGTGTTAACGGACCCCAATTGACAATATCTATAAGTTTTGCATCATCTGGATTAATAAAGTTTGAATTATCCCATCCCAATATTGTTCCAACCATTCTGATAGTATAGATACCAGTTTCATCATAAGTATGTTGGAGTGGTATTCCAGATCTATTTTGCAAGTTCTCTTTAGTTCCATCTCCCCAATCTATAGTCAGACGATATTCATTACTGGTTTGATTAACAAAAGGTATTTTTACACCAGTTGGAGTTCCACCAGCTATGGATGTATCCCATTTAGTAATACAAATATTTGGAGTAGAATTTTGTCTGGCAGGACCAGAACCATATTTAATAACCATTTAATATTATCTCCAGTTTGATTGTATTGGTAAATATATAGTATTATACACCTTTAAACTGCTCCACCGTCTGTGATAGTCCATCCTGATGCTACTAAAGCACTTCTATATGCTGCTCCTGTTGCGGTTGAGTATTGTGACCCGCCAAAGTGAATATTAACTCCATTTTGAACTGCTTGCGATGACCAACCGCTAAGAGTTCTGTCGTAATTTGTTGTTGATAGACCGTTTGCATCAAACATAAAATTAGTTGCATTTGTAATACCAGTGACTGTCCAGTTTGAGAGGTCTTGATCAAAAGCATTTGCTTTAGCAAACATTTGTGTCATACTGGTAACTTTACTAGTATTCCAAGAGCCAATAGGTTGATTAAATGTATTACAATACATGAATGTGCGACCCATATTTGTAACTTTACCCGTATTCCAACCGGAAATTGATGAAGAACCACCATTATTGAAAGCGTTAGGATTGAAGGTGCTATTTTGTCCAAATAGACCATACATATTTGTCACATTACTCACATCCCATGAACCAACATCTTGATTAAAAGCCATACCGCGAGTGCTTGAACTATGTATATAAAACATATAACTCATATCTGTTACAGAACTTGTGTCCCAAATACCTATAGGTTGATTAAATCCAGTACATTCTTTAAACATAGATGACATATTTATCACAGAACTTGTATCCCAACCGGAAATTGATGAAGAACCGCCGTTATTAAATACTCTAGCATCATTAAACATATCATTCATAGCAGTAACACCACTCACATCCCAACTACCTATATCTTGATCAAACACATAAGCACCAAAAAATGTGCCATACATAGTAGTAACCTGACTAGTATTCCAATTTGATAAATCTTGATTAAATGAACGTGCATAGCATAATGTTCGGGACATGGTTGTGACGCTACTCGTATCCCAAGCACCAATAGGTTGATTAAAATCATCACAATAAAAAAACATATCAGACATGTCTGTAACATTACTTGTATCCCAACCACTAATACTAGGAGAACCTCCATTATTGAATGCATTAGCACTTAGAGCACTATTTAAACCAAACATCCTCCTCATATTTGTTACATTACTTACGTCCCATCCTCCAACATTTTGATTAAAATTCATACCACCAGTATTTTTAAAAAACATTTCACTCATATCTGTAGTATTACTAGTATTCCAAGAACTCATATTACCTTGACTTCCAATATTAGAACACTCAGCGAACATACGATATGAACTATTCCCCAAAATCAAACTATCAGTAGCAACCACATTTAAATTAGAACAACCATCAAATAAATTAGTATCATTAGATACAAACTTCAATGGACCCCATTTACTAATTTCAGTGATTTTATCGTCGTCACCAGCATTACCAAAATACCATCCGGTAATCCCGCCACGAATCCTAACCTCATAAATACCTGTGCTTGAGTACTGATGTGTGACCTCACTTTGATTGTAACCAGTAATATTGTCCCTATTTCCATCCCCCCAATCCACATAAAAATCGTAAGAACCATCAGAAACTAATGGTAAAACTACTGTATCATTTGCACTACCTGCTTGGGTTGTATCCCATTTAGATATAAATAATGGAGTTTCTTTTCCTATTTGTGCTTTATTATTGAATGTTATATTTGTCATACTGCTCCTCCGTCTGTGATAGTCCATCCCGATGCTACAAGTGCGTTTCTGTATGCTAATCCTGTTGCGGTTGAGTATTGTGACCCGCCAAAATGGATATTGACCCCGTTTTGAACTGCCTGAGAATGCCAACCGCTAAGAGTGCTGTCGTAATTTGTAGTTGATAAAGTTTGATTATATAAAAAATTAACCGCATTAGTTATTCCAGTTACAACCCAGTTAGTTAATGGTTGGTCAAAAGCACCCGGATTAGGTCTTGACTGAAACATCTGTTGTATATTTGTTAAACTACTCGTATTCCAATCTTTTATACTATCAGAACCGCCATTATTAAAGGCATGACTTGCACCACCATATTGATCATAAAACATTCTATACATAGTAGTGACTTTACTAACATCCCAACTTCCAATATCTTGATTAAATGCCATAGGATCTTGAGTTGAATAAAACATGTTATTCACATCTGTTAAATTACTTGTATTCCAACTACCAATATCTTGATTGAAACTATGACAATTTTTAAGCATTTGTCCCATATACACCGCAGAAGATACATCCCAATCGCCAATAGGTTGATTGAATCCTGTGCAATTATCAAAAGTTTGTCTAAAATCTGTGCAAGATGATGGTCGCCAATTATTAATTCCGGTAGAACCACCATTATTAAAAGGACTAGAAGAATTGACATAAAACATTCTATACATATTTGTTACACCAGTCACATCCCAACCATCTAATGGTTGATTGAAATTATGACATCCAGCAAACATACTATGCATAGTTGTCACTTTACTTGTATCCCAACCAGAGATACTGGGAGAACCACCGTTATTAAATTCTGCCCCTGATCTTCCATCATCAGTGCTAAACATTCCGAACATGGTAGTAACCTTACCTACATCCCAATTTCCAATATCTTGATTAAATGAATAAGGTTTTCTATAATTATAAAACATCTGTTGCATATTTGTTACATTACTTACATCCCAATCACCAATCGGTTGATTAAAACCAGTTGCCTCTATAAACATTTGAAGCATATTAGTGCAGGAGGAAGGTCGCCAGTTATTAATCCCTGTAGAACCACCATTATTAAAACTATCACAGTTAGAAAACATCTGATACATACTTGTTACACCAGTAACATCCCAGTTGCCTATATCCTGATTAAATCCGGTACATTGAAAAAACATTTGTTGCATAGTATTATTGTTACTGGTATTCCACCCAGACAATGGTTGATTAAAAGCAGAACAGTCACGAAACATACCGTACATACTAGTGACTTTACTTGTATCCCAACTACCTATAGGTTGATTAAACTTATAGTTCCCTGCAAACATAGACTGCATATTAGTAACATTACTGGTATTCCATCCACTTATACTAGGAGAACCACCATTATTGAATTCTCCATTATAACCCTGATCCTTACTAAACATATTATTCATATTAGTGACATTACTTACATCCCAATTACTTAAATCTTGGTCAAATGCATATGGAACTCTATATGTATAAAACATTTGTTGCATAGTTGTTACAGAACTCGTATCCCAATCACCAATAGGTTGATTAAAATTATTACATCCATTAAACATACTAAGCATATTCGTAACAGAACTTGTATCCCAACCAGAAATACTATCAGAACCACCATTGTTAAAATTATTGCAATTACTAAACATGTTGTAAAAATTAGTAACATTGCTAGTATCCCAACCACCAATATTTTGGTCAAATGATATATCTCCTTCAAACATCCTCTGCATATCATTTACATTACTTGTGTCCCAATGATACATATCTCCATCACTACCTAAATTTGGACATGAGGCGAGAAACAAATACGTAGCGTTACCAGACAAGGTTGGTCCATCAGTTGCAATAATATCTAAATTAAAACAACCATACAATGCATTATTTTGATTAACATCAAAAACTAATGGACCCCAACTAGAAATATTGAGTATTTTATCATCATCTCCTTGATTATTAAAATACCAATTAATGATTTCTCCACCGATTCTAATTTCATAAGTGCCTGTAGATACATATTGATGTGTAAGTTCTGCCTGATTATAAGCAGTAATAATATCTGTAGTTCCATCTCCCCAATAAATTTTAAAATTATAGGAACCATTACTATTTAACGGATAAGCATTAGAAGATTTTAAATCAATAGTATCATTAGCACTACCTGCCTGAGTAGTGTCCCAGTTAGAAGTAAAACTATTTCTTTTTTGTCTAGAAGCTGCTCTCGCACCTAACATATATTAACCTCTTATATTAGAAACTAGCAGTGTCACCGAATAACGTATAAGTATCTGTGGCGACTTGCTTCATTGAAATCACAGAGAACTGTGTATAGGATTTTGTAGTACTAGATGTGTTGATAGTTACACCAGCATCTCCAGTAACAGTGATCTGACCAGAACCTGCTTGTTCAAATGTAAATTCACTATTAGCATCACAACCTAAACCACTTGGGAATGTAATAGTAACTGCACTATTTGATGTAGTTCTTAGATAATTATTAGCATGGGTTCCACATACCATAGTAATACCAGTTCCAGTATCAGAAATTACTGATGCAGGACCACTAGCAGTAGCAGCAGTAGTTTGAGTAGTTCCATCCCCAAAACTAATACTATTTCCAGAAACATTTCCAGATACATCTACATAGGCAGCAGTAATACCAAATTCATCTCTAACCTCAAATGGATAACTTGTCTGACCAACTTGAGCATTAACAACTACTGTTGTTTCATTAGTATCTTCTACAGCAAATAATGTATCTCCACCAGTATTCTTGACTTGTAAAACAACTCCAGTTCCAGCAAGTAAAGAAGTTCCACTTATTGTTAGTAAATCGGTATTATAATCCCAAGTAAAATTAGATTCTCCACTAAATGTTCCACCATTATTAAACTGAATATTAGTATCAGAACCGCCGGGAGTTGATGCGGTAGTTTGTGTAGTTCCATCTCCGAATTGAACACCACTTGTGAAGATACCAGTCCTAGCAGTTAAATCTCTATACTCTGTTCCAATGCCAGTATAGCCAGTGTTAGAAACGCCAACTTCTGCAAGATTCATAATTTTAACACCATCATCAGCATACATGAATAGTGTATTAGTTCCACTAGTTCTAATAATAGCATTAGGATTAAACCTGCCATCAGTAGTGCCAGATGTAAACTGTAATCCAAGTTGCATTTGGTAATATTCATCACCAATATCTAGCATTCGTAAACCGCCATTAGCCATAAACTGATGAGTAGTAGTGCCAGCAGCCGCTATTATAAATCCTTGCCATGTCCAATCCTGTGAACTGTTATAATATGGGGAGTTCATCCTCATAGCAGGTCCAGTTGTCCACTCAATAGATACTCCAGCAGCACCACTGGATCTCATCTTAGTGCCATTTTGAATGTAGTGTATACCATAGGGCTTCGTTAATCTAAATGTATCAGCAGCAGTCAAATCATTAGCAGCAACTATATCATTACCAGAAATATTTCCACTATTATCAACTTCTGCTAGAACTGTTCCAGCACTATCCTCCCACTCCTGCAAGTTCGCACTTTGAGAAGCAGCACCTCTAACCGTCAGTCCAACATCAGTTGTAGTATCATTAATAACCCGTAATTGTGATGTGCCGGGACTACCACCAACACCAAGATCTCTAGCAGCATCACCGTGTAACAATGTTTGACCCTGAGTTCTGACAAGATAAGCACCACCAGCACCATAATTCATATATAATTGTGCGGTAGAGTCAATATTCATAACGCTATATGTGTTGCTATGTAATTGAAGACTACCATTAATTCCCTTAATCTCTAATGATTTAGTAGGAACCATACCAATACCAAGTCTTTGATTTCCACTGTCGTAGATAAGACCTGTATTAGCATAAGAAGATGAAATAGTATTATCACTATTAAAGAATGCAATTCCACTTGCAGTTCCAGTAGTGGCAGTAGCAGCAGCAGTTTGTGTAGTCCCATCCCCAAACATGATACCTTCTGAAAATCTACCTGTACCAAACACATCCAATTGATATGCAGGAGTGCCTGTTCCAACTCCAACATATCTACCATATTCAATCAATCTAACATCACCAGAAGCATCTGCTTCAATGAAAGGAAGACCTGCTGCTCCAGCGACACTAAAAATAACACCACTGGACAAATTATCAGTAATAGCAAATAATTGCCCCTCAGTTCCCTCAAACAAAAGTGCGGTTCCAGAACCATTTGCACTTTGGTAACTTGAAAGAACATTTAATTCTATGGGAGTATCATTAGTGCCGGAACCACGGAACAGGATTTGCGGTTCTCCACTCCCCGGTGTTATTAAAATGTCTTGAGCCATTATTGAAATCTCCCTCTTGTTGCGTTATAGTTTTGTCTGATTTCATCATCTGTTAGTGTTCTATTATAAATTTGTAGATTTGCTATATAGGCATTTAAATATCTATTACGAAATTGTGAATCTCCTAACTTTATTTCTCCATCATTATTCTGAAATGTTTGAGAAGGATTGTGATATCTATATCTATAATTCCAACCAAAAGCTAAAGTTTCTACACCATTAAAATACCAGTCTAAGTCATTTTTATTAGTTGTGCCTCTATGAACAAATGTACAATGATACCATTCATTTAAAGGCCAACTGCCACCGGGACCACCTTCTGACCCAAACGCCGCACCACCCGAAGTATTAGTAGTACTACATGATAAATACCCAGCAGATTCTGGACGAGTCGTTATAAGAAGAGAAAGTTGACTTGCAGCATTTTCTATTCTTAATATACCCACAGTTCTATCTTCTGTCACTTGATTTAACCAAAATGATATTGTAAAGCCAGAAGGGATATCTATCAAATTCGTAGAACCAGTACCTACAATAATATCATCTGTTCCATCAAACAAAAAACTTCCATTACCTTCATCTCTATATTGAACTCCATTAACCAAAGATAAATTTGTTGGATTATGAGATAAATCTGTCCATGTAGTTCCAGCACCGGGATAACTCATCTTGTCACCAGCATCCACACAGAATACTAATCCATCTGTAACTATTCTAGGTGAGTGAGATAAACCCATTATTGGAATCTCCCTTTAGTTGCATTATAATTCTTTTTAATTTCATTAGGTGTTAATACACGATTATAAACTGAGATACAATTTACATATCCTTTAAACCACCTAGTTGCATCTAGTCTACCTACTACAAAACTTGAGTCAGTAATATTAACAGCAGTCCCATTTTCTGTTGCACCTGATACATTATCACCATTGACATATAATTTAGTATTAGTTGCATTATTTAAACCGGAAACTTTTGTAAATGCTACATAAAACCAAGTTTTAACAGTTAATGCGGAACTTGCTCTAAATCTATTGTTCCAATAATCTATTGCGATTCTTCCTGCTCTCCAAGTTGTAGATAAACCATTAGATGTTCCTGTGCTATTATTTCCAAAACCAGATGGATAGTTAGAACTAATAAAACTAGTATCATTCCAATATCCCCAGTATGCTATAGAAAAATCTGGATCTCCCGATAAACCCAAATTGGAACTACCTAGAACATATTCATTAGTGCCATCAAAACTTAGTAGTCCAGCATTTTGATTAGTAAAATTACTACCATCCATATTGGTTAATGTTCCAGTTTTTTTATTCGCAGTCAAGTCAGTCCATGTAGTCCCCGCCCCCGGATAACTACGCTTATTCGCAGCATCCAGACATAGTACCAAACCATCTGTAACTATTCTAGGCGAATGTGATAAACCCATTAAATCAAATCTCCAGTCGGGGACCATTCAATCCCGGTTAATAAATTAATCATTTCCTGCCAACTATATTCTACACTTTTACTGGGACAAGATG
>Ga0208767_1003489_pt1 | contig 11435 bp, 9 predicted proteins | sample VirMetDEL_Mar_21_FD_184514 | JGI IMG/M metagenome (GOLD analysis project Ga0208767, IMG submission 184514) | Aqueous microbial communities from the Delaware River and Bay under freshwater to marine salinity gradient to study organic matter... | ecosystem: Environmental > Aquatic > Marine >... | reverse complement strand
GGTCGTAGGCATGTGATCTTTTCAATCTCTGCGTCCGACAAAATAACTTTCTCGCCCTTTTCAATACGGCCCTTGCTGCATTTAATCTTAATTCGATTTACAATGACTTCTTTCATTACATGCTCCGAAACTTATGGGTAGATGGGGTGATAAAAACCACCCCATCATTTCTTTTAGGAAGTTGTGTTGTCGAAGATGCCGCCGTTAGCAGCCTCGTTCTTAGCACAAAGCGTTAGCTCGGTCACCACCTGGCGAGTTGTATTATCACCAGTTTTTGCCAAAGCAACATTTTTTGTTGGACGCAAGCTTGCGACTTCCCACATATCGTCCTGCATAATTAGGACGTCACGCGAACGGTTCTCCCGGGAGGGCAGGAACTCAATCGTACCCCACGGGGTCACGTATACGCTCATTGACTTGATAACACGCTCATCGCCAGCTTGTACTGCTGAACGTTGGTTGTTATTTCCAGAAAACGCGAGCGCCGCATTCATTTGGAATGCGCTTAAATAAACCGTATCCGGCTTCCCGCCTTCTTCCCAAATTGACTGCATAACACCGTCAAAACGAGCCTGCGAGAACGCGATGAGAGTAGTTGTCTCATCTGTACGTGCGTCTGCGCCTGTACCCGCTGGATCAGCGCCTTGGTTTGCGCCGTGGCTTGTGTTGGTTTTGATCCAAGCCAATGCGCCAGCCATTTCGCGTGCAGTTGTGGAGTTACCCGCAACACGCGCATTGTTGTCGAACATAGCTTTTTCTATGTCGAGCTTCTGCTCTTTCGCAATTTTAAGTGTCTGATATGCCACTTCTTTTGCGCGACCAGCCTTGTCCAAACCTTCGTCTGTGTCTGGCACGACAACTGCGTTTTTGAAAATTTGGGTGTAGTTACCCAAACGAGTTGTAGCAGCGCGAGCTTCGCCAGCAGTCGCGTCACCCTCAATGTGAGCATTCGCAGCAGAAGCACGAAGCGAATCAGTCATCCACTCAACAAAAGTGTTGTTTGCCGACTTCTTAGCAGATTTCGAGTAGAATGGAGTTTCCTCCGGGGAGATGTTGTGGATTACTGAGGATAAATCCTCGCGTATACCGACAGAATCGTAGCTGTCAAATGTATTTGCTGGCTGTGCCATTTGTTTAGTCCTTTCAAAGACTTAGGAGTTGATTATCAAGCCCAATGCGTCATCAATTGAGCCTGTTTTCTGCAAGCGCGTTTGCGCTTTTTTGCGAGTTGCAGCATTTCCATCGGCAGTTTTCTTTGCACCAGCTTTAATTACAGGTCGGGCCTTTTCACCTTTGGCCGTCACTGATTTGCGCTTTTTCACCAACTCGCGATATTTCCGAGCGTCGTTCAGCGCACGAACATATCTAGCATCAGTCACACGCTGCATCTCATCGGCTGTAAAGCCGTATTCGACGCCAGTTTCGACTAATGCGTTTTTAATCGCCTGACCCTTTTCTGGGTCTGCGATATCAGGGATATGCTGTGTCAACTCTCTTGCTTGCTCTTGAAGGTAGGCTTGTTGAGCCTCTTGTTGAGCGTGCATCTGCTGACGTTGCACATTCTGAAGTTGGTGCATTTGCTGATCGTATTGGCCCTTCGCCTCTTCGTAATTGAGCTTTTCTTCCATGAACCCAATAGGGTCACTTTCGAACAACTCTTTAGAAGGTGGGGTTGGGGCTTGTAGACCACCATTTTGCGCTGCCTGGTACAACTGCATGACTTGTTGCTGTTGCTGCTGTAAAACGGCTGCCTGCTGTTCGATTTGCTTACGCGCCTCGGCAGCTTCTTGGAACCGTTTATTGATTGCCGCTTGACCCGCCGCAGATTGCTTCAACTGATCCAGTGTCCATTGCTCTTCTTTTCCGTCAACCTTGACGGGGATGAGCATGGTGTCTTCAGCTTCAACTTCTACTAGGTCTTCGTCGTCAATTTGGTCATCAATATCTACGTCGGAGACCTCGACGTCATCGTCGCTCTCGGCTACGGCTTCAATCTCTTCGCCCGGACCGTCGTCTGTAGGCTCTGTGATTTCTTCCACAGCTTCGCTTAGATTATCACCCTGAGCCGCTGGCTCGGATGTTGATAGCAGGCTCTCGGCCGCTTGTTCTAGTGTAGTCGATTCCATATCGGTGCTACTTTCTTTGCTTGCGATCTAAAAGTGTCTCTGCTGCTAACGCAGCGTCAAGGTTCACTTCGATCTGGTTTAACGCACGAATTATCGCGTGCGCCTCTTCACGGGCTTCAACGTCTGAAGCACCACTGTTTGCGAAAACTTGCATCTGGCTTTCGCGAACCTCTTGCACAAACGCCTTAAACGCGCTGTCGTGTTTTAAACGACGCGCGTCATCGGCTTTTATTCGTATATCAGCGCTCACTGCTGTACGTTTCCTTGTGCCATACCGCCAATCATGCGGTTTTTATCTTGTTCAGCTTGGATGCGTGCAACATCCACTGCTGTTCCATATTCACCATACACTTTTGCGGCGTCAACTAGAAGGTCTTGAGCCATCTGGTCACGCTTCAAATCGTCACTTGCGGCGGCTTTTTGTGCCTCAAGTTGCAGTTTTGCCATATCAGCCTGCATCTTGGTTTGTGCCTTCATTTGCTCTGCCTGCAAGAATGCTGCGTTAGGGTCAGCGCCTTGGCCTTGCTGTGCTTGAGCCTGCTGCTGCATTTGCAGCATTTGCATCTCAATCTCTGGTGTGATCGGCGCAAAGTAACGATCTGCGTTGCGGATGCCTGCCACGGCCAACTGGTCAGCTAGTGTGTTGCGGATGTTGGTCATGCTAACAAGGCCATTCATTGGACCGTAGGTCTGATAAACCATTGTCTGCATCTGCAATGCTTGGCTGAGTGCCATTGCCTTCTCTTCTTCTCTGCCAGTGCCGAGGCCGACATTGATAGCCACGTCCATTGACTGATCCCAAACGCGCGGGTCAACAGGCACAAACGACCCATTCATCCGCATCATCTGCTCTTCGTCAATGTTCTTGCTCATTAGGCGCAGCATTAGGCCGAACAGGTCGCGCATACCGTCTGCAAGGTTGCGCACCATAACCTCGACTTGACCAGCCGCCGCTTGCACAGTTGCTTGCACGGCTGCTTTGGTGGTTGACTGCATGGCGTCTGGGTCGAGGCCCATTGACGCCCGTGAGACGCCTGTCTTGCTTTCCACTAAGCCATCTAGGTAGGTCAGCGCACCAAGTGTCTGACCAGCTGTAAATGGCACTGATAGGTCTTGCACAGATCCAGCCTGGCGCATTCTCACGACTGCCCCAATCTCGTTATTTAAGACGTCGTCTATATTTACTGAGCCATCTACAATTCCGACGCGCGGGTTGTTTGTCATGGCTACGTTATCAAGTATGCCACGCAACACAGATGTTGCCGCGTCCTGATCGTCCATAACGATCTCAGCTAACGATCTGCCGTAGAAGGCGTGTGGCTCTGGATCTATCTCAAACTTGGCAAACGGGATTTCGTCGCAAGGCTCAAAGTCCAGCAGCTCGTATGCTGTGCCGCCGCAAGTCAGCTTGTGCAAGACAGGAACGCCAGTTCCGTCTGCATCAATTCTCATGTAAGCCTCTGTAATAGTTACGTTTTTCATGGTTGGGTCTTGCTCATCAGAGTCAGACGTGTCCATGTCATAGCCGCGACGCTCGTATGTCTCGGCCTCTGTCATCTCTGAGCCGCTTTCAAGGCCGCTGAGATTTAGCACTACTTCTGGGTCAAACCCCATAGCAATCACGTCGCCTGCGCGCATATCTGTGCGGTGCGCTGTGATATATGCGTCGTCCAACGACCGAGCATCACGGTTAATGAAGAACTCTTCTGGTGGAATGCTTTCAATGCACAGCTCTCCGCGCTCTTTCTGGCGGCTTAGTTTTACGCTGTGGATAGGCATTTCAACTTCCATGCCCATTTCGTCCATTGATATTGCCATCTCAATGCTATGCTCGATGACTGTAACTTCATCATCGTCGATCAGATATGCGTATTCATCATCAGACAGGTCTGTGAATGTAAATATCTCTGCCTCTGGGTACATCATCCAGTAGGCTTTAACGATGCCCTGCTTCTTAACTAAGGCGTCTTGGAAGGCGTCGTTAAGTACACGGTATCCATTAAGGCGTGTGAACTCATGGTGCATGAACTCAGTGGCTTGTTCAGCCATTCCAACGTCCTCTGGGCCTCTTGGGACGAACTCAACTGGCTTGGCTGTACTTAGGAATATACGCATCAGGCTAGGCTTAACCGAGCGCACAGTATCACGGACTTTAGTCGCCACGACCTTGCTGCGCCCGTCCTCATAGCCCAGATCCGACTCGCCGTCATAGTAGCGCTGTGCCTTTATCCGGTCGTCGCTGATTTCGCTTTCAATGAAGTCTACAGCGTCGGATATGGCGCTTTGGACAATGCCTTCGATCTCTGTGCGAGACTTTGCCTTGAACGTGCTTTCTTCTTCCTCGACTTCTTCGATTTCGATTTCAGCACCTTCAAGTATCTCTTCGATCATGTCTTCTGGTTCCATGCGTATAGTCCTTTATTGCTCGCTTCTGCCTGCCAACAGACCACCCATCGCGCCTAACGCACCAGAATAAACCTCTGGCCTACGAGTTAATCTTCTACGAGACGCGGTGTCTACTAATTCACGCTGTTTCAGCGCATCTAGTATCTGCCTTTGCGTCCTTGGGTCTGCGCTGAAAAGCATTCGTGACAACTCTTCTGCATTTTTTTCATTAAATCCTTTAATTCTTGAAACGGCTTGCGCCCCTGCCATGCCGACAGCGCCAGTAACATCCCCCAGAGCGGCCCTAGTGCCTATTCCGTAAATTGACGACGGGTCAACCCCTGCGTCTTCTTGCTGCAACAGCCGCTGCGCTGTGTCTGATCCGCCGAAAACAGACCTTTGTGTTCGCATTTTGTCAGACTGCGCTTTTATCATTTTTTCAAAGCGCTCAAACTGTTTTGCGTCGTCAAATGAAAGCCTCAACGCGGCGCGGCGTCGTGGCGAACCGAAAATAGTTTTTACAAAATCAGTCGCGTCTCCAGTTCTTGACGCCATTTCTTCAACTTGACTAATCAACCCAACGCGCAGAGCTTCTTTCTCAGAAGCTGTCATAGAAGCTACTTTTTTTGTTAAAACTTTTTCTGGCATTTTGTTAAAGTCAAAACCAGTTTCGTATGCTTTACGCAGCGCAGAATTATCAGCGAATTGACTATTAGCTGTTTTGTATACGTCGTTTTGAGACGATATTTCACTATTCCAAGACTTTTTTAACTTTGTTAAAACTCTGCCCCGTTGCGTTACTTTCCCTGTTAAAGTGTCTGTTTCACTTTCAATTAAATTATCTAATCCTTTTTTAATGGTGTGAGCAACTTCCGTTGGCATTGATATTTTTTCGCCTCTAAGAGCTGCTTGCCCGAAAAAATCCCCCAAGTCTTTAGGCATTCCAGTAATGTCAATATCTGGGTCAATGTCTGCTATATCTACGGCCTTATTGTATGCGTCTTGGATCACCTTGCTTTGAGCCATTGCCGCAAATGGCTTGGCGTCAAGGTCTATGCTGTAAGCCGCTTTGTAAGCTGGATCAGCTTGCCTTTGAACGCGCTCCGCTAAATCATCAAGGTACGATATCCCTGTCGGCCCTTTGACATTTGCCATTTCCGCCGTTTGTTCTGAAATTTGTTCCGCCTGCCCAGACTGCCTTTGAGAAAATTGCTCTAAAACACCCTGGCGCGATGGGTTGGGAGTAGCTTGTGCGCGCCAAGCTGCCCCACGTAGGTTTTCCCCCAAGTCGGCCGGAGTAATATCACTGACGCCAAGTGACCGAGCCTCATCTAGTCTAGCCATAGCCTCATTTGGAGTTAGCCCATCACGCTCTAACGCTTCCAACATCTTACGCTCAGAGAATGTGGATGCACGTTTTTTTCCACCGATACCAACCGCGTCTAAAGCGCCCCTGCCGAGCCTGCCCACCTGTTGTACTGCAACAGGCGCGACCGCCCCAACTGTGCCGCCTAAAGCTGCCCCAGTTGCAGCGCTTTTTGCTCGCTCAGAAAACCCGCCCTCGCCTGCGCCAAAGCCTGCCACAGCGCCCTCGGCTGCACCTATTTTGGCGGCACGAAGTGCAGTCGGGGCGAGACGTGCAGCAGTTGAAGCGCCGACAGCAGTAGTCCCTGTTCCTGCCGTAAACAGTCCTGCCGCCACCGCTGGCAAAACAGCGCCGCCAAACTCATATGCCATAGACTCTAATGGGTTTTCGGACCTGTAACTTGCGAGCTTATCCCTGATAATCTGAAGCCGCTCCTTATAGCTTGTCCCTTTTGATAACCCTAACGCCTTGCCAAGTGTAGAAAATGGGTTGTGGAAGACAGCGGCTTCTAGTTCATCAGCAAACCCCAGAAGCGCACCTTGAGCAACAGAGCGCAGTTGTTGCTTTTCCACTGGCGCGCTAGGCGCTTCATCTTCAGCAACCACAGTGCCGCCTTGGGCTTCGCGTGAAATGTTTTGAACAAAAGCGTTTTGCTCTGCCGTAGTTAAGTCACGAAAAGAAGCGTCAACTTCAACTTCCCCAATCCCGTCAATCTCAATAATAATTTTTTCCATTATTTTTTAATCCTCCATGTAGGAGATTCAGACATATTAAGTGGCTTTTTATTAAAGGTTTCTCGACGCCTACCTATAGATCTTAAAGAAATTTCGCGAGCGCGGGTGTTTATCCGCATCAGCTCTTGGACGGCAGCATATGCAGTAGCATCTGTTTTCGCGCTCCCTAGCTCGTTAGCCGCACGCTGTGCGTCTCCCTCAGTCTGAACGCCTTTATTTAATCTTAGGCTCTCATTAATTAGTCTTGTTTTGAAACGATCAAACTTTTGCCGCGCTTTTGCAGTTTCAACATTTTCTTTACCAAGGCCAAATTTGCCCAACGTCCCTACGAACATGCCGTCAAGTCCAATATCCAATGGCCCTTCAAAATTACCTGTTTCGCTGTTGTAGCCAAAATCTTTTATGATGCTCGCGGTATCTTCAATCAAACCGCCTAAGCTATCTATACTGTCAAGGTCTTCTTCCTCAGCCTTCCGCGCGTCTGTAGGCATTGGCTTGTTACGTTCCTCTTCAACTTCAGCCTCCCGTTTCGCCGCTGCAATTCGTGCTTCAGCATCAATAACTGATTGGTTCACACTAATAATTGGCGACCCTGTTTCTGGGTCGTAGTTTACCGTATATTTCCCGTCTCCGGCAACAGTTGGCTTTCTAGGTGCGACTTGTGCAGCAAGTTGTTGCCCCATTGATGTAGGCGAGATTTGAGTTAAAAGAGCCATTGCCTCCTTAGTATTTCCGCTCCTGTACGCTTCAGCAGCTCTAGCAGCAAGGTCTTGAGTATTCTTGTCAGTAGTGAAGGCGATTGCATCTTTCGCGCTTATAAATCCGTCGCGTATCAAGTCACCCGCACCTGGCATGTATTTATCCAAATACTCAGCAGTTTTATTTAACTTTCTTTTTTCAGCCCGTCTGTTAGCTACAGCCGCCGCTGGCTCATCCAGACCCATTATGCCCATCTTGCCGAAACCGACAGCCAAGTCTGCCAGCTTATCCTTGAAGGTGTCACGATTGTAGAAGCGCTGACCAGTTTCGCCTTCAGCGCCTTCTTGCATCTTCTGAATGCCAAAGTTTTCGAGTAGGCCACGCGGTCTTCGTTGCTGCATCATTTGGCTATTCTCCTTAATATTTGCATCCGCAAGTCCTGTAATATTTGCATCCGCAAGTCCTATAATATTTGCATCCGCAAGTCCTATTGGCTGCTTACCAATCGCGCGCATTGCGTCGTCAGCTAAGCGTTGGTTGCTGCTGCGACCGGCGTCAGCTTTTCCGAATAAGTGCGAATTAATACGGGTCCAATCACCACCCTGCTTTTCCGCACCCCAAGAAGGATTTGATATGTCTGGGTTGTAGAAGTGGGTTGCGCCGCTTGTCGGGTCTGGAGCCTTTCCAGATAGAACCGCGTCGGTAACTGCATACGCTTGAGGGCTTGCAACCAGGTTCATCATGTCCTGACCTTGCGCGCCACCCGCATAGTTTGTTTCGCTATTCCAAGGGGAAAACTGACCAGGCTTTAAGATAACGTCTTGAATGCCGCCGCCGTATCCTGACGCTTTAGCTCTGTTCATTATAACAGACCCAACGGCAAGCATACCTTGCGCACCTTGGTTGCCAGCCTCGGCCTGTATGGTCTTGGCTAGTATATCTCGGTCTGATAAACCTAAGCGCTCCTTGAGTGTCATCAGGCTGCCCCTAACTCCGAAACTAACCCAGCGTAATTAACGCGGAGGTATCCATCATTAGCCCGTGTAACCAAGTGCGGATGCGTCGCTTGAAGCTCTTGAGCCATAACGCCGACTGTCGGCTGCGCTGGGTCTGCGACCCGCTTACCTTCGTCGTTCCAATCCCATGAGTAGACGTTGATGTTTGCCTCTTTGCCGAGCGACTTGATGTTGGTCTTGAGGCGTTCGTCTGATGCGTAAGCAGTTGCGGCGAGCGACAGATAGTCAAACAAGCCAGGCTGCTTGGACGTTGTGCGTGTCTCTGGAACTGGTGTAACTCCAAGAGCCGCCAGTGGCGCTTGAAGCGCGGCATTTGGAGCGCCTGCGTAGCCTGCAAACTGACCGCGAGCAGCGTCGATAAGAGCCTGCTGTAAACCTTGCTGTAGCAAGCCTTGCTGCGCTTGCTGCTGCTGGATTGATTGACCAGTGCTAAATGCCTGCTGCCCCAACGAACCCATTTGCTGCGCAGCGGCTTGACGTGCTTGGTTTGCCGCAAGTTGGTTCGCAAAGTTTTGTTGCTGCGCCTGCTGCGCTGATGTTGCGCCATACTGAGCGGCTGCTGTACGTGCGGCGGTGTTGGCTGCTTCGGCGGCAGCGCGTTGGCCGACATCAAACTGTGCAGCTTGTTGTGCCTGTTGAAAGCCAGACTGTCGCAAGTTTGCAACAGTGTCAGCCGCTTGTTTGGCGAAGCCTTTTCGCGTCTCAGCGGCTTCTAATGCTTGGCGAGATCCGCCGAATGCGTTAGCTGCTTCTGCTTGCGCGCCCATGACGTTTAACTGCTTCTCTTGTGCGCCAGCTAAATCTGAAAGCGTGCGGTCGATCACCGCTTGCTGATATGGGCTTTCATATTGTGCAATGTTTGTTGATGCCAACTGCTGCGCTCGTTGCTGGGCTGGACCGTACCCAATTGCTGAAACTGGCGGGGCTTGGAAGCCCATACCCATTTGCGTGCCTTGCATAGCTTGCTGCAATGCGCCTGCGCTTGCTTGATTTGCGTTGAAGTTTCCAGAGGGCGATAAAGGTGCGTAGCGGCCTTGCGTTGGGGCTGGTACTGCTGTTTGCGGTCTAGGCAAGCCGCCTTTCCCACCAACCATAGGTGGGCTTGGCAGCGGTGTAACATACTCAGGGGTAAAACTGCCCTGTGGACCGCCTGGCGCAGAAAGGGGAGGAGGTTGAGGGGTAAAACTGCCCTGTGGACCGCCTAAAGACGCGTTCAGCAATCTTTGTTTTTGCTGTGCATTAATCATATCACGCTTCCTTTGTTTTTGCCGTTAAGCACTTGCCAATTGATCGACATATTGGATGACCTACTGCCATGATTAATCTACCGCAAATATTAGATTTATATTCTTCTGGCCGCATTACATGCGCCATCTGCGCTGCCCAAGATTTCGCTATAGGCGCTACTACCGCACGAACTGCCCTAGATCCAAGGCTGCTGCCTTTTATGTACTCTGCTACTGGCGTCGCCCAAGCTCGGTATCCGTCTCCAAGCGCAGGGTCTTCGCTATTTACGCGCTGCCCAAATTCAACGTCTAAGTTGTAGATGTCATCTGGAAGAATACCAAGGTCGTGCAAGGCTGTGCATATAACAGTGCCGTCTCCGCCGGGGTCTCCACCGGGGTCTATGCCTTGCACGGCGTTAGAAGTTCTTGAAATAGAGTTTTGGTCTAAATCTTTGGCTTCTTCCATGCTAATGTGGCCGTCGCCGTTTTTGTCTGCGTCTTTACCTCCACCAGACCCGTGAGCATCACCTGAGTACCCAGGCCCACCGCCGTCCCACACATCGCCAAAACTTGTATAACCACCTCCAGAGCTAGGTGTAGAAGGTTGACCGCCCATTGCATCCATATCAAAGCCTGGGCTATACTGGCTCATGCGATATGCCTCATCTGCCGCATCTCTTTCTGCAAGAGCTTTTGCAACAGCATCATCCACAGAACTCATCCGCGTATAATCGAATGGCTGGTACGCATATTGGCCGTCGTCGGGGTCTATGAAGAAACTGTCCATATAAGATTTTTGCGCTGGGCGTGCAGCAGCAAATTGATCTAATGACTGTTGGTATAACGGCTGAGACGAATAGCCCATTACGCCGTTTTCGTATTGCGTCGGTACGCCCATGCCGCCCATGATGTCTTGCTGTGACGCTGGAGCCGCCATGCCGAATGCGCTTGAAACGTCAGCAGTGTTTTGGAAGCCAGCCTGCTGCATTGGGGTGAACGCAGCAACGTCTGGCCCGTAATACGGTACGTATCCAAGCTGTGAAATACCTTCAGCTTTAGTTAAATTTCGCTTTGCCGCTTCTTCAATGTATTCTGGTATCTCAACTGCTTGGGTCGATGACCCGCCCTTGCCGCCTGACATTATGCGAACTCCTTAACATAAGAAACATGCTGAGTTTTCCAGCCGTGTTCTTTTAGTGGTTTCTTCCAGCCAGACCTACCTGACATTGATAGCGCGGTACAGCCCTGCACCTTCGCCCAATCCATTACATCTTTGTGCATGTCTAAAATCTGATCCAACTCGCCGCCACCCAAAAAGACATTTAAAACTTTCTTTTTCGGATATACCACAATTTCAGTAACTATGCACCCCCTCGGCGTCGGCCACAGTTGTAGCACGCCTTTGTTGAGGCCGTTCACAACATCGCTAAACGTGTGAGTGCCGCCTGAGTATTCCAACGCGGCCTCTATCCATTTACGACATCTTTTAATCTCTTTATCCATGAAGTCTCGTAATTGCTAAAGTTGAAGCGGGTATGGCTGGTACTGGCGAGGATGCGGCAGTGTAGTTCAGAAACCCGCTTGTGTTGTCAATCATGTAATTAACTTCCAAATAATCATTTGCCGCAAGAGTAAATATTTGCGTGCGTGAAGTCACTAGGGTAGCGTTGTTTTGGTGCAGCGCAGTCGTCATTGCACTGTCTGCCACGTTCGTGCCGTTGACGCTGGGCCAGAAGTAAAAATGCACTGTGCTTGCTGACGTGGATGATATCTGAGCAGAGAACGACACGACGTACTGCCCCGCTTCCTCAAATACAATGCGAGACGTTGGCGATCCTTGCGTGATGCCGTCGTTACCAGAAGGCGCATCATATGTTAATTTG
>Ga0208767_1003488_pt1 | contig 11436 bp, 17 predicted proteins | sample VirMetDEL_Mar_21_FD_184514 | JGI IMG/M metagenome (GOLD analysis project Ga0208767, IMG submission 184514) | Aqueous microbial communities from the Delaware River and Bay under freshwater to marine salinity gradient to study organic matter... | ecosystem: Environmental > Aquatic > Marine >... | reverse complement strand
ACTGGTAAAGGAAACGCTGATAAAGATTTGATGTATGAATCATTTTCAAAAGAAACAAACACAGACTTGAAGAAAATATTTGATGTAGAAAAGATAGGTAATCCTGTATCAGATATTGTTGATAGTTATTATATAGCAAAAGTTGGTTATGAAAATATTAAAAGCAAATAAAACAATAGATGGTTATTTAACTCAATCAGTAAATGTAAATGATTTAAAATATGGACATTGTGCCATTGACGCTCCAGGTTATGAAAAACTTGTAGAACGTATTGAAAAAAATGGTATGGTATGGCCTCTAATTGTAAATGGTATGAATATTAGATTTGGAAACAAAAGATTATTATATGCTAGAGTTAACGGATACGATATGATAGATTGTGTTTTTGAAAGTGATATAAGTATATTAGATAAACTTGGAGATATGACGAGGATTAAATGAAGAAAGCGATTATAACAGGTATAACAGGACAAGATGGTGGTTATCTAGCGAAACTACTATTATCAAAAGGATATAAGGTATACGGCGCTCAGAGGCGCAATACGGGTAAAAGATACTGGCGTTTAGATGAACTCGGTATTACAGATCAAATAGAATTTGTTGATATTGATTTAGGCGAACCTTACAATATAGAAAAAGTTTTAGATCAAATACAACCAGATGAGTTTTATAATCTTGCTGCTCAATCATTTGTAGGTTTATCATTTGAACAACCACAAGTCACAACAATAACAAACTCTTTAGGTGTTTTAAATATACTTGAAGTTATAAGAAACAAATATCCAAAGATTAGATTTTATCAAGCATCAACAAGTGAGATGTATGGCAAAGTGACAGAAACACCGCAAAGTGAAACAACTAGATTTTATCCACGAAGTCCATATGGTTGTGCTAAAGCTTATTCACATTTCTTAACTGTTAATTATAGAGAGAGTTATAATCTCTTTGCGTGTAGTGGTATTTTATTTAACCACGAAAGTCCAATGAGAGGTGAAGAATTTGTCACTAGAAAAATTACAAAAGGTTTAGTAGAGTGGACTAAAACAGGTAAAGTATTAGAACTTGGTAATTTAGAATCATATAGAGATTGGGGACACGCAGAAGATTATGTTAAGGCTATGTGGTTAATGTTGCAACAAGAAGAACCTGAAGACTATGTTATCGCAACAGGTAAAACAATTCAAATAAGAGATTTTATTATAAGATGTTTAGATGAATTAAATATCAAATACGAATTTAAAGGACACGAAGTATTAGATGAAAAAGGTAATTATATTATCAAAACTAATCCTAAATTTTTTAGACCAGCAGAAGTAGATTTACTAGTTGGTGATAATACAAAAGCTAGACATAGATTACTATGGCATCCAAAACATACATTAGAAACTTTAGTAAGAGATATGATACAAGCGGATTTAAAACGATATGAATAAATTGATTTGGACAGACGAAGATAAGTTTTTCATCACAACTTTTAATCAAAGATTATATGATGATTACGCTCATCAGTTTATTCAAACATATATTGATACTAAACAAACGATTAAAATAATTTGTTATGTGGAAGACGATACTAAATTTACAGATCACCCTAACTTTACTTTTGTTAATATATTTAAAGAAGAACCAGAGTTAAGACATTTCGTTGAAAGACATAGAGATAAAACTTGGTTAGATGACAGTGACTTTTTACAAAATGCTGTAAGATTTAGTTATAAAGTATTCGCACAATATCACGCAAGTAAATTAAAGAAAAAGTTTATGTGGTTAGACGCTGATAATATATTTGTTAAACAAATACCAGATAACTTTATGGATACATTTATTCCTGGTGATACATTTACAACTTTTTATGGCAGAAGTCATTACACAGAATGTGGTGTTATAGGTTTTAATTGTACATTAGATATAAGTAAAACATTTTTTGAAACTTATATAAATCATTATATCAAAGATACAATTTGGAATATGGTAAATAAAACAGATTGTCACGCATTTGATAATACAAGAAATATGATTAAAGTAAAAGAAAGAAACAAAGGCGATGGACAGGGTGGACACGTGATCGCTAGAGATAAAGAGATAAACCCTTACATAGATCACAAAAAGGGTAAAAGAAAATATAAACCAAATAGTCCAGAATGGGTAAGACAAAATGAAAGCAGGTAAGATATGGGGTCAAACAGAATTGATCCACGCAAATGGAGTTTTAGAATTTCATAGAATAGAATTTAAAAAAGATGTTGCTTGTTCTAAGCATCAACATAAACATAAGTGGAATGGCTTCTTTGTAGAGTCAGGAAAGATGTTAGTTAAAGTATGGCAGAAAGATTATGATTTAGTTGATGAAACTATTTTAAACGCAGGCGATTTTACAAGAGTTAAACCAGGTGTCTATCATCAATTTATAGGATTGGAAGACGGTGTTGCCTTTGAATTATATTGGGCAGAGTTTTCGCATGATGATATTGTAAGAGAATCTGTAGGACAGAAAGTAAATCAATGACATCATATTATTTTTGGGTCACATTAGAAAATAAAGCACCTATGAAAGTAGAAGAAAAAGGTAGAACACTATCGGAAGCAAAACAAATTGTAGAAAGTAGATTCCCTAATGCAAAAGTTATGTTAGCAGGAAAAGGAAGCATTTATGATTAATATATTCATAGGTTATGATAGTAAAGAACAGATAGCGTATCACGTGTTATCACAAAGTATATTAAGACACGCTACTAGACCTGTATCTATAACACCTTTATATCTACCAAATATTAAATACGAATTTAGTAGAGAAAGAAGTAAAATAGAATCTACAGAATTTTCTTTTAGTAGATTTATTGTTCCTAAACTTATGGACTATTCAGGTTGGGCGTTGTTTATGGATTGTGATATGTTAATGAAAGCAGATATATCAGAACTATGGTCATTAAGAGATGATAGATATGCTGTTCAAGTTTGTAAACACGATTATGTTCCAAAAGAAAAAACAAAATTTTTAGGACAAGAACAAACAATATATCCTAGAAAAAATTGGTCTAGTTTTATGTTGATGAATTGTAAAAAGTGTACAACACTAACCAGTGACTTTGTAAATACTTCAACAGGTTCTCAACTACATCAATTTAAATGGATAGATGATGATAGTTTAATCGGTGAAATACCATTAGAGTGGAATTGGTTAGTTGGTGAGTACGATAAAAAACCTTATGTAAAGAATTTACACTTTACCAAAGGCGGCCCATATTTTAAAGATTATAAAGATTGTGATTATGCAGATGAGTGGTTTGAAGAATATAACAATATGATAAAAATAGGATTATAAAATGCCAGGTAGAGTTTATAGAGTTGATGAAGACGGCGCACACGAAGTAGTAGATAAAAAACTAATAAAATTAGTAAAAGAAAAAAAATATGTTCCAACTTTGAGAGTTTGGTTATCAACAACTAGTGGTGGAAAAAGAGATTTAATGAAAGCTTTTGGTGAAGGTGCAGAGAAGAATGGAATTAAAGTTATTTACGAAACTGAAAATCATACTGAAGTTTCCTATTCGGATTATGATTTAATTTTTGCCTATAAATCAGATGGTGTTTCTTCACCAACACATCTATTAAGACAAAAAGTTGTTAATAAAAGAACAAATAGACAAATATTCTTTTTTGATAGTAATGTTTTAAAATACTATGAAAAAGATGTTAGATATTTTAGATTACCATATAGATCAATACACCCACACGATGCAGACTATATGACAATTGATCCAGATACATTTAAAAGAAAAGAACAAGTTAAAAAAAATTTAGGAATTGAATTAAAACCTTTGAGAACAAAAGGTAATCATATATTACTTTGTTTAAATAGAGGGTTTGGTGGATTTTCATCTTTTGGAAAAGGTTGTTATGAATGGGCAAAAGAAACTGTTGAAGAATTAAGAAAATATACTCAAAGACCAATTGTAATAAGATCACATAATCACGCTAAAGAAACTGCTGAATTAATAGAAGATAAAAAAAATTTAGATTATATATTAAATAACTATGAAAACATCACACACACAGCATTTGGTCAGAATGATTTAATAGAAGATTTAAAAGGTGCTTGGGCCTGTGTGTGCTATACTTCTACATCAGGCGCCGTTGCATTAATAGAGGGTGTTCCTATGTTCTCTACTCACCCTGCTTGTTTTGCTGGTAATTGGAGCTCTGGGAAATTAGAAGATATTGAAAACCCTAAAGAAGTTAATAGAGATCAATTTTTAAATTATTATGTGAATGCTCATTGGTCACTTGAAGAAATAAAAACTGGAATTTTTTGGAAAAAGTTTAAGAAATTTTATTTAAAATGATAATAGGTTTTGAAACAGGTAAAAGACTCAATGACAAAATCGTAGAGGGTTTTGTACATCATAGAGATAATGCTTACTTTCAAACTTTTGATAGATCCAATGTGAGAGATCAATATAAAGATAATTTAATATTTGCTAAAAATCCCTTACCTAAAGATGTTGACCACAAATGGCAAGCTTTAGATGTTGATATGAAAAATAATCACGCTACTGCATTTGTTTGGTGGGGTTTTTTGAGAAGTACAAAAAAATTATATCGTCAAGCTCTTAAAAGAAAAATTGATTTTTTCTTTTTAGATCATTCATATTTTTATCATAAGATACATCATCAAAAAAAATCTGGTATTGATTTAATAAAAAATCCATTTGTTAGAGTTGTTAAAAACGGATTTGTAATTGATAAGATTATTGACACAGATGAGAGAGGATTGAAAAATTTAAGTCAATTAGGAAAAGAAGATTTTGAAGTTAAAAAATGGAAAAAAACAGGAAGTAAAATAGTGGTACTACCTCCATCATTTCATATGTGTGATTTTTTAGATTTAAAACACGAAGATGTTTTAAATGATATGATAAGCAATATTAAAAAACACACTGATAGAGAGATTGTAATTAGATATAAAAAACCTGATGGTATTCATAATCCAAAACCAATAGAAGAAGAAATTGCAGATGCTTGGGCAGTCGTATCTTTTCAGTCAAATGCAGTAGTTAAATTTATATTAAATGGAGTACCATCATTTACATATATGGATAAACATTCTGTGGCTTGTCCAGTATCTTTAACTGATTTTAGTAAAATAGAAAACCCTTGGTATCCTGATAATAGATATGAATGGTTATGTAATATATGTAATAATCAATTCCAAGAAAGATTTGTGTATAGCGGACACGTAATGGATTATTTAAATAGGATGGTAAAATGAATTTAGAATTTGGTGGAGGAGAAAATCCTCGTAAAAAAGATTATGTACAAGTTGATGTAAGAAAGATTAGAGAAGATGATATAGTTTGTAATGCTTGGGAAATAGAAAAACACGTACAACCAAACACAATACAAAACATTTACTCACGTCATTTTTTTGAACATTTAACTCACACACAAGCACAAAGAACGCTAGACGCTTGGTATAATATATGTGTATCAGGCGCAGAGATAACTATGTTAGTACCCAATATGAATTTACACTTATGGCAATGGAATAATTGGGATAAACTAGATGAGAAACAAAAAGATCATTGTCGTGCTGGGTTTTGGGGTTGGCAAAGAGAAGGCGATGAGAGTGCTTGGGATTTACATAAATCAGGTTATGACTTTCCAAAATTAAAAGAATTAATTGAACAACATAAATTTAAAGATATAATAAAAATTATGCCTGATGGACCAAAAGATAAACATTTAGCAGTGAGGTTTTACAAATGAATGAAGTAGTGCCAGCACATTTAGGTGGACATTTAAATAGAACAAATACAGATGAACCTTTACTTATACACGTAAAGAATAAATTTAATATAAAATCTATGTTAGATATTGGTTGTGGTCCTGGTGGTATGAGAGAAGTTGCAAATAGAAATAACATAGAATGGTTTGGAGTAGATGGCGACCCTACAGTGATTGAAAATACGGATTACTCTTTACTACACGATTTTACTTTAGGTGAAGCAAAGTTAGATAAGACTTTTGATTTAGTGTGGTGTACTGAATTTTTAGAACACGTAGAAGAAAAGTATGTACCAAACTATATGCCACTATTTAAATTAGGTAATATCGCTGTAGTCACTGCGGCACCTCCAGGTTGGCCTGGACATCATCACGTAAATTGTAGAGAAGAAAGTTATTGGATAGATGTATTTAAAGATTATGGTTTTAGATTTGATGAAACAATCACAAATGAATTTAAAAATCTATCACAAATGAGAAAGAACTTTTTTAAAAGAGCAGGAATGGTGTTTATAAAGTGATTATAGGTATCGAAGGTAGTTTTAGAACAGAGATGGGTTGGGTATTTCCTACTCATAAAGATTTTAAATTAGTTTCGTTTGATGAAGCAAAGTCTATTGATTATAATAATGTAGAAGCGTTTATACAAACAAACGTACTAGGTGAGATTAAAAACAATATGAAATCACAACACGATTTTATGGATAGTAAAAACAAACCTAGAATAGTTGTAGAACAAGCTACATTTAGAAAGAATTTAGATTTTGATAAACCAGAAACATATTATTACAAAGTAGGATTAAATCATTTTACATATGACGAGGGTATATTTTATAATAAGAATAGTCCAAGTGATAGATGGGAAAAGATAAAAAAAGATTTAGACATAAAAGTAAAACCTTGGAAGAATAATGATTATAATAATTCACAATATATTTTATTGTTATTACAAAATCCAATAGATACAAGTTTAAATCCTTTAATCAAAAATGGTATTAGATATGATGATTGGATTATAGAAATAATAGAAAAAATTAAAATTATAACAAATAAAAATATTAAAGTAAGATTGCATCCTAGATTTCAAGGTAGATTTACTACAACAAGAATAATACAACAAGATGTAGAAATAAGTCAAAACTATGATGGTTGGAATAAAACAAACGGTGGCCAAAGTTTATATGAAGATTTAAAAAACGCTTGGTGTTGTGTGACTTTTTCTAGTAATGCTGCGACAGAGGCAATATGTGAAGGAGTGCCTGTTGTTAATTTACATAAGTCGAGTTTTAGTTGGCCGGTATCTTATCATAATTTAGAGGTTCTAAATAGTAATAACTTGAATTGTGATATTGATAGAACTCAATGGTTATATGATTGTAGTTATACACAATGGACATTAAAAGAAATTAATTCAGGTGTAGTACATAAGAGGTTATTAGATGGCAATAGAACTTAAAAATTCAATGTTTATTCATATTCCAAAATGTGGTGGAAGAACTGTTAAACAAATGTTAAAAAAGTTTGTATCTAATTGTAAAATTGTAGGTGATGACATTTACGAAAGTCACGCAACACCTGATACAGATAAACAAGTATTTGCTTTTGTAAGACACCCAGCAACTTTTATTCATAGTTTGTGGACACACAGAAGTAAAAAGAAAGGTCACGGTGATGCATGGAACTGGCAAAATGATTTAAGATTAGAAAGAGTTTGTAAATCAGAAAACTATAATATCTTTGTAGAAAATGTTTTAAGTGGTAAAGGTTATGTTGCTGATTACTATAACTATTATACAAGTAAATATCAAAATGTACAATTTGGTAAAATGGAAAACTTGTTAGAAGACTTAATTAAAATACTCAATCAAAATAACGAAGACTTTGACGAAAAAGGTATAAGAGAAAACATTTATGTACACGGCGCCAATGATAAACAAAAAAATAAACCTGTAAATGTAAATGATTGCATGACATACGATCAACTAAAAAGATTAATCACAAATTCAGAACAAGAACTATGTAAAAGGTTTGATTACCATGCGTTTTGATAATCCAATAAACGATCACGGTTTTGTATTTCCTGATATTGCTGATTTTCCAGATGTATCAAATGAAGATAGATATATGGGAAATAGTGATGCTGAACATATAGCAAAAATAAAAGATGGTATCAAATATCAAAACTTAAAAGATTTTGAAGAGGGTTATAAATGGTATATGGCAAAGAAACCTGATCAAAACTTATTTAAAAAATTAAATGCAATGTTTCAGTTTTATAATAACTTTGAATTAAGTAGAATAGAAACAGGATTACCTTCTAATAAAATATATGAAGACTTGTTTGAAAACGGTATATCATATTTAAAAGTAGATACAAAAATATTAAGAACTAAACTAGAAGATGAAATCAATAATTTATTAAAACAACCTGATTGGCGTCCACCACCAGGTCGATTTGATAGAGCAAAACAATTAGATAATGATATAATAAAAGTTGTAAATGATATGTTTGAATCTTTAGGTATATTACAAGCAGCAACAAAGTATAACAAATTTAAACCTCTTAAAGTTGCAAATGTTGTATTACATATTGCTAAACCCACAGATCAAAATTATAAACAATTTTTATATGATTGTAAAACCGTATCTAAAACAACTAACTTACACATTGATCCAAAAGAAAATGTAATAAAGTCTATGATGTATTTAAATGAAATAACTGAAGATGATGGACCATTTAGTTATATTGAAAAATCTAATAGATGGACATATAGTAAAGAACAAGATATATTTGGTAGAGCAATATCAACAGGTAGTTATTGTCATACACCAGAATCAAGAGCAGTAGTATTTCAATTACCAAAACAGTTAAGAGTATCACATAACTTTGGAAGATTACTACAAGATGGTACAGAAGAACAAGAAAGATTATTAAAACAAGAAAAACTATTTACTAGTGATAAAGGTAATTTATGTGTCTTTGACCCTGCTGGTATGCACAGAGGAGGAATTTGTAATAAAGGTAATAGAATTGCTTTACAAATATTAATGAAATGACTTTAAATTTAAGTGAAAATGTTTTAAGTAAAAGAGTATTTAAACAACAGATATTAGACTTACACATAAAAGAATTTATGTTAGGTCAAACAAAAAACTATTTGTCAAAAGAAAAAAATGCTATTGATGTAGGGGCAGCGACAGGTATGTACACTAGTTTCTTTGCTCAAAACTCTAAAGAAGTTTATGCGTTTGAAGCAGTTCCTCCTGTTTATAAACAGTTAGAACTTGTTGGACAAAGAATTAAAAATATTAATTGTTATAATTTAGCAGTAAGTGATTTTGATGGTAAGTCAGAATTTTATGTAGATGATAAAAGGTTATCCAACTCTAGTTTTCAAAATTTAGTAAATGGACAAAAGATAGAAGTTGAAACAATTAAGTTAGATAATTTTAAATTAGACAATATTGGTTTTATGAAAATAGATGTAGAGGGTGTAGAGTTAGACGTATTAAATGGCGCTGTTGATATTATAAAAGAATACAAACCTACTTGTATGGTTGAAGTCTATGACAAGTTTAACAAGTATCCTGTAGAAACTACATTTGATTTCTTTTTTAGTAGAAACTATAAATGTTTTTATAATGTAAGAGCAAAGGGTTTAAAACAAGTTAATAATATAAATGAAGCTTTAGAAGCACAAAAGATACCACATATTACAGATGGTGATTTCTTATTTACAATATGATTATAACACACAAACTAAATTGGAAAGAATGTTTATCGTGGCAGTTATGGCCTGCGATAGAAAAAGGTTGGAAAGATGAAGATAGAAACATACATTTCTTTTGGGGTTTAGGTGGAAAGAATAAAGAAAAAATATTAGAAGTAAAAGAAAAGGGTGAAGAATGGTGGTATGTTGATGTAGGTTATTTAACAGAACAAATAACTAGATACCCAATACCCAAAATACACAATATAGATAAGACTTACTTTAGGTTATGTAAAGGAAGTCATCATACCAATAAAGGTAAGATTGGTAATGGTCAAAGATTAAACACTTTAAGAAATCAAGGAATAGATGTAGAGTTTAAAGGTTGGTATACAGGTGAAACAAAACATATATTAGTGTGTCCATCATCAGAAACTGTCACTTATTTTTTACACGGTATAGATCAACAAACTTGGATAGATACAGTAGTAAATGAGATAAAACTAAACACAGATAGAGAAATCATTATAAGAAACAAACCTAGACCAGGAAACGAATGGTGGGAAACAGATATAAGAGATCAATTAAAAGACGCACATTGTTTAGTGACAGATATGAGTTTATCATCAATAGATGCAATAATGAATAGAGTACCAGTGATATGTCCAGCAAAAAACATTGCGGCGCCAGTTGGTTCTCGTCAAGTTAACAAGATAGAAAAACCATTAAGACCTGGTGCTAAGACTATTAGAGAATGGTTAAACTATGTGGTAGAACATCAATTTACAATACCTGAAATAGAAAAAGGTATCGCATACGAAACACTAAAGGTACAATATGAAAATTAGATACTATCAAAAAATAAATGGTTGGAGATGGTTAGGTTTTATACTTGCAATGATAAGTGTTTATATCTTATCAAGTGCAAACATTTCTACACAATGGGTTGGTTGGTTTTTGAGTTGTATATCGTGTTGTATGTGGGTATACTTTGGATTAAAAGATAAAGATTGGCCAAGAGCGCTAATGGAATTATCTTATCTAGTTTTAAGTATGAGAGCAGTTTTTAATTGGTTGAGTTTATGAATTTTGTATGTGTTTATTACGGCGACAAATATATTTTTAAATATGTAGAAGTCTTATACAATATGGTAAAGAGAAATCTTACCATACCTCATAAGTTTATTTGTTTTACAGATAGCACAGTAATCCATAGAAGAAAAGAATTTAAAACCAAAGACATAGAGTGGCGTCAATTTAAAAGACACGACTTTGAAGGTTGGTTTAATAAAATGCAGTTGTTTAGTCCTGATAGTAAACTTGAAGGTAATAATTTATATATGGATTTAGATGTGGTAATTATGAAAAACATAGATTGTTTTTTAACGTATGGCGAAGATCATAACTTTGTAGGTATGAATGATTTTAATCCACAAACAGGTTTATTTAATTCTAGTATTATGAAATTTAATAATAAAACAACTAGTAAATTAATATGGGAGCCTTATATGAAAAATAGAGGTGACTATAAAAGAATGACAGGTGACCAAAATATTATATCCGATCTAATAAAGAAACACAAAGATACTATATCATTTCCTGATTCGTGGACACAATCATATAAGTGGTTTAATAGAGAGGGTAATAGATACCACAGTTCAAATTGGACATTTGAACAAGACCCTAATGCCAAAGTATGTGTATTTCACGGCAGTCCAAACCCAAGTGATTCGAAAGAATCGTGGGTAATTGACTTGTGGAAGTAAAGAATACGACTAAAAAGTAGAACAAACCAAGAACATTAGTTCAAAAACCCTAGTAAAATCAACGCAAAATAGTCCTTGACTAATGGCTATTTTCCCTATAATATAATAGTATATGAAGAAAAAAATGTTATTAATCAACCAAAATAATTCAAAATATATGTTGACAAATAACTTA
>Ga0208767_1003473_pt1 | contig 11470 bp, 10 predicted proteins | sample VirMetDEL_Mar_21_FD_184514 | JGI IMG/M metagenome (GOLD analysis project Ga0208767, IMG submission 184514) | Aqueous microbial communities from the Delaware River and Bay under freshwater to marine salinity gradient to study organic matter... | ecosystem: Environmental > Aquatic > Marine >... | reverse complement strand
AGTGTGAAGTTAATTGAAATCAGCATTTCCATCTCTTTCTAGCTTGTCTTAAACGGCTATTAGGATTTTTTGCTGCTTTAGGAAACTTTTTCATTTGCCCTGCACTTCTCGCACAATAGGACTTTCTACGTTTGGCAGCTTTACTTCCGGGTTTCACCTTGCCCGTTACTGCTGTCTTGAGCTTTGATCCGGGGTTGTCCTTACGATACTTAGCTACACCTTTCGCAGTCATACCTGCACCCTTTTTAGTTGGGCGTTTGTGACCACCTTTGATGGTGTGACCTTTCATTGTACCTTTCTCAGACATTCGTTCTACCTCATTGTTACCAAGAGGGCAAGTTGCCCTGCCCTCCTGAGTTAGTTATTTAAGCGAAAGACGCCGCAGTTTCTGCAGTGCCAAGCTCTGCTATAACTGCGAACACTCTGACCTTACCGTCGAAAGTTGCTGTATTAGCAATTAAGTCGATAGTATCAGCGGCAGTGTAGAACTTACCTACGCTTGTTGTACCTGAAGCTAAAGCAGTGTGACCTGCAACTGCTGCAGCATAGATATCATCATCGGCATCGTCACCTAAGTCAAGAACTGGAGAACCAGTTGATGCTAAAGTAAGAACCTCAAGACCTGCCATAAGAACCAAACTGTTAGCAGGAAGTTCAAAAACTTCTACTGAGTCTGATGTAGTAAGGCTTGTTGATGAGAAGTCAAGAACAACTTCCACGATTTGAGGTTTAATGCCGATAGGAACACCTGCAACAGCATTCGTAATAGTATAAGTAGCCATTATCTAGTCTCCCTATTAAGCAAAATCAATGACGCCACGTACAAGAGCTTCAGGTCTAAGGACTTTTCTTCCGAAGACATGTAACCCTCTAACAACGTCAGAGAATGATTCAGTTGAACGTACCACTTCAGTCTTTGCGATGTGAGACGCTGTAGCTGCAGCAGAAATGTGACCTGCCATAACAAGATTTTCAGAACCATCTGTTGCTAGTCCTGATAATGTTACTTGGTCTGTGCCTGCTGTGCTGTTTAGTGCAGTAGACTTGTAGCATCTGAAGCCTGCAAGTGTACCGGGAGTTGCAAGTCCGTTTCTTAGGTTAGAAGTTGCATCGCCAGTTACCTGTACTTCAGCAATCTTGTTACCTGCTTGAAACATCTTCTCGTAGAAGATTGGAGGAGCAACAAACCATCTGTTCTCTTCTGGTACAGACTGGTCATCCATTAATCTTGCCATTAATAGCATAAGATTAATACCTGCATCATCAGCTTCTACGTTAATAGGAGCAGCTGCTGTACCTAAAGTTGACTCAGTAGTTGTTAGACCACCTGATATACTTGCATCATCAGCACCTGCAATACCTGCACCATTTGCTAATGTTTGCAACACGTTTGCATCGTATTTTCTCTTTAAAGAAAAAGCACCTGAAGAAGTTGCTAATGCTTCAAAGTTAACATGCGAGTGTCTTTCCTCGATGTCATCAATTTTAAATGCAAATGCGTTAGCTTGGTCAACGGTCAATGTAATTTGATCGTCTGCCAAGTCTTGAGTGTTTACCACAGAACCCCTTGAATAACTAGATACAGTTATTGTTGGTTCTTTGATAATATTTACAGTGTCACCAAAGTTTTCAATTTCACCAGTGTAATCGGTATTCGTAATATCTTCTGCAACCGAAGCACGTCTGAAGAACTTGAGAACTTTTTGGCTAAATATCTGGGGAGCAAAATTACCTGACGGTAAGTTATTGTACCCAGAAGCGGAATCGAAAGCCATTTTCTCTCTCCTTTTTTGAGGTTTTAGCTGTTCATGTCAATTCGCCCTTCTTGCCGTGCTAGATCGATATCAGCTTCAAACTTTTCGAACTCCCACGACTTGAGTCTGGCGATGTCAGAGCCTTTCCAAACTTTCTTGTTTGCATTGAGGTCTGTCTTTATCTCTTTTGCTCTAGGAGATGTAACAGCCATTGCAGCAGAAACGTCTGGTTTTTTACTCTGTTGTTTTTTGGTTGTAATCCCTACATCAGCTTTGTAAAGATCAATAACCCTTGCGGCTAGTCGAGCATTTGTGTTGTTTTTTAACACACCATCACTAATAGTGGTAGGTTGTTCTTCTAGCCAGTTTAAGAACTTTTCATCTGTTTTTATTTCTTCAAAGTCAGGATGTAAAGTCTTGAGTTCACGATAAGCGACCTTAACCAAATTTTCTTTCTCACGAGCCTTCAAAGTTTTAAGTTCTTCTTGAAGTTGTTGAGCTTGCTGATTAGCTTTTTCTGAAGCTATAGTCTGCATTACATCATAAACATCAGGATATTCTTGCCTAAAATTTTCTAGCTCTTCGGGAGTTTTTGGCAAAGGAACATTAACATTAGATTGTTGCATTGCACTTTCTAGTTGCTGTTCTTTTGTTTTAAACTCCTGTATCTTTTGATCGTAGTGACGCTTCAGATCATCATACCGTTTCTTGTAATCATGCTCTTGAGCAGTCTCTTCTTTCTTTGCAGATACGAAAGTTTCTTCCTGTTGCTCTTCCTCTTGAGTAGCCACTTCTAATGTGGGGTCTTGAGTTTGCTCATCTTCATCATCTTTGTAGACATCATCACGATACTTACCACGATAAAGATTAGGATTATTTATAACTCCATCGGAGTCATTTGGTTTGTTGGCTCTTACACCACGAACTTGTTGTTTTGCCATAATTTTACCTCATTCTTGCAGTGCCACTGGCTGTGGGTAGCTGCTTCGGTCTGTCAGGGCCACATGTGTGGGTAGCTGACTAATTATTATCGAGACTTTTTATTTGTATTTTATCTCGTAATATGTTATAGACATCGTCACCGTATGCTTTTCCTTCACCATACGATTCTAAAAACGGTCTAATTCCTTTATCTTTGTAATCTTTTAACTTTTGTCTTAGCACTGCGTCTGCCAATTTATCGTAATACTTATTATGTACCTCTTGGGGTATAACTCCCGGACCAAGTGCTTTTAACTTATTCCTAATATTGTTAGAAACTTTTTTTAGAGGTATTTTTTTGTCACCTCTAAAGAGAGCTTTGTTTACTTCTAAGTTAACTTTATCTCTACCCTGTTGTGCTACAGCTTTTGTGTAATCTTTTAATTCTTTAGGAAACTCTTTGTATCCCTGACTTCTTTTTATAAAATCTTCTAAAGTTGAATATGTTATTTGCATCGTTCCAAATGCTGAACTGCCTTTTCCACCTTTAGCTCCAACGCCTGTAAATATGTATCCTCTGTCCTTGTACCCTTTCATCTCTTTATCGTAAATTGCTTCTTTTATATCTCTCAGACTGTAATCTCTAAAAAACCTTTCATCGTCAGGTTTCATTTCTACAGGTTCGTCGGATATTCCGGGAACAAAAGCATCTTCTTGAGGTGTATTGATATTAGGACCAGTTAAATTAAGGTCGGGTCTACGAAATAAAAATCCTTGTTGAGGATTTTTTACACGCATACCTTCGTAGGCAGTATATCTATCTTGATCAGCAGGTTGATCATTAAGTTTATTCTTTAATCTAGTTACTTCAGGTTTACCTGAATTGTTTATAGCTTCTAATATTGGATATCCTATTTTTTCTGCTATTACTCTTGGTATATATATTTCTGAAGAAGCTACGATAAGTGGAACTTTATTCTTATCTTTTATTTTAGGATTTCCTACACGTATGTCAACCCCTTCTTTTCCTAATTCTTTGACAGCATAGTTTACAAGAGAAGTTATTTGAGGTTTCTTTTTATCTGAAGCAGGGCCATTAACAACATAATCTCCATCTTCTGCATCAAATTCAAACCTGTCTCTTACAACATCAGTATCCATAAAAGTTTGTTCTGGTTCAATGAGACCTACCCCTTTAATAGTTTCAGTCTTTGATGCAAATCCATTAATAGGTTTTCCTATTCTGCCACCATATGCAGTCCAACCACCACCTCCAAAACCATCATTAGAAGAACTCGTATCGCCGCCGCCCATACCACCGTCACTATCATTATTATCATCATAAGATGAGGGTTGAGATGCGTCTAATCCACTAGGTCCTCCTGTAGGTCCTCCGTAACCGTCTCCTAAATCATATCCTTGTGAATCTTTAGTTGTAGTAGGCTCTGTTATATTGTCCATATCAATACCTATGTTTATTCCCATAGGATTGTTCATAGTATCTTGGGCAACTACATCTGTCTCAAGACCAAAGTCCATACTTGGACTAGTCATCATATCATCTCTAAAATTTTCAGCCGCCTTATAATCTTTAACAAAATCTTTGTAAGAAGTTCCCTGCCTGTAACTTTGAGGGGTTGTTACACCAAATTGTGCTTGAAGTCTTCCGGGAGAAAAAGCATAAGTTCCTCTGCCCGTAGGATCAAAACCTAATATTTCTGCTTTTACTTCGTCAGGTAGTTTAGAATCCATAATCTCGTCTTGGAATTTTTTTTCAGCATCTGTGAATGTAGCTGTCGGAGAAAACTTTGATTTCATAGACTCAATGCCTGCTGCCATAGGACCTGACTTACCAGTAAGCATTTCTCGTATTTTTTCCATATCTTTTGGACTAGCGTTAGGTATTGTACCAATAATATTACTAGGAGTTACACCTATAACTTGATTGTTTACAACTCCCACACCGTAACCTTTTTTACCCAAGCCTGCCATAGCTTGTGCGTATTGAAGTTGTTCTAAATTTTTTTGTCCTGCATAACCTGCTGTTACAAAAGTTCCAGACAAACTTGCAACTTGACCAAGAACTCTGCCGGGATCAAATACTTGGTTAACACCAAATGTAGCTCTTGTTCCTTTAGGTCCTATTTGGTAGGATTTTCCAAACACATCCACTTTACCACTTTTGCCTGCTCCTCCTAATAAAGAGTTTAAATCAGTAGGTAAATCCTCTATAGTAACATCTTCGTAATCAGGGCCATCACTTGTATCTTGTTCATATTCAGGAACTACACCCTGTTCTGCAGGAGGTTTTCTTTTTCCATATATAGGAAAGGAAGGTCGTTTTCTTTCTCCAAACGGAGTAGGAATAGGAGCTACAGCTAAAGGTGCAAAATTAACAACGGAGGGTATTTGAAGCTCATCTTCAAGCCTAAATGCTGCGGCTGCTCCTAGCTGTTTGAACATATAATCTTTTATGATTGATTCAATCGACACTTTTCATCCTTATTACAGCTTCGTGATCATTCTTGAGTTTCTTGATCTGTTCCAGTAAAGCCAGTTTCCCCTGCAGTTGGAACACTTCCAGTTCCGACCGTGCCGCCACCAACGCCTGAATCGTCATTTGGGTTAGCTCCCGGAGGTACTCCTCCAGACTGTTCCATGCCTGCTCGTTGTTGATCAGGGGATTGAGGTTGTTGGCTTGCTTCTTGTTGAGCATTTTGAAGTCCTCTAAGTATTTCTGCGAATATTTGTGCTTCGCTTACGTCGTTAACCAAACTATCTGGATCTATATCCTGTGCTATTGCGAGTTCTCTCATAAGGTTTGGTATCTTTACAAAAGGTGCAAGCATTGGATTACTTGCAGTTTGCAACAGGGTTGTGAGTCTTTGACTACGTACCTCTTTTTGCATCACTGCTGCAGTACCACGAGGTTTGATTTCAAGGTCACCTTCTATTTCAGGCACATCATCCGTAAACTGCATGTTCCATTGAAAGTATGATTCCCCCATAGGTTTTAACAAGTGATCGTCTATATTTTTTATTACAGTCTTGAGAGATAAACTTGCACCCCCAAGCAACATAGATAAACCTGATGCTGTTCGACCTGTTCCTGTTACGCCAGTTTGTCCATGTAATATAGATGGTATACCTGTATCTTCGTCAGCAAGTTGTCGTGATATCTGATACATTTGTATATTTTCTGGTGCAGTGTTTGGAAACTTCAAACCGTTAATTGCTGTACCAGTCACACCTGACTGTCTTCTAAATATCTTACCGGGGAATATATCCATATTTTGACCGGGAACTAAACTAGCTTCGTCTATGTCAAACACGAGGTTACCTGCAAGTGCTAAATTATCAATAGCCATACGATAGTGACCATTCATTAACTTTTGAGAAAACTCCATGTTTTCTGCTACACCAACTCCCCATAACTGATATGGATTAGTTTCGTATGGAAATGCTTGGTAGGGTATTCGTGCAGGCATAAATGGATTAAGAACACAACGAAGTATCATATTACCACAAGTCCAAACGTTAACTTGAATTTGATCTAATTCAGACATCTCTTCGACGCCTTCCATGCCTATTTCATCAGCATGTTTTTTATCAATAATACCCCAATACTCAAGTACTTCATATCTGTTCTCTTGAAAGTATGGTTCAGTATCATCTTCACGAATAGTATCTTCGTAATATTTGTCTTCGTAGTTAGGTCCTTTAGCAAGACACTCTTCTATGGCATCTTTATAAAAATATGGTCTATTCATCAAGGCACGAAGTTGTTGTCTGTTCATACGATGTCTTTGTATGACGTACTCACAATCTTCTATGCTTGTTGCTGATGGGTCAGGGTGAAAATCCCACAATGATACATATTCAATTCGTGGTACTATCTTTTCGTATGGAGCATAAGTTTTTTCTCCATTCTCATCTTTATCCCACTTGTGAATACGTTTGTAAGAATTAAACGGACCTTTAACTATTCCTGTTCCAAGTAAACAGGACTCAAAAATAGCGTTACGTAAAACAGTAACAGCATCTGTGTCTGTCAATTGATCGTGTATAAGTTTTTCTAAATTAAGAGCTGCTTTTTGTGCAGGACTTATTTGTGGTTCACCTGCAAGAGAAGGTCCGGGAGACAAGTTAGCATTGGCATATCTACCTTCTAAACCACCTAAGAAATCCAAATCTCTAGTTGCTTGTGTAGCACCGGGGGGTAATTCTCTCCCATCTCCTTCATACCCATAAGGGTCTTGTTGGACTATTTCATCCAACGGAGTTGTTTGATGTGCAAATTCTGCTATACCTTCTGGCACTGGAGTTGGCTCAACAACTATCGGAAACTTCTTGTTAGAAAAAAGTATATCGATTATTTGTCCGTATGCAGCAAGAACTTTTGTTTTAGTTACCTTTATGAATACACGAGATCTTTCCGAGTCTCTATATTGAGTAGATGAATCGTAAATACCCCTGTAGTTCTTAAAAGCTTGTAACCAACGTAGTTCATAACTGCGTCTGCCATTTTCTGAATCTTCAAACTTGCTTTTGATATATCCTGCCAATCCGGGCATTTGTTCGCTAGGATTTTGTACAGGTATTTCTGTATCATCGGCAGGTTGAAGAAAGTTTTCATCAGCCATGATTTACCTATTTGTTATTAGTAGTCTCTTTCTTCAGCCATTTTAAATAAAGAAGCTTCGACTGTAGGTTTAGTTTGCTTCTTTGGCATGTCGACTTGTAAAGCATCTTGATCTACTGCTGTAGTAAATTCAAGACTTTCTCTGTATAGTTGCTTAGAACCCATATCATCGTTTACAGATGTCTTATCTGATCCCATGATATAAGCTGCACCATAATTGTAGTTATTGTTAGGCATATTAAGTTACTCCCATAAAGTTTTGTTGCCGTTGTGTCTCGTCAGCTAATTCTGATCGAGAAGGTGGGGTAACAAACCCCGGAGATACATCTGGTGTTCTACCAAATGTACTCATTCTGTCACCTACGTTGGTATCCTGTTCAATTATATTAAGAGCTTGCGATTGATCTGTTTGAGTAGGTTGTAAACTACTTTGCATTTGATTAAGGAAGTTTGCAGATTCTGATTCCATACCCATTTGTCTTTGAGGTATAGGTTGTCCTGCTTGAGATCTTCCTGTCTCTCGTACAATGTCTGATCCTTCTCCTGCAGGACTTGACTGCATAGCAAAACTAACTGCTGCACCCGGACCTGTTCCAAGTCCTCTTTCAAGCAACAAATCACTTGCCATAGCTGCTCCAGTTCCGACTGGGTCTTGTATAAATTGTCTGGCGGTCTCAACTCCTAAAGCACCTATAAAACCTTTTTTCAAAGGTTTACCTAAATTCTTTGTAATCCAATCTAAAGCGTTTGCACCTTTGTTCTTTAGTTCTAGTAAATCTGTTGCTTTCTTTTCGGCTCTTACTTGATTTTTTATGTCTTGAGTTTTTAATCTTGCTTTTTCTGCTTCTTCAGCAGTTTCTGCATAAGCTATATCAGCTACATCTTTTCTTTTTGCTAGTTCACTTCCTACGGCTTCTTGATAAAGTTTTGCGTTACCTTTATTCACTTGACTTAAAGTTGATGTTATTACTTTGTCGCCTTCTTCATAAGCTAACGTAGGATATACAGTTTGAAATTCTTCCACCCTGTCTAGTGGGAATCTATCTATTACATCGTTAGTTACTTTGTAACGCTTAACTATATTAGAAGAATCTACGCCTATATCTTCGAGGTACTGTGCATGACTTGCTGTGCCAGTAAATGCTACGTGAGGGGTAGATGTTTTTACAAATAATTCTTCGATGTCTCTACCACCTGCACCTGTTGCAACGTACTGTCCTATTGTCGTTTTATTGGCACGTAATGTTGCGGCAAGTCTTACTGGATTTTTTTCATCGTAGCCTAAGCTTGTTAGATGTGTTTCATTTAACTTACGAGTATCTTCAAGTGTAAAAACACCTTGTTTCACTTTTCCTGCAGTGGTGTACTCTGTAGGTATGTTTGCTTTTTTTAAAGCTTCGTTTATTAAATCTTCGTTGTTCTGCGGGAAGACTAATCCAGATTTACCTGTAGGATCTCCTATTTGTTTAAGTAATATGTCTCTTATTATTTTAGGAAAGTAGCCTGCTTTTTCTGTTGACTTTCCTCTGTCTTTAACTTGAAGACCTGATACAACACCATTTTTAAAATTTATATTTTCTATTCTTAAATTTTTAAAATCTGAAGGTCTATATCCTCCAATTACGTGCATAGCAAGTTGAGTTCCTGCTAAACGTTCAGCTTTGTTTTCACTATTTAATAATCCTGTTATAACTTCTTTTAACTTAACATAAGTTTCAAATGGATATGGACTTGGTACTTTTCTTACTGGATCTGTAGAAAAAAGTTCTTGGGTTGATGTTGTGCCTATGACACTTGAAAGAACCATTCTGACTGGGTTTCTACCTTTAGGACCTAGATACCCTGCTTCTTCAAAAAATGGCTGTAATGATCCTAATACTTTGTTAGCACTACTTGCTGTGGTTTTATCTTTTCCTTGTTGCTCAAAAAATCTACCAAATTTTTCTTTTATGTCTGGGTTTTCGTTTATATCACGAATAGTTGCGTTTAGTAAATCTCCTTTAGCCAAGACATTCATAAATGATTTTTTGTCTTTTCGAGTTGAACTTTCAATCAAAACACCTAAAGGTGTAGTTGCGATCTTATCAGATCGTACCCCTTGTGTACCTGAAAGTGATTGTTCAAATTGTTGACTAAATTCTACTGCCATTTATTTAGTACCCGAATGTTTGATCTTGCATTTGGTAGACCTGATTCTTGATACCACCAAGCGTTTTATGAATCGACACATAGCCTGTCATCCTTGTCATTAACATATATCGCAGTGCATCATATGCGTGATCTTCTGCCTTTGTGTCCACATCTTCTGCATTTGTTTTGCTAAGAGGTATGCCTGATAGCTGCTTGATAAGATTGACACAGTTCGGAAATATTCGTAGTCTAGGTTCGTTTGTTCGAGGGTCATCAGCAAGCCTACGATGTATTTCCATTTTACCTTGAAGTCTGTTTCTGTCTGAGGGTGTCCAACGCACTCCACATCTCATCATTGTTTCGGCTATGGAAGGACCAAAGCCTGTCTTGTTCCAACACGATGAGTCAAGTACTGTATAGTGGGGAGTCGGGTCTTCTTGTTCTACTTCTAGTATTCTATCAGCTAACTCTTCTGCTGTCAACTGTTTTACGTATAACTCCCTATAAACCCAGATATTATTATCCCAATCAATAGCAGCCCAAAGAACACAAGAAGGACTTGCATAGCCGTAGTCGGCTGCTCGTATTCTTGGGAAGTTTGGCGGAAGGTCAAAATACGGTGTAACATGTTTACTTCTACTGAACTCTGGAAAGGCTGCACCTTCCGTTACTTCCCAATCGCCTTCAAGAAGTCGCTTACGCTCGACTTCGGGTAGCGAACGCAACATCGCTTCGTATTGTCCATCAGCCAACAGATAGGGGTTGTCGGTGAGACGGGCAGGTATGAACCTACGATAAAAAAGAGGTTCGCCTTCCTTTTCATGCCCTTTGGGCCATACAAAAGGTCTACCTGTTTCGATGTCCATTGCAGGAAAAGTTGAATTGTGTTGTGATGGATCGATGTACATCTTCTTGACCCACCAACCTCCGACTCCTCCGGGGTTCGCTGTACAACGCATGTACAGATTTTTTTGTAGTTCAGGATCAGTTGCTCTGAGTCGTGAACGGAGATAATCCCAAACATAAGGCGAGGGATATTGGGTTATCTCATCTATGCCTATCCAGTTAAAGGACTGACCCTGAAATCGTGTTACGTCTTTGTCTTTGTCAAGATACGTAAACCAAATCGTTGCACCCGATGGAAAGTGCCATGTTGACTTTGACTCTCGGAACTTTGCACCGGGATACGCCCGTGGGTACAACTGTCGAGATTTGTCAATAAGTTCTGTTAGCTCATCCAGAGTACGCCTAAGAAGAAGCCCACGATGGTTGCTATTGTGGCAATACCGTAGCGGGTCTGCAAGAAGGGCAAAGCTTTTTCCTCCACCTGCTGAACCACCGTACAGAACATCTCTTTCACTTGAGGAAAGAAATTCTTCTTGAGGTCCTTCGTTTGGCTGAAAAATAATTTCACGCCCATCCACCAGTTGTTCAACAACATCTGGAAGTTGGTCAAGATCTTTTTTGTCAATGACGGTAGTTTCATTACTGTTAAGAGCCTTATCTATTTTGGTTATTTTTTCTTCGAGCTTTCGTGCGTAACGTCGTTTGCTTTCAGCCTGTTGCGTTACCTTTGCTGCTCGCTTCTTTGCTTCAGACAGTCTACGTTGTGTTTGCTTACGTGCTTTGACTTCTGCAGTGTAGTGGTATCTTTGCTTAGGAGCGTTGGGGTCTTTCTTTGGGCGACCACGCTTGGGAGTTTCGTTAGTCAACAGAATCTACTTTTCGTGAAGTTGAACCGTTTGCATATATTTTTGGAATTGGTTTACCAACATCCATCTGAGGAAACTTTAACTTGGGTGTTTTCTTTTTTGTACTCGATCTAAGGTCAAGCATTCCGGGTGCAACTAATCCTGCTAATATTCTTAGTCCACTATACATTGGTTCGTTCCCTTTTCATTATTTTTCTACCTCTGAAGAATACAATGAGATTGATTGTTGTGTTAATCGATACCATTGTAACTAAGAGTGCTTGCCACCACTCAATTTCCATCAATGACTACGTCTTTCTTGGGTGGCAACA
>Ga0208767_1003471_pt1 | contig 11476 bp, 13 predicted proteins | sample VirMetDEL_Mar_21_FD_184514 | JGI IMG/M metagenome (GOLD analysis project Ga0208767, IMG submission 184514) | Aqueous microbial communities from the Delaware River and Bay under freshwater to marine salinity gradient to study organic matter... | ecosystem: Environmental > Aquatic > Marine >... | reverse complement strand
TCACTGATTTAGTTTTATTAAAAGCAGATGCAGAAGCACAATTAAGAAGTCAAGTAGCATCAGGTGGATTAGAAATTAACTATGAATCCCCAATGAATATGTCTCAAGCAGTACAAGCATCAGCAACCTCTCAAAGATTTGATTTAGGTGTTGCAAATGGTCACGTCAAAAAAATTGAAGCATTCCAAGTATTAGACACAGTAAGAGATGGACCAAATGAAGCATATTTCCCATCATTCGCACAAAATAACTTATCTGGATACAGATTCCGTCTTGGTTCCGAATATCTTACAGAAAAAGATGTACAAATTTCTGCAACCAGACAAGCAGAATATTTAGTAGAATACTTAAAAGCACAAAACTTAGATTCATCAGATGTTAAACACTTTTATGGTGATTCAGCATTAACTTTATCAGACTGGTTTTGCGTAGGACAAAAAGTTGAAATCTCAAAAGACGCATCAGTATTATCTGGTAGAAGAGATATGCAATCAAATACAATTTATCTTGAACTTACATTTTCATCAAGTCCAGCAGCAGGAACTTTATATACTCAAGTATTATTAGACAAAACACTTGTTATTAAACCAAACAGAGAATTTGTAAATATGTCATAAGTTAAATAAAAAATTTTATTAATTAATATATTGTTGAATAACAAAACAACTAAAATAAAAATAAATATAAATAATTAATAATTTAATAATTATTTATATAAAAAGCAAATGGATATTAATGCACAAATTGCAAAAAAAATATTAAAACAACCATCAATCGTTCAAAAAAGAAAAAAAATTGCTATTGGTAGTGCAATTAGAAAACAACAAGAAAAAGATATTATGAGAGCACAAATTGAACAAGATATTAATAAAAGAATTAAACAAAAAATAGTTGAAGATTTAGAATATCAACAAGTATTATCACAACAAGAACAAGAAGACCAAAAATTAGCAAGAAGAATGGCAACATTACAAGTAGAAAAAAGAGTTCAAGAAAAACAAATTGAATCTGGTTCTTTTCATGTATATAAAACTATGACATCAAGACATAGTATTATTAGTTCAATTGAAGATAAAATGAAAAGATTAAAATTATAAAATTAAATATTAACTTGATTATTATTTATTAAACAATATTCAACATACATTGTAGCAGCAGAAGCATTACCTTGTATTGTAAATGCATTCATACCAATATCTGTTAATTGTGTATAAGGTGCTGCTCCATCATAATTATAAGAAACTGCACCACCTGGATATAAACCTACTTCATATCTTGTTGTCATATTTGTTGTATCACCTGAACCATTAAAATCTTGATAAAAAAATTCTCTAAATCTAATCTCTTTATTTTGTGCTACCCAAAAATTACCTCTTGCATATTGAAAAGTTTTACCATAAGGTATAGAAAAAAAACCTCCTGTTGAATTAGAATATGTCCTAATTATTGCTTTTAATATATTTGTTGTTGGTATTCCTAAATTTAATGTTGTACCTAATGGAGATATATATAAATCTCCTTCATTATATTCTGATGAACCTGAAGTTATTACCCATATTTTATTAATTCTATACCAATCTGTATTAGTCCCAATTTGAACTGCATTTCTACCATTTAATGTTGTTGGTGTAGAAAATGTATTTGCCTCTTTCCATTTACCATTATTATAAAGTAATCCTTCAATATAAATAGTTCTTGCCCCTGTACCTGTTCCATTATCATTTATATTTGTTGATGATATTTGTAATCCACTTGGTGTATTTAATCTTGTAAAAAAATTAATGCTACTACTATCAGGCATACCAAAACTTCTTTCAATAGTGTTAAGTGTTTGTGCTTGATAATAAATTGAACGTGGTATTCCTGATATTTCTGGATAATTTTTTGTACGTGTTCTTGCTTCTAAACCTAATCCCATAGTTTCTAATCTTGTTCTTGAATTAATGATATTATATTGGCTTTTATGTTGATTCATTTATTTATATAAATTATTATTATTTTATATAAATTTATATAAATATTTTTTTTAATTTATAGATTTGTAAATAATGGTGATTTATTATATTCATAGATTACAATATCAAAACTAATCCATAATCCATTAAGGTCAACTACATTATTAAACATATCAACTAATTTAATATTAAGATTTTTAATTGATGATAAATTTGGTAATTTAATCATTGGCCCCATATGATTATTAAAAAAAACAAATTCATTTCTAATTTCTTTTATAGGGATAGTAACTGATACATTTTGTAAATTAGTTGTTTTATATTGTCCTGATGTAATTGTATTTGAATATACATTATTTGATACTAAATTAGATAAAATTAATTTTAAGCAACTTGTTGTATTGGTATATGCTACATATGTTGCAGTTGTTGTTGTACCACTAACAGTTGATGCAGGTAAGGTTGTTATACCAGTAAATCCAATAATATCTAAAAGACTACCTGATAATGATGTTATATCATGAGTAGTTGGAGTACCTACTACATTAATACTAACCTTTTGTGTAAATTCATTATAAGTAATTGTCACTGTTGGTGTAAGGTCTGCGTTCATTTGTGTTTCTAATTCAGTAATTAATTCATCAATTGTGTAATTGCCTGGTGTTAATGTTGCTGATTGTGCTCCGTCAACTGATGTTGTATAATTTAATGTATTATAATTACTATTAATGTTATAAAATGATACTGGTAATTTAATATTTTCACATCTAATAAAATATTGTTTAGTTTCACTTCTTTTATGAAAATTAATTGGTTGTGTTAATTGAAAAAGAAAATCACTTGTTGATGCAGATACACCTTCATTTCTTCCTCTACTATCTACATGTACAATAGCATGAACTTTATTAATCATTGTTATATATATTAATTATTATAAAATTATTTATTTAATATTTTTATATATTTTAATATAAAATAAAAAATGTCATATAAAACTTATAAAAAAAAAGAATTAATAATTTTAATTGACCATTTAACAGAACAAATTGACCAATTACAAAATATTATCATTGATAAAGATAATCAAATAAATTCATTATTAAGTGAAATTGATGTTTTAGACAAACCAAAAAAGGTAAATAAAAAAAATGAATATTTATTAAAAATAATTAAATGTTCAACTGACCCTATTAAAAAACAAGTTTATATAGACTATTACAATAAAATTAATGAATTAGTCTAATTTATTAATAATTTTATTTAATGTTAATCTTGATATTCCAAATAAATCTATAAATTTTTTAATATTTTTTGGTTTTATCTTATTATAAAAAATATATATTAATAAACTATTTTTATTTATTTTTTTAGTATTTTTATTTATATATTCATTATATTCTTTTACTATTTCATAACTTGTTAATGTTATATCATAATCTTTTTTTGCATTATTTATATATTTTTTCATATCTTTATGTATTAAATAATTTTTATCTTTTAATTTTATAATTGCATTATTAAAATTTTCTATTGTTAAATTGTTTTTTTCAATCATTTCTAATAAATCTACATCATATATATTTTTTAATAAACAAGACTTATAAATGCAATAAATATATATTGACTTTTTAATTTTATTTCTACTACTTATTTGTTGTTTCATATAAATATCATTATATAAACAACATGCATTATCTAAAATTGTTGTTTCTATATTAAATATATTTCCTATTTCTTTTATTTCATTATATGAATTATTTGCAGTATTCTCTTTATAATCATAACTTGCCCATTTTTGTAATCTACATATTTTTCTATATTTATTTTTATACTCTATTTTTGTTGATAAAGCAAACTTTGGATTATAAACCATAAACTTTTCATTATCTAAATTTTCATATATTTCTTTATCTATAACCATACCACAATTTTCACAAACATTTGTATTGTCTATTATTAATATTTGTTGATTATCACAACATACTTTTTTTTCTACTTTTTTTTCTATTTTTAATTTATTAAAATATTTTTCATAATCCATTTGGTATATATATACATATATACTAAATTTTAATATAATTTAATTTTTATTCATTACAATCACAAAAATCACCATTTTCTACTTCTCCACATTCTTTACAAATTATATTTAATTTTTTAATTTCTTGTGTTAATTCTTCTATTTCATCTGGTTTCTCAAATAATATACCATATTCATTAAAACCATTATATTTTACATTATTTTTTAATTTTAATTCTTGTTTGAATAATTTTGTATAACTTATATGATGATGTGGTCTTCCATCTTTATGACTATTTTTTTTTAATTTTACAATTTTAGGCCAATTATTTTTTAATTCATCGTATTTTGCTTGATATCCTTTATGACTTCCACCATCATAAATTGTATCTGTATTTCCTCCTTTTACTGACCCTGATGGTAATTTATCCATTATAAAATTTTGTAATAATAATGTACAATGTCCTTTACTTAAAACTCTTAATGTTAAATCTGTATCTTCATTATATCTTCCTCTCCATCTTTCATCTAAAATATCATCTAATCTATGGTCTATTAATATACAACTATAACATCTACTATTTGTTACAATTCCTTTATGTTGTTGAGAATTTTTAGGTATAAAACAATAACTTTGTGGTGCAGTTAAATAAACATTTTCAAATTGGTCTGTATAATTTTCTATTATTGAAAAATATACTGGATTTTTAATTCTTTTTAATGTATTATAATTCCATTGAAAAAATCCTGCAATATTATCATCTATAATCCAATGTTTTTTATGTCCATTATCCACTGCATGTTGCCAAATCCAATTTCTTGTTGGTATTCCTCCTTTACCTTCCTCTGAAAAATTTTGTGGTAATTTTAATATTTTATTTTTATCCATATTCTCTGCATATTTATCATATTCATTTGGTTCTACTACTATTTTATATTCTACATTCATTTCATCTAATGCATTACATGTATATCTTTTTTGCCATCTTCCTTTTGATAGTATATATATTGGATATTTATTTTTATATTCTTGTGTATATTTATAATTATATTTTTCATAAATATTTTTCTCAAAATTATAATGCAAATAATTTCTTGTTGGTAATTTATCTAAATCAAATAATTTCATAAATAATTCTTTATTATTATCATTAACTTTTACTTCATAACTTTTATTTTTTGTTTTTCTCCAATTCATTTTTGGCCCATTCCAATATTTATCTTTTAATTCTTTTTCTATATCTCTTGGTTTTTTATTTTGTATTTTATATTGAAAATTATTATCTTTTAACATTTTTTCTAATTGTTCTGAAATTCCAGTATGTATCTTTATAGTTTTCATTATATATTTATATATATTGAATTATTTAATAAATTTTATAATTTTATAATTTTAATAATTATTAATAATAAATATTAGACATTTTTAATTTTTTATTTGAATAAACAAAATCCATTATTATGATTATATTTTTTATAATTACTTATATCTATTTTTTTATCACAAAATCCACAATATAATTTTTGTTTATTCTTAAAACTTTCACTCATTTTTTTTCTTGTTTCTTTTGATTTTGGTTTGTTTTTTAATCCTAAACTTCTTTTTTTACAAGTTAATTTATCTTTATTATTATTATCATTACTATCACAACTTAAATTACATAAACAATTATGATTTTTTATACCATCAATATGACAAATATCATTATAATTTCTGTTATAATCTTCTATATTTATTTGATTAAAATATCTATAAATTATTCTATGTATTAATTTACTAAAAAAAATATTATGTTTTATAATTATATATTCTTCATTTTTATTATAACTTAAAAAATTTTGTTTATAATAACTATAAATTCTTCCTTTACTACTTAATAAATATTTATTACCATTTTTATTTTTTATTTCAATCCAATGTTCTTCACAAGGACATAAAGTTATATCTGACATTTTTTATAATAAAAATATCTAATTAAATTTTATTATTCTTTTTTTTATTATAATAATCCTTAAATTTTTGTTTATTGTTTTGATAATAATTTTTATTATATTCTTTAATTTTTTCTTTATTTTTTTTACCATATTCTTTTTGTTGTTTTTTTGTACTTTCTTTATTTTTTATTTTATAATATCTTTTTAATTGATATTCTATCATTTGTTTTTTATTTTTTTCATATCTTTCTTTTTGATATTTATTTTTACAAATCTTACATACTCTTTTATCTGATGTATAATACTCTGTTTCATTATCTCTATCTTCCATACACTTTACACAAATTGATGTAGTCATTTTTTAATATTTTTTTATCAATAAATTTTATTTTAATTTTTTTTTTTAATAACTTTATTATCTTTTTTATTATATCTATATTCACAATCTTTACTACCTAAAACATATTTATTATTATTAATCCATTTAATAATACATTCAGTATTTTTTTTCTCAAAAACATACCAAGCATAACAACCTAAACCAGTTCTATAATAAATACCTTCATTATCTATAAATTGTTTTTCTAACATTACTTTTCTTACATATACATACATTTTTGTTAATTTCCAACCTAAATCATTATTTAACACTCTTTCAAATCTATCTATACCATTACAATAATCTAATGGATAGAATAAACAAAACTTTTCTTTACATACCTTCATACATTTAATTATAAACTCATTTGCATTTTTATATGGTGTATTACTAATTATATAATCATATTTTTTATTTTCATCCCATTTAAGAAAATCTATACCATCTTCTTCATAAACATTACTTTCCACATATTTATAATCATTTTTTTTTAATGTTTTTTCTATATGTTTTTCTTTATTACTACAACATTCCAAGAATGATTTATCAGTATCAAACTTTTCTTCATCTAAAAATTGTTGAATTATACTTATAGGTGTTAAATAGCAATCTCTTTCATTTCTATTTTCTTCTTTTTTACAATATGTTCTGACAATTTGTTTAGATTTCATTAGTTATATAATTATTTATATAATTAATTTTAATTTAATTTATTAAATAAATTGCATACTTCTTGTAAATGATGTATTATTAACAACCATAAACTTATTAAAACTTAAATTAATTTTATTACCACCTTCTAATAAATCAAACTCTATTTTTTCTCCATTAAATAATAAATCATATAATTCAAATGGATTTAATCCTCTTTTTTTACATTCATACATTATTGCACCGTGTGTTATTCCTTTTGCTCTTATATGGTACCCATTAACTTCTTTACCATCTTTATCTAAACCTACTAAACAATCTATATAAGTTTTTTTACCTAAAAATATACAATTTCTTGCATGAATTGTATTTTCGTTTTCTTTTGGTACTCCATCTAATGAAAAATCTACATGGAAATTTCCAAGATTTTTACCAATAAGTGGTTTTTTATATTTTTTATTAAATATTTTTTCTAATTTATATACATCTTCTTCTAATATATGCATACTATCTGTATCTGTATAATAAATAATAATTCCATTATCTTCTGCTGTTCCCATAACTTCATGCATAATTCTTTTACTCATTGATAATATTTCTACTCCACAATGTGGTCTTGAAAAATGTTCTAATATACTTTTATGTGTTTTTAAGATATAATGACTATCATTAATTTTTTCATATTCTTTACAATTTTGATAATTTTTTTCTATATAATCATTCATTTGGTCTATTGCTTTATGTTTTTCATTAGTTTTTTTATTATTATAATCTACAAATGACTTTGTTTCATCTATTATTGGATTTAATATTGTTTTACCATATGCACTATTCATTAATAATTTATATACAATTTCTGCTGGATTTTTTTGTTTTTTAAGTTTTAATCTTTCATTAAAAACTTTTTTTATTTCTTTACCAATATTTGGATTTCTACCTTCATTATAATAATAACCTCTTAATATTTCAAACTTAATATCTTGCCATTTTATTAAATCCTCTAAACTAATTTTATCTAAATATAATTTTTTACCAATTAATTCATTACTAAAATTTCTTACTCCTCCATCTATATATGATGCTAATGGAAAATCTCTATAAATATTTAATTCGGTTATTAAAACTTCTACAAAATATCCATCTACACTTTGTAAAAAATCAAATGTTAATTGGTTTTGTTCTAATATTTTTGGTTTGCCAATTAAAAATCCTCCTAATTCTTCTTGTAGTCTTTTCATTGCAGATGGATATAATGATACTGCATCAAAATCTGCCATTTTACAATTTGTTAATTTATATCTTTTATTTTGATTTGTCATACATCTACCACCAACCACACATCTTTGTATAAATTCTCTTGCTATACCTGACATTTTATACACATTATCATAACAATCATTTCTAATAAAATATTGGTCTGCAAATGATGCTAATGTTAGTACATTATCTACATCCATATTTGACATATCTTTAATCCAAGTTCTAAATGTTTCATATCCATTCTTTAACACTACACAATCTATCATACAATAAATTGCACTATATTTAACTAAATCAAATTGTTTCTTATTTTCTGACAATAATTTCCATTTTTCACAATTTTGATAAAATAATTCTTCATTTTCTTTATTATCTATTTCTTCATATGCTAATTGTAAATCTACATATTTATTTTTATTATTTTCTTGAAAATATTTGTCATATAATCTATAAACCATTACCTCTTTTGCTTGGTCTAAATTAAAACATTTTCCAAATTTTCTTAATGGCATTGATATTAATAAATAACTATCTTTTATTTTTAATTCTTTATCGTAATATTTTGCATCACAACTAATAATTTTATTTGCCTTTTTTACTAAATTAATATTCCATAAATAATGAATTAAAAAATTAATATCAAAATTTGCATTATGTGCTATTAATAAACTTTTATCTGGTATTGAATCTAATAATTGTTTTCCACAATCTTCTCCATAAAATGTTTTTTTTACATTATTTTCATCTATATAACAACATAAATATGGTCTATTAATATTATCTTTTCCTCTATATGTCTCAAAATCAAAAAAAACTTTATGATATTTTTCATCTTTTTTCTTTGATTGACTTTTATCATAACTTGTTCTTGTTTCCTTAAAATTTTTATCTTCATAATCTAAATCTACTATTTCTTTTACATTATCATAAAATATTGTTTTTAATATTTCTTTATTATAAGTCATTGGTTTTAATAATTTTTCTTTATTTTGTATTAATAATTTTACTAAATTATATGAATTAATATATTTATATTCTGGTTCATTATAATCATTTATATTTTTTTTTAATTTACCATTAATTAATTTTTTTAATAATCTTCTTGTGTATGGTAATTTTTTATTTACAAAAAAATGATTATTATAACACCCTAAATTATATTCTGGCCATTCTAATTCATTATATTTAAGTGATTTTATCTTTTTTTCTTTTTGTTCTTTTGTTTGTTGTAATCGTGGATAATTTCTAATTCTATCATCTTCTCCATTTTCTGTAATTTTTTTTAATTTTATTTTTATTTCTAATTTTATACATAATTCATTAATTTCACATAAAGGTATTGATTTTGTCATAATTACTGACCTAAGATAATTTAATTTACATGTATTTAATCCTGCTTCTTTCAAACTATATATAAAACACATATCTGTATAATTTTCTGGTTTAATTTCCTTAAATATTTGTAATGATTCTAATTTCATATCTGTATTATTAAGATAATTAAAAAATCCTCCTCTTACTCTTTGGTTTCTATCTGTTCTTATTCTTTCAATTCTAAAATGTCTTAATAAATTAATTTGTGCAATAAATTGTTCATCTGAACCCATTGCAGATTCAACTGTTATTTGTCTATTAAGTATACTATTTCCTAAATTAAATAAAAAATCAGGTGTTATTGTTATATTAGTTCCATTTGTACGTAACAAAAACATCTCATTATTTTGTACATATGGCATAAATAAATTTAACATTGCTTCAATTGATGATTCTGCATTTATACCTGAATGAAAAAATATTTCTATACTATCTCTGCTTTGGTCTCTTAAAAACCCTCTTAATCTTTGTTGCACTCTCATTTGTGGGTTTCTTGGTCTTCTTTGTCTTAATCTCAAACCATTCATCTATATTGATATTTATTAGATTATCATTAAATTTTAATTAGAAAAATTAGTAATAATTTTTAATAAAGATATTAAGAATTATTTTTTTTATTTTTTATTTTTAATTTCTATCCAGTGTTCTAAACAAGGACATAAGGTTATATTAGACATTTGTCTTAAAATTAATAATTTATTTTAATTAGAAAAAAAATATTTTTTTTTAATAACTTTGTAATAAGGTTATTAAGATTTGTTAATAACATTCTATTTCCATAGTATCTTTATCAAAATATTCTACAATATCTAAATCAAAATCTCTAAACTTTATTAAATCATTAAAATCTTTATGATAATATGTATGATAACAATATGTAATATCATCGTTTTCTACATAATCTATAATTCTTTCATTAGTTTGTTTTTTTAATAACGTATAATCCTCGTCAAATTTTACTAAATAATATTCTTTACCAAAACATTTTTCACAAAAACATTCCTCACTTTGTAAAATATAATAATCTATGTCTTTTTTACCACATTCGTGACAACTTATACATTCACAACATGATAAACAAGAACTACAAAAATCACATAAATGTTCTTGTTCTAAATGCCATAATTTATATTTACATGAACAATCAAACTCATCTCCTGTATTAAATTTTAAGATTTCAAATGATATATCCTCTGGTAATATTTTTTTTAATGTTTTTAATAATTTTTTTTGGTCTTGACAAAAATCTTGTTCACAGTACATATTTAATTTTATTATAAATATATATTGAATAAATTTTAATTTATTTTTTTTTTATTTTAATAATTTTTATTAGAGTTTTATTGGGATTTTTAATAATTTTTTTTTTTTAATTTTTTTTTTTTTTTTTTTAATTTTTTTTTTTTTTTTTAATAAAATCCATGTTGTGATAACCATATTGGACCATTAATATTATTAGTTACTAATAATTTATTTTTTATACTAAAAATTTCACATAAACTTTCTTTAATTTTTGTTCTATTATTTTTATATTTATATACTAAATTAATATCTATAAAATGATTATTATTGTTATGATAATTTATTATATTATCTCTTGCAAATTGAACTTCTTGTTCATCATTTGAATATAATTTTCCTGATATTTTTATTTCATAATATTTTTCCATATTTTTAATAATTTTATTAATTTTTTGTTTATTTTTTATTTTATCTTTATATTTTTTCTCTACTGGGATTTTATTATTAATAATTTCAATTATATCCATTGGTAGTTGGTTTAGATAATATTTTACTGATTTATTTTTTTTTAAGTTCATTGTTGTCATTATTATTTCTTATAAGTTTTTATTCAGTAAATTTTAATTTTTTTTTTTTTTTTTAAGTTTTTTTTTTATATTT
>Ga0208767_1003470_pt1 | contig 11476 bp, 17 predicted proteins | sample VirMetDEL_Mar_21_FD_184514 | JGI IMG/M metagenome (GOLD analysis project Ga0208767, IMG submission 184514) | Aqueous microbial communities from the Delaware River and Bay under freshwater to marine salinity gradient to study organic matter... | ecosystem: Environmental > Aquatic > Marine >... | reverse complement strand
TTCAGTTAGTAGAATCAAAAACATAAGAGTTGTTGGTAAAACCGAAACTGGAAAATCAGTTGATCTTCAAATTACTAGAGCTGGTGATAGATGGAATGAAGAAGCACAAGCATATGATAAGATTGAATTGGTTGATGTTTATGCAAAAGTTAGATTGAATAAAGTAAAAACTTTAGTAAGATCAGCTAGATTAAATGGTTATATAAAAGCATAAGTTATTTATTAGTTAATTATTTTGTTTATAAAGGGCACGCAAGTGCCCTTTTTTTATCTAAAACCTATATTTATGATCGGTACCCTTCAAGTCAAGACAGTTATCATTTGTCTAATTAATCAAATTTATTATGGATTTTTTAAAAACAATGAACAATTGGGTTAACACCCTAACTACAACTGGTGTTGGATTAGTAGCACTAGGTGTTGTTTTAGAAGTACTTTTTAAAGGTGCAGTTATCCCATTTTGGCCTGACGTATCAGTGGTAGATAATATCATGAGTATTTTAGGTTCCTTAAGTAATGAAGGACTATTAGGATTAGTTGGTGCGTTTGTTCTGTACCATATCCTAAAGAACAAAAACGTATAATTTAGTAACATAAATTTTACAGGTAGGGGCGCGTAAGCGCCCTTTTTTTATATTTATTTACGAAGCGGAAAGTATGTGTAAATCAATTTTATTTGCATTAATAACATTGCCCTGCTTCGTAGTAGGGCAATATTCTATTAGCATAGAACCTGTTACAAATGATATTGTAATTGGTGATCTTGCTGGTAATAGAGATTTGGCCTTTGGTGTTCAAAACATCTTAGAAGAAGTAGTACAGGATAAAGATTATGATTTAAATCCTAATGCTGAACTAAAATTAAAAGTTAGTTTACTATTCTTTGATATTAAAAAAACCAATTTACAAATAGCTGTGTATTCAAAAAAGACAGATATTTACCAAATTTCAGCTAGAGCTACTTTATATAAAGGTAAGAAAAAGAAAAAATCAGTAACTGCTACTGGTGAAGCAAAAGAAGTATCTACAGCAACACTATTAATAGATGAAGGTGGTCAATTTTCCCAAGCAAATGTTTCAACTGCATTAAAAAAAGTTGTAGAACAATTAATTAATAAACTAAAACTATGAAAAAATTCTTAAACATAATAATTAATTTTTTTAATAAGATTGATGATGATTTAAGAGAAATGTATGGGATTAGTAATAAAAATTTAGGAAAAAAGAAATGAGAAAACTCATAACATTATTATTATTAATACCTTTTCTATCATTTGGTCAATCATCTGGTGATGGGTTAGATATTGATTTAGTATATAAAGGTATAGTTGGAAATGCTGATCAACCTTTATCTAAAGTACAAGTAAATGATACTATTATATTAGCATTAAAATTAAATAATTTAGATTCATCCCATCAAATCACTTATATCCATACTGATGTACAGTATAATTCAGCTGCATATGCATTAATTAGTACTGTATGGAATACCCCTACTGATGCCAATAATACTGCAAGTAATTGGAGTGGTAATGGTATGAAAATGGTATTTTCAGATCAGCATGATAAAAATGCTGTATGGGCTCAATGGCAAAATGGTTCTTATTTAACAGCTGCTAATGATGCATCTGCAACAGGGTGGCAAGTAGATCATTTTCAATCTATAGCACCTACAGATATTGGTTCAGTAGAGTATGCTACTATGAAGTATTTAGTAAAAGATGCTGGTACGAGTAATGATTATACTGAAAATATAATTATAACAATGGCAAGAGCTGTTGATAATATTCTTACAGATAATGCTGATACTAACGATGATGGAAATAATGATGAATATGTTTACCCAACAGGTAAAGTAAGAGCACACGATACTCAATTTATTACTCATATACCACTTGAAGATTTAGATTCAAACATTTATGTTAAATTAGATGCTGGTGGTGATATTGATCTTACTAAAATTAAAGTTAAAGTATTACAAGATGGAACTGAAGTAGCTGATTTAGCATTTGATACAGGAGGAGAAGTAAATATAACAGAATATGTTATTTCATCTACAAAAATTTATAAATTACAGTTTCATACAACTTATACAGAAGCAGAATGGAAAACAATTACTGAAAACGCAGTAACATTGTCTGATGCAGTATTAACATTAAAAGAAGTAGGTAAATTTGGACATGGGGGAACATTGCATGAATTTGATTATGGAATTCAATATCCACTTGCGGATACAGATGAAAGTAAAACAATTAATCCACAAGATGCTTATAATTTATTAGGTCATGTAATTGGATCATTTACTTACTATCCAGGTGGATCTTATGCTTTTGCTACTACTTTCCCTATAGTAAAAACTACATTAGCTGAAGGATATACTAAACAAAATTTCTTAGATGGTGTTTCCACAGATGAATTACATGAAAAAACAATTCAATCTACATCAGTAACTAATGAAATCAATTGGTCTTTAAGTAATAATACTATTAGCTATAAATCAGCAATATTAGGAGATGTTAATTTATCTTATTCATCTCAAATCCCAGCTGATGCATCAGGAGTAATGTCAATAAGTAATTCATCATCACCAAATGGAAAAGTAGTAATGAATCCATTATACATGAGTAATAATATTAATAGAAGTGAGATATTTGGAGTTGGAGTAGCTAAAGAAGAAGTAAATCAAGCATTTATAGACATTAATACTGCTATTGAAGATGGAGAAGTAGTAACAACATTACAATTAACCTCAGAACAAGTAGCTGGATTTCAATTAAAATTAAATTATGATACTACAAGATTAACATTTAAAGAAGTAAAATTTGATACAGGTCAAACTGTAACTAATTTTGCTCAACAGGCAGATGATGGTAGAATAAATTTAGGTAGCATACAACAAGAAGCTAATGCAATAGCGAATGGTTCAACAGTAAAAGTTTATTTTACAGGTCAAGTAACATCACCTGTAGGTACAGTTACTGTATTTAATACTGATGCTGTAAATACAGAAGGAAAAAGATTAATACTAAATTTACAATAATGAAAAGAATATTACTTGCTTTATTAATACTAACAGGTTGTGCTAAAGATTATTCTATTGATAATACAGATTCACTTATACCTGATCTTCAAGTAGAAGGTGACATTGGACTTAGTTTTTATAATAGTACTATAACAGATACTGACCTATTTAATATTAAAAGCCCTATTAATACAACTTATACTTTAGAAGTAAAAGATGTATTTAATAATCTAATAACAAAAAGTACATTAAAAGCTAAAGAAGGTAATAATGTATATGCTTTTTATACTAATGCTTTTAAAACAGGCCACTATACAATATCAATATATCATAATAACCAATTAATAGCTGAAACAAAACAGACTATACTTTGAAAAAGTTTTTAATTTTATCGGTTTTTTTATTAACAACCAGTTGTATAAACCCTTCTATGGAAAATGGTTTTGCTAGACTTATTGCATCTTTAGAAGCTCTAACTCAATCTTTTAATAATTTAAATATTCCTCAAATTCAAGAAGATATGACAGTCGTTGTTGAAGGAGTGGAAGATATTGCTATTGGTTTAACCAATTATTTAGAAGCAATGGAAGATTATAATTCAAGTATTGCTGTATATAATGAAGCTATAAATGAATATAATGATGCCCTACTAGCAGCTGGAGAAGCATATAATACTGCTTTAGTTGAATTTGAAAATGTAGGGGCTGCTGTAGAAGCACTAGAAACAGCAATGGAAGGTTTAAAATTATTAGCTGAAGAAGGTAATCAATGGGCAGGATTATTTTATCAAATAGCCCAAATTAATCTTACTTTAGATCAAATCTTAATCACAGTACAAACATTTGCTACTAAAGAACAAGTAGAAGGTATTTTAGATGATCTAACAAAAATGGGAGAAGGTATAGATCAATTAGTATCAACTGCTGATTATGATTACGATGGTGTTATAAATGCTTTAGATAAATGCCCTAATACTCCTATAAATGAAATAAATAATGTAAACTCAGATGGATGTTCTCCATCACAATTAACAGATTAAAAATGAAAAATTTATTAAAAAATGTAAAAGCTCAGATTACAGCAGGTGTAGGAATAGTATTAGCTACTCTTGGTACTGTATTTTCTGATAAAGTAGAGGAATTTTTTGGAGTAGAAGATGATACAGCAGTAACTGTTGAACAAAAACAAGAAGTTAATGTTGAAGGTCCTACCATCAATGTTATAATTCCTGAACAACAAAAAGATACCGTCGTTAAAAAGGTATATATTAAACCAAAACCAAAACTAAGCGAAACCGAAAAAAGGAAAAAGAACGGTCTCGATTGGTAATATTTATAACAAATTAAAAATTATGAAAGAATTATTTAAGGATAACAACGACATCAACGAAAAATCAGTAGTTGGTTTTGCATCATTTGTAATAATGGTATTATTTGCTATATTAGATTTAGTTACTGGATACTTTGGAAAGGATCTAGTTATTAATGAATTTATTTACGATTCATTTGTATGGGTTGTATTAGGTTCATTTGGTATATCTGAAATAGGCAAAACATTTGGTGGTAAAAAAGAATCAACACCACCACCACCATCTACTAAAGATAATGCAAACGTAAAAGGATTTATGTAATGGCAATAGTACCTAAAGGAATAATTATCCATTCAATGGCTGAATATCTAAAAATGGATAATGGCCCAATGTCTGCGCATGACTTTCTTAAGTCTATTAGATTATCAGTACATGGTTTTATTAAACCAAATGGTACTTATGAAAAAATGGTAGAAACACCTGGTAAAGCATTCCATGCTGGTAAATCAGTATTTGGGGAATTATCAGGTTTGAATTCACATTTTTTAGGATTTGAACTATTAGTTCCAGGAACACATGATTTTGGAACATTTAGTAAAGCAATAGAAACACCCGGAACTTATACTGAAGAACAATTTCAAACATCATTAGAAGTTTGTCAATATTGGATGAAACAATATAATATACCGGCAACTGCTGTAGTACGTCACTCAGATGTATCAGGGGATGATGTAAGGGGTAAAGGACAAGGCAAAACAGATCCAGGATTAGCGTTTGATTGGAATAGATTTAAAAAAGAATTATAATGTTTAAAAAATATTTATTATTTTTACTTTTATTTTTAACCCCATTATTGTTTAGCCAACAAATAGGTAAAACTACTACTGAGGATTACCAAGCGGAATTTGAAAAACGAGCATCAATATACTCAATCCCTGAATATAATGGTGACCCAGTACCAGTAGCATTACTTAATATAGGTGTTACTGAAGATATTTTAAGTATGTATCCTGAATTAAGAGATTATAGAGTTGGTTTAGGATTAACGAATATAACCGTTGCGTTTTTAGACGAAACATTTAGATTTGAATTTGTTGAAACTAGAGATGAGATTAAAGATAGAATGGTAAATCAATATAAAGCTTCCCAAAAAGGATTTACAGCAAATGATGTAAATATAATGGGTAAAATTACTTTAGCTAAATATTTTATTTACATTGAAATATATGATTTTTCAATCTCTGAAGATGAAACAATAAATTTAAAAGATGGTATAAAAAATACCCTAGTAACACGTTTAGGAATGCAAGTAAGAGCAGTTGATGCTGAAACAGGTCTTTATATGACAGGTTCTGGATTAGGTAAAGCAACAACAACTAGAGAATTAACTTTTCTTAATGATGACAACTTAGAAGAAGTTGCATTTAATCAATCATCGATTGGTGTAAGTACAAGAAAAGCTCTAGAAACAGCTGTAGCAAAAATTGTTAAACGAATGTTACGAAAAGGTATTTTTGACCATTAATGAAGAAATTATTAGTTGTACTATTTTTATTTTTGGGAAACTTTATATATTCCCAAAATTTAATCCAAACTTATATTGATAGGTGTACTGGAGCTGTAACAGTATTCTCGGTACCTATGAATGGACAAACTGCAGTTTCATTTTATAATAAATCAAGAGTATTTAGTGCTGCTGAATTTCAAAATGGTACATTACAAGCATGGTTAGAAGAAACTTGGTTATGGTGGAATGCTTTAAGTCCATGTTCAAGTACTACTACTGCTGTAACTACTACAACAACTCAAACACAGGAAACAGTTAATCAAGCTACAGAAGCAGCTACAAATGCTACTAATATAGCTAATCAAGTAAATATACCTGATACAACTTCAAGTATACCTGATACTTCTATCACTACTAACATACCTGATACAAGTATACCTGACACTACAATACCAGATACTAGCATCCCTGATACTTCTATTCCAGATACTTCAGTCCCGGATACTAGTGTCCCAGATACAAGTGTACCGGATACATCAGTACCGGACACAGACATACCCGACACTAGTGTGCCTGATACTGATGTACCTGATACCACTACTCCGGATACCGCTACTCCGGATACAACTTCTACAGAAACAGATGTTCCTGATACTTCAACCGATACAAGCACACCAGATACCTCATCTGAAACATCTACATCAACAGAAACAGAGGTAGCTGATACGTCTACTGACACTTCGACTGAAACAGAAACTACAGACACATCCACAGAAACAGATACTACTGAAACTACTGAGACTACTGAAACAGAAACTACAGAAACAACCGAAACTAATGAATCAACTGAAACAGAGACTACAGAATCCGAAACAACAGAAACTACAGATGATACCACTGAAACAGAATCTACAGAATCAGAAACAGAAACAACTGAATCTGAAAGTACTGAGAGTGAATCTGAGACATCTGAGACGGAAACTGAAGAGACTGAAGCAGAATCCGAGGTAGAATCCGAAAGTGAATCAGATGATAGTACAGAAGGTGAAAGTGAAAGCGAATCTGAGAGCGAAAGCGAATCAGAAAGTGAAAGCGAAAGTGAATCTGATGAAAGCACTGAAGAAGAATCTAAAGAGGAAGAACAAACCGAAGAAGAAACCGAAAAAGAAGAATCAGATGAAGAACAATCAGAAGAAGAATCAGACGAATCAGAAGAAGAATCCGAATCAGATGACGAGGAGCAAGAAGAGGACAGTGAAGAGGAGAGCGATGAAGAAGAATCTGACGATGAAGAAACTGAAGATGAAGAGGAGGAAAACGATGAAGAGGAAAGCGACAACGAAGATACAGAGGAGGAAGAAAAGAAGAAACGAGAAAAAAGACAGTTTGCTCCACCTGTTATTATGTCAAACGTTTTAGCACAACAAGCTCCAACAGGTGAATACAATATGGCTGCTATGGTTGGATATAGCCAATCAACATTACTTGGTACTGAATCATTTGGTGCTAATGCAATGGTTTATGATAATATGGAACAATTTATGCTTAACCTAAGTTATACTAAAGTTAATATTAATGATGAAGGTAGAGCAGATAGAGTATATTCATTAGGTTTAGGTGGATCTAAAATGTTTACTACTTATATGGGTAATATTAATAATAGCTTTATTTGGTTAGGTAAAAAAGGATCAGTTAAAGGATTAGCATTTGGCACATCATTTTCTTCATTTGAATTAGATATAAGAGAAGGTGTTGTATATTTTGATGATGTTTTACTTAGTACTTCATTAACTGGGTTTATAACTAAACCATATAAATGGAATGAACGATTAACTATAAGTCCAATGTTAGCAATATCAAGTCCATTTTTCTCAATGAGTATGAGCAATTATAGTACAATATGGAATAAAGATGTTATGGCAATTGGTGGTATGAACTTTAATTATATGTTTACTCAAAGATTTGGGTTAACTTTAGGTACTACTGTTATAGAAGCAACCATACCTCAATTCCCAACATTAGTTAATTATATGTTAGGTGGAAGGTTTTCATTTTAAATTTGGATATTAGAAAAAAAATTATTATATTTTATTAAATGATAGAGGTTATAAAATGTATTAATAATAATTTTCCTAATCAACGCACAGATAGAATTTGTAGTTCTATAGTTGGTAGAACAGCAGCTTGGTATAATAAACTAGGTAGAACAGATGTAGTTTTTATAGAAAAAGGTACTTTTAAAGATAAAAAATGGTTAGCTAAAAATAAAATAACTTCATTTCCTACTTTACTTTTTTATAAAGATGGGGAATTAAAATATAAAAGAAATAAAATAATGGCTCAGGCCCAAATTATGGAGGTAATTGAAAACCTTTAACATTTACATTTATTAAAATAATGATAAAACCTATTACAAAAGAAGATGAAAAGGCAATTTTTTCATTAAATGGTACAGATGGCATAATTGAACGTATATTTAATAAAATTGGTTATACTAATAAAATAGCAGTTGAAATTGGAGTAAGTGAAATGGAGGAGTATACTAATACTACCTTTTTATCTTCTCATGGGTTTAAATTACTTTGGCTAGATTGTATCTCAAGATCTAATTTACCTAAAAATTGTAAATTGCATGTAGAATGTGTAACTAAAACTAATATAGAAAATATTTTTCAAAAGTATAATATTCCTCAAGAATTTGATTTACTTTCTATAGATATAGACGGTAATGACTATCATATTCGAGAAGCACTAAGTAATTATAAACCCAGGGTTATAATAATGGAATATAATGGGTGTTTTAATTCTACTTCTGAATATGTAATGGGGTATGATGAAAATTATAAAATTAAATTAGGAAGTATAAAATTTGGAGCTAGTTTACAATCATTAGTAAACCAAGCTAATAGATTAGGGTATGATTATGTTTATTCGGAATCTAGAGGATCAGATGCCTTTTTTATAAGAAAAGATATTAATCCATTTCCTTCTTTAACTTCAAAAGAGGGTTGGGTTGAATTATTTTGGCATAAAAAATTATGGCTAAACAAGCTAAAAGGAATTTCTAAGGAATATGAAGATAGAAATTTATAGAACCCTTCAATATTTATAACATATATAAAAAATAATACATGGAATTATCAGCACAACAACAACAAAGAATGGATAAGTTATCAAATGATGATCAACTTAAGTTAAAAGCTATAATGCAAATGATGGCAAAAGAAAAAGATGCCATTGAAAAAGATGCTAGAAAAGCAAAGGGTATGATGGAAGATCAATCTTCTATTACAAAGGAAATTGGATTCCATATTAATGCTTATAAAGATGGAACTATTGATGTTGATGATATGATTCAAGCAATTGAAGAAATTATATATGGTAGAGTAAAAGCCCCAGGTGATAGATTTAATGAGCAAGAAATGCCAAAAATGGTTAATAGTCTTAAAAATTTAATTATTAATTCATTAAAACAAATGCATCAAGGTGCTTATAGAGATGATATCTATGATTCATTTTATACTGAACTAATGCAAAATGTAGATGCTGGTCGAGTTGAATTAGATGGTCTTGACATTGAAGATGAGTTCGATAACTTTATATCAGTTAATAGAGATAATGTTTCTTTACAAGAAATGTTAGACTAAGCAAAACTTTCTCGCAAATTTCAATATTTATAACTGAACAAAAAATTATACAAAAATGGCATTAACTGGTAGTTTAACTAATTATGATTATGTAGGTACTGGAGAGTACGAAATAGTAAATGTAGATATTCCTGCAGATGAACCATCTGGTAGTGAATATTTTGAATATAGAGGTCAACAAATAACTCAAAGTTTAGAAATTGTTAATACAACAACTTCATCTTTAGAAGGGATTTATATAAAAATTACTAGTATTCAAATATGGCCTCCTAGAATAGAATCAGATTCTACAGTATATATAGAACCTACATATAGGATTTTTGGTTCAAAAGCTTCTAGAAGTGCTGATATTACTAATTATATAGAACAAGATTATCAAACTACGGAGTGGAATACTGCAAGTGATACAGATCCGTATCAACTTGCATATGACACAATAAAAGAAGCGTACCCTAATGATACTTTAACTGATTGTTAATTTTAAAATAAAAAAGATATGGCTGTACCAAGTTCAGGAGAATTAAAATTATGGGATGATCTTTGGAACCAAGAAATAGGAGGTTCTAAAGGTAATAATTCATTACATAGTGCATCAGTATATGCGGAGTTTGACACTCCAGATGCATTAGGTGATTTTTACGGATGGAGTGATGTAGAAGTACCTTCAGTATCAAGTTTAAATGCAACCAGTGTAAATTATAATAGTGCTATATTAAGAGGAGAAGTTACAGCTACAGGAAATGAAGATGTAAGTTCAGGATTTTATATTGGTACCTCTAATAGTGCTGCAAGTAATCCTAAAGTTACTTTACCTGGAACAAGAGGAACAGGTGTATATTGTTGTACTAAAACAGGTTTAACAGGTCAAACTTCTTATAAATCTTTTGCATTTGCTTCTAATAGTGCAGGAGAATGTATAGCTACTAGTTGTTGTACATTTTCAACCCCTGTACCACCATTTAATCCATCACTAACAACTTGGTATGCAGGTAATCAAGGTTCTCTCTATAGAGTAAGTAACATAGGAACAAACATTGCCTCTAATAATGCAGCTGGTTATGCACTTAATCCTTATACTAGTGGTTGGCAAGCAATATGGACTGCTCCAACTGTAAATCAGACTAGTCAAGGTACTACTGGTAATAGACAGGGATCTACAAATGCTAATAACAAATGGTGCCATGCTGGTTCTATGTGTGCTTATTTCCAATCAGAAGTTAAATCTACTGTTTGTTCCAATCATAATAATGGTACTAATTGGTGTGCTGTAATGGGGCCTGGTGGTAATTTCCCTAATAAATTTTATACTACTTCATTTGGTAATGCAGGTGCTATTCAAGATCCAAATAGTGGACAAGAAAAGGTGGAGTTTTGTGGAAGAAAAGGTTTCCCGGGTCATGGTAGACCACAAACTATAAACTTTGATGGATATTTTTGTTTCCCATCTATCTAATAATAATTAAAAACATTACTTAAATTATTAGCGCAAGACATTTGGAGGAGCAATAGCTCCTTCGTATATTTACCGGTAAATAAAGGTTATGGCACTATTACAATTTAGTAATAAAAATAAATATAATGATACAAGAACACGTATTATTCACAACGATACCACATCATTAGGTATCAATCCCTCAGGTTTCGGAAGTTTTATTTCAATAAGTGTTTTTAAATACGAGTATGAACACCCAATTCTAGCTCCAAGTTTATTTGTTAACCTAAAGGGAGATAAGTATATTGTCCCTACTTGGCAAAAAGTTCATCCTAAAACTGAACTAAAAGATATTATTTGGAAGAAAACCAAAATAAAAAAAGATAAAACAGAGAAAAAAACGTGGAAATTTGATTCATCAAGTAGTGATTCAGTTTACACAGTAACAAAGGTTGATTCTGCTACCTTGAAATGTAATTGTCCTGGTTTCTATAGAGCAAAAGATAGAAATAAAGGATGTAAACACGTTCAAAAAGTTAGAGCAAGTTTAACTAAATAA
>Ga0208767_1003469_pt1 | contig 11478 bp, 14 predicted proteins | sample VirMetDEL_Mar_21_FD_184514 | JGI IMG/M metagenome (GOLD analysis project Ga0208767, IMG submission 184514) | Aqueous microbial communities from the Delaware River and Bay under freshwater to marine salinity gradient to study organic matter... | ecosystem: Environmental > Aquatic > Marine >... | reverse complement strand
CTGGCGGTAAGATGCCTGACCTAACTGGAGACGGTAAGGTTACGCAGGCTGACGTGTTAAAAGGTCGTGGCGCGTTTAAAGCAGGTGGCATGATGAAGAAGGGCTACAAAAAAGGTGGCAAGGTTCGCGGTGCAGGTAAAGCTACAAAAGGTGTACGCGCAGCTAAAATGGTTACTATGAAGGGTTCGTGATGACTGACAGGGAGATTCTTAAAATAGCTAACGAAAACATACAGTCACTAACCAACGACCAATATAAGCGGTACACTGAGCTTATGAAAATGCCTGTCGCGGATAGGTATAAGACTGGGCGAAAAGCTGGCGGGCCGATTAGATTGCGTCGTGGTGGATTAGCTAGACGGAAAAGAAGCTGTGCGTAGATACTATAAAAAAGACTGCGGATGCGCTAAATGCAGTAAAGGCTACAAAAAAGGCGGTACTGTTAAGGACGCGTGCTACCATAAAGTGAAGTCTTCGTATAAAGTGTTCCCAAGCGCGTACGCCTCGGGCGCTATCGCGAAGTGTAGAAAGAAAAAGGCAGGCAAGTAATGGCTGTTCGCAAAACCGCAAAAGGCGCTGCACTAAAACGTTGGTTTAAGGAAGATTGGAAAGATGTTCGTACGGGTAAGACATGCGGTCGTAAAGAAGGTGAAAGCCGAGGTACTCCGTACTGTAGACCATCTAAACGAGTTTCTAGTAAAACTCCAAAAACTAGCGGGGAGATGACAAAAGCGGAGAAAAGTAAACGGATTGCGCAGAAAAAGCGTTTAGGACAACCAGCGGGCAAGCCCAAGCGTGTAGCCCCTGCTAAAAGGCGTAAGAGATGACCACATCAGGCACCACAGCGTTCAATATGGAGTTCACCGAGATCGCGGAAGAAGCATGGGAACGTGCAGGCCGGGAAATGCGGTCCGGCTATGATTTGCGCACCGCAAGACGGTCTATGAACTTAATGACCATTGAGTGGCAGAACCGTGGGATAAACATGTGGACCATTGATTCTGGCACTATTAACTTGGTGTCTGGTACTTCTAGGTACGCGTTGCCAGCAGATACCATTGATTTAATGGAACACCAAATACGTACTAACAGTGGTAACGCAAGCACACAATCTGATCTTACTATAAGCCGGATTAGTGTAAGCACGTACGCCGCTATACCAAACAAATTATCAGAAGGGCGTCCTATTCAGTTGTATGTAGAGCGTTTGAGAGACGCACCACATGTAAACGTGTGGCCTGTACCAAACAACAACGACTATATACTGTATTATTGGCGTATGCGTCGAATTGAAGATGCAGGAAGTGGTGTTCAAACAGCAGATATGAACTTTCGGTTTTTTCCATGCCTTGTCGCAGGGTTAGCGTACCATATTTCTATGAAAGTTCCCGAGTTAGCAGACCGTATTCCTATGTTAAAAGCTGCGTATGATGAACAGTTTGATATGGCCGCGGGAGAAGATAGGGAAAAAACTTCTGCGCGATTTGTCCCTAGAATGACTAGGATAAGCTAATGAGTAATCAATTTGCTTCTTCCCAAAAAGTTATTGCACTTTGCGATGTATGCGGATTTCAGTATAAACTACGCGAGCTGCGAAATCTTTTTGTTAAAGGGCGAGACACAAATATAAAAGCCTGTCCAGAGTGTTGGGACGCGGATCATCCTCAATTAAAGTTGGGGGAGTTTCCTGTTAACGACCCACAGGCTATTCGTGACCCCCGCGTCGATACGAGTCTCGGTGTGTCTGGGGATTATAGTAGTAGAGGTATTCACTGGGGGTGGAACCCTGTGGGGGATGGCAATGATCCGTTTGGTCTTACCCCTGACACGTTAGTTGGAACTGGCCAAATAGGTCAAGTTACCGTAAACATAACATAGGAGATTAGTTATGAAGGTTTTTGATATGAAAGAACCCAAGGTTGTTAAAGTAAAAGGTGTTCAAGCTTATGGGCCAAAGCCTAGCATGAAGGGTGTCAAAACCACAGGTGTTAAAGTTCGTGGTACTGGCGCAGCTACTAAAGGAGTCATGGCCCGTGGGCCTATGGGGTAAGTTATGGATTACGTCGAGCTGAAAACAAATATACAAGACATTTGTGAAATGACATTCACTGATGCGCAGCTCGCTATGTTCACTGAGCAGGCTGAACAGAAGATTTATAACTCGGTACAGATTCCCGCGTTACGTAGGAATGTGACGGGAACGTTAACGGCTGGTAATCATTACTTACAGACCCCTACAGATTTTCTGTTTTCTTACTCGTTAGCAGTTGTAGACTCTTCGGGTGAGTACCATTTTTTGCTCAACAAAGATGTTAATTTCATACGTGAGGCGTATCCTAATCCAACAGATTCTGGGTTACCAAAACACTACGCATACTTTGATGATAATGCCTTTATTGTAGGTCCAACACCCAATCAAGGATACACTTCGGAATTGCACTACGGGTACTACCCGCAGTCAATAGTAACTGCAGGAACTACATGGCTCGGAGACGAGTTTGATTCTGCGTTACTAAATGGGGCTTTGCTCGAAGCTATACGCTTTATGAAGGGCGAGCCTGATATGGTGGCTGTGTACGAAAAAATGTACTTACAAGCCGTTACGTTGCTAAAGAGTCTCGGGGATGGTAAACTCCGCGAAGACGCATATCGCTCGGGTCAATTCCGAGTTCCAGTGAGCTAAGGAGGCCCAAATGGCTATCACACAAGCAATGTGCACCAGTTTTAAAACCGAGCTTCTCGGCGGTGTACAAGATTTAGATACAGATACAATCTACATAGCGTTGTTTACAAGCAGCGCTACGTTATCCGCAGCAACCACCGCGTACAGCACTACTAATGAAGTGTCTGGTACGGGGTATACCGCAGGCGGTAATGCTCTTACCGGAGCGGTAATTAGCGCTGACGGTACAACAGCGATTGTGGATTTTGACAATACAACTTGGGCATCGTCTACGATTACCGCCCGAGGTGCTTTAATTTACAATTCATCAAAAGCTAATCGTGCTATCGCGGTTTTGGATTTTGGTTCAGACAAAACTTCTACTGATGGTGACTTTACTATCCAGTTCCCCGCAGCGGACGCGTCGAACGCAATCCTACGTATCGCATAAGGAGTTAGGTTATGGTCGCACTGGTTAACCGCGCATATGTGAGTACCAGCACAACAGGTACTGGAACTATAGTTTTAGGCACCCCCGAGACTGGTTATCAATCTTTTGCGGATGCTGGTGTGACCAATGGCCAAACCGTACGATACACAATACTTGACGGTAACGCTTGGGAAATAGGTTCGGGGGTATATACTGCTTCTGGGACCACTTTGTCGCGTACACTTGACGAGAGTAGCACTGGATCACTGCTAAACCTTTCTGGTAATGCAGAGGTGTTCGTCACTGCTGCCGCGGAAGATATACTCCAACCCGCTAATAACCTGTCCGACTTATCTAGTGCATCCACCTCTCGCACTAACCTTGGGGTTGCCATTGGCTCAGACGTACAGGCTTACGACGCAGATTTAACGGCGTTGGGTGGGTTGTCAAAATCTGACGGTAACATTATCGTTGGGAATGGTTCAACGTGGGTTGCAGAAAGCGGTGCTACAGCACGTGCTTCACTTGGCCTAACTATTGGCACAAATGTACTTGCCTATGATTCTAATCTTCAATCGTTTGTAAATACGTTCACTTTGCCGACTTCGGATGGCACCAGCAGTCAAGTGCTTCAAACTAATGGCAGTGGCACTCTCTCTTTTGCCACAATAGCTAGTGGTGCTACCGATATTGACGGTCTGTCGGATGCAAAAACTGCTAACTCTGGTGAGGCTATTGGTTTAGGCACTGGAGCATTAACTGCTGATGATGGCACAAACAGCACTGTTGCAGTTGGAAAAGATGCATTAAATGATCAAACATCCGGTAATTTTAATTGTGCGGTTGGCAATGAAGCACTGTCGTTATTGACTACCAGTGGTCAAAATACGGGTCTTGGAGTTTATGCAGGTCGATATGCCACTGGTGCTTCAAATACTTTCACGGGTTATAGTGCGGGTGAAGGCGTAAGCGGTTCAGCAACTGGAGGTAGTAATACTGCTCTAGGCGAAAAGTCTATGGAAAACTTTACTTCTGGAAGCGCTAACACCGCAGTGGGATACAGGTCACTTAGAAATGTAACATCTGGAACGTATAATACAGCTATTGGTGAGAGTGCCGGTAATGCAATTACTTCAGGCGCAAATAATATCGCAATAGGGAAGCAAGCTGGAAGACTTATAACAACGGGTGGTAAAAATATTGTCCTTGTAAATGACGGCAGTAACATGGGCATAACTACAGGCTCACAAAATATTGTACTTGGTACTACCGGCCCGTTTTATCTTACAAGCGGAACCGACAATATCTTTATAGGTGATGAAGCAGGGAAAAACGCAGCTCCAGCAGTATCCAATAACATAGCTATTGGTAGATGGGCGTTGCTGGGAAGTAATTCTTCGACTGCTAATACAGGCGGTAACAACACCGCAATAGGTATATTCGCAGGATATGGTATAACTACAGGTGCGAATAATACAATACTTGGTACTAGTGCAGCTAATAACCTAATAACTGGGTCTAATAACGTTGTTCTTGGTTATGGTGCGGCTACTTCTTCCGCAACAGTATCTAATGAAATAACTCTTGGTAATAGTAGTAGTACTAGCTTTCGCATCCCCGGCTTACAATCAGGGGCTACTGACGGTCAAGTAATGACCTACAACGCAACTAGCGGGATTATTGAGTTAGCAGATGCTGCTGCTGGTGGTGCTACCGATATTAACGGTTTAAGCGATGCATTTACCGATGCTAACGATAATCTAGGATTAGGTTCTGGAGCATTAACTAATATTACTGCAGGTTCAGGAATTATGAATACAGCAGTCGGTGATAATGCTGGTCTAAATGTAACTACCGGAGACCAATCTGTATACTTAGGTAAAAATGCAGGTTCTTCTATTACTACAGGATACTCTAATGTTTCTATAGGGTACAGTGCTCTAGGTGGTTCATCTGGCCATACTACCATCGCTATTGGCCATTCTGCTGTTTCTGGTGGTTCTTATACAGGTCATAACAATGTTGGTATTGGTTATGGAGTACTGAGTTCTATAACTAGTGCTGTTCATAATGTAGCAATAGGTTCAGATGCTTTAGACGACATTACTACAGGTAATAACAATGTTAGTGTAGGTGGTTTTGCTGGTTCAAAAATAACTACAGGCACACAAAATGCTATATTTGGTTACGGCGCAATGCAAAATCCTACCACTGCAGGAAACAACACTGCTATTGGTACATACGCAATGCGTAACATGTCTACAGGAACATATAACATTGGAATAGGCTCAAGCGTTGCTTCTAGTGCTGCAATTACTGGCAGCAACAATGTACTCTTAGGATATCAAACTGGTCATAAATTAACTAGTGGCAGTCATAACATTATGGCAGGAAACCTAGCTGGTTTGGAATTAGAAGCTGGCTCATACAATGTTTTGTTAGGTTACAATTCTGGTTCAGACATAACATCAGCCGAAGACAATGTTGCTATTGGGCGAAATGCATTAGCTGATGCAACAACTGGTCCTCGTAACGTAGCAGTTGGCTACGAAGCTGGAGCAAATTTAGCAGGTGCTATTAATGGTACAGTATCTTTGGGTGGTTACGCTAGAGACCTAGCAACTGCTGGTAACTTTACAATAGCAATTGGCAGTGAGGCCGCCCGTGCTTACAACGGGACATCAGCAATAGCTATTGGGTATCAGGCTCTTAGGGGAGATACGTCAGGCGGCACGACTACAGGCACAAAAAATATTGGTATTGGCGGTTATACTGGTCACACCGTAACTACTGGTGAATATAACATATTTTTAGGTGACCGTAGTGGTCTGGCTTTTACTACAGGCTCTTATAATATTGGTATCGGTAAAGATAGCATGGGTAATGTTGGTGTTACAATTGGCAATTATAATATTTCTATTGGTGACACCGCTGGACAAGATATTACAAGTGGTGCTTCTAATGTTCTAGTAGGTCACGATGCTGGTCACGAAATTACTACAGGTGTAGATAATGTTTGTATGGGTGATAACGCTGGCGGGTCTATAACAACAGGTACAAATAATGTTGCTATCGGTCAAAATGCACTAGATGCAATAACTACTGGTGGCGGTATGGTTGCTATCGGTCAAAATGCTGGTAGTTCTTACACAGGCAGTAACAACTTTGTTGCTATTGGACAATATTGTTTTCCTAGTAGCGCAGGTATGAGTGAATCAGTAGGAATTGGTTATGGAGTTGGCTGGGGAATGACTTCTGGCGGCGCTAACGTTCTTATAGGTTTTTCTACAGCAATAGCAAACACAGGCGGCGGCTCTAATACATATGTAGGATATCGTGTTTCAGGTAATGCTAACGTTGCAGGGACTGGAAGTAACAACGTAGGAATAGGTTATAACGCTTTATACAACCAAACAAGCGGTAATACTAACGTAGCAGTTGGCGTAAATGCCGGCAATAGTCTCACTACAGGCGAAAACAATACTATTATTGGATATGATGCAGATGCTACTTCTGCAACAGTGTCTAACGAGATTACGTTAGGTAATTCTTCTGTTAACCGCTTCCGTATCCCCGGTGCGGGCATTGACAACACATCTGCTGCACTATCGGGAACGACACCTTCTGTGGATGTTGGTGTAAGAGACACTTACACGTTGACTACATCTGGCAACACTACGTTTACGTTTACTGGTGTTCCTTCTTCTGGTCAGGTTGCTACGTTTAGCTTAATACTTACAGCAGGAGGCACACACACTTTGACGTGGCCTACTTCTGTAGATTGGGCGGCAGGTACGGCTCCTGATGCCCCTGCAAGTGGGGAGGTAGATGTATATACCTTTATGTCAATTGATGGCGGTACAAATTGGTACGGCTTCCTAGCTGGGGATGCAATGGCATGATAGGGTCTAGTCAAAAACTAACAATGGCACGTTCAGGAGCAATCCCCCCCGATCCTGAGTGGAACATATCTATGGCTAATTGGGATGGCGGTTCAGCTAAGATATTAAACTTCCAGTATGGTCAGACTAACAATGTTTACTTTAAGTCAGGTGGTTTAAAGATGTACGCCGCTGACATACTTGGTAACGTCGTTATGGAGTATGATTTAAGTACGGCGTGGGATATTAATACTGCGTCTTATCTACAGCAGTCTTCCAGTATTGTTAGTCAAACGACTTCTCCTACAGGTTTGTTTTTTAAATCTGACGGAACCAAAATGTATATTATGGATCGTGATGGAGACGATGTTTTCGAGTATGATTTAAGTACCGCATGGGACGTAACTACAGTAACTTATAACTCTAATTTTTTTTCTACTAGCGAATTTACAGGAGGGGGCGCAAATCCTAACGGTTTGTTTTTTAAATCTGATGGAACCAAAATGTATATTTGTGGTTCAATTACTTACTCTAACTCTTCTGTTCTTGAATATGATTTAAGTACCGCATGGGATGTAACTACCGCATCTTACTCTCAGACTCTAAATACATCTACTCAGGTTGCAAATGTAAAGACAGTCTATTTTAAACCTGATGGGACTAAGATGTACTCTGTGTCTCAAAATGACGGTCTTGTTGCAGAGTATAACCTAAGTACAGCGTGGGATATTTCAACAGCTACTTACTCTCAATCGGAAAGCACAATGCCCGGAAGTAATCAGCCTTATGGTTTCTTTATGAGTTATGACGGGACAAAAGCATATGTAAACACCCAACAAGTAATGAACCAGTACACTTTGTCTACAGCGTGGGACATCTCTACGATGTCATGGGATGCCCCCCCTGATGACTACCTTAGTGTATACTCAGTTACTAATGCATTTCTTGCTGACCTCTTCTTAAAATCTGATGGTACAAAGATGTATCTTATTAACTCCTATGGAGACTCTGTTTATGAATACACATTAAGCACCGCTTGGGATATGTCTACCGCTTCTTATGTACAGAGTTTTAGTGTTGCCTCTCAAGAAACAAACCCTACCAGTGTATTTTTTAAGTCTGATGGCACAAAGATGTATGTCATAGGTACGAGTGGTGACGATGTAAACGAGTATAACCTAAGCACCGCTTGGAATATTTCAACGGCATCTTACTCTCAAAAATTTAGTATTTCTGCACAACAAAATACGCCTTACGGACTATCATTTAGTTCAGACGGCACTAAAATGTATGTTCTTGGTGATTCAGGTGACGACATAGATGAGTATGATTTAAGCACAGCATGGGATGTATCAACAGCAACATACTCAACTGTAACGTTCAGCGTTAATCCACAGACAATACAACCAAGAGGTATGTTTTTTAAACCTGATGGCACCATGTTATTTGTGGTCGGCATATATAGAGAAAAGTTATTTGCTTATAATTTAAGCACTGCATGGGATTTATCAACAGCTTCGTATAGTAAACAATATGAGTACGACACTCCTACAGGACTTGCATTCGATGCTTATGGTGTATCTTTTAAATCAGATGGCACTGAGTTTTATCTTGCAGATTATGCTAACGCTGCCATTTTTACTTACTACATGTACTAATACTAAGGAGAAAACATGTTTTTTATTAAAACTTCAAACGGTCAGGTAGAGCAATACCCCTACACGCTTGGCAACTTGCGCCGTGATAATTCAAACACAAGTTTCCCTAGAAACATACCAGACGAGGTTCTTGAATCATATGGTGTTTATCAAGTAACGGAAACAACCCCCCCTGATGTAGATAATAAAACACATCGTGTTACGCAAACGGCACAATTAGTTGACGGAACATGGACACAGATATGGGAGTCTGTTCCGCTAGATATTGATGTTGCAGAAGGACACATTCGTGGACACAGGGATAAACTACTTCGTGATACCGATTATTTAGCACTGTCCGACAACACCTTATCCACTGAAATGTCTACTTACCGACAAGCACTTCGTGATATTACCACCCAAGAGGGTTTTCCGTATGATGTAACGTGGCCCTCGAAACCTTAACCAAGGAGACTAAAATGACTGAGAAAAAAACAAACGTCATTACGGTCAACGACAAAGAATATGACGTTGATTCAATGACTGATACCCAGAAAACACTGTTAAACCACGTCAGTGATTTAGAACGTAAAATCAGCAGCACACAGTTTAATCTGGATCAACTTGTAATTGGACGCTCCGCGTTTGTGGATCGTTTAGTATTTGCTTTAGAGAATCCTGAATCTGAAACCGAAGAGGAGGCCGCGTAATGGCCGAAGAAACATATACGCCTACAGCGGAAGAAATCGCGCAACACTATCGTGCGTGCATGGACAGTGTAAACCTTATCAACGCAGTTATTGCAGCGCCTGATGATTATGCTGACGACGAAACAGTGTTGCAACGTAACGTAGACCACCTCGCAGCAATGGTGTCTAAAGACTTCTGGACTACGGAAGACATGACTCCGTTGAACGATGCTATTACGGCGGGTAACGCTGCTATCGCAGGATAAACAATGCTAGGTTTTGGCCCTCTAACTTCTGCCCCGCTCGCCTCACTTCCACTCTTTGGGGTAGAGGTTTCTGGTGTTTCGGGGCAGGGGTTTGTTGGGTCAGTCCTTGTTAGGCTTCCGGTAGATGTACCAGTAACAGGGCTTGCAAGCACTACTTCTATCGGAACAGTTACTATTGTTGAAGGCACAGGCGTTACTCCTGTTATATCTGGGTTATCTGCTACAGGAATAATAGGTAGCGCAGCAGTTACAGCAGGGGCTACCGCTCCACTTACAGGGGTGTCTAGTACAGGAGCTGTTGGCACTGCAGCGGTTTCTATTCGTGTTGTCGTAACGGTAACTGGAAACACCACCACAGGAGAAATAGGTGTTGTAGCTGTAGTTGAGGGTACAGGGGTTACCGCTACAGTATCTGGGCTAGCAACTACTGGGGAGATAGGCACCGCTGCGGTATCCGGCAAAGCGAATGTAACTTTAACTGGCGCTGCGGCCAATACTTTTGTAGGTCAAGCCGCAGTTACCGCCGCCTCAATAGTTATACCCACAGGGGTTGTTGCGGTAAATTCTATTGGCGATGTGTCAATTGTTGAAGGCGCAGGAATACGTGTAGACCCCACTGGGTTAGCAGCTACTGGAGCAGTAGGAACAGCTACTGTCCCAATTCGTATTATTGTGGATGTGTCGGGCATTCGTGCTGATGGGTCTGTTGGGTCAATAAATATATGGGAACCTGTAGACGATTCTCAGACACCATTCTGGGTTGATATACCCACATAGGAGGCAACATGGCTAGTACATTTTCAAATCTTAAAATAGAACTTATCGCAGATGGTGAGCAGGTCAGTGTTTGGGGGGCTACAACAAACCAAAACCTAGAGGCTATTGAATCTGCTATTGGGGGCTACGCGGCTATAGACTTTGCTACGGACGCAAACAAAACACTCGCGTATGCTGACAGTAATGCTGCGCAACCATTTAGGTCTTTATACTTTAACGTCACTTCCACGAACGCGCTCACAGCTACACGTACACTATTCCTTCCCGCTGTGCAGAAGATGTATATTGTCAAAAATGCCACTACAGGCGCACAGAGTATTACCATAAATATAAGTGGTGGATCGGGTGTCGATATACCCAACGGAGAAACGTATATTGTATACGCTGACGGTACAGATGTAGTGTACGCTGCGCCGGGGCTTTTCTATCTAGATGAAACTTTTAACGATTCCGCGCCCAATCAAACGGTGCCTACAGAATCTCTAGTTGCGGGAGGTGCTGCTACTAACATTGACGTAGCTATAGTACCGAAAGGCGCAGGGGCGTTTCTTACAGCAACACCAGACAACACTGCTGCAGGTGGCAATAAGCGGGGTGCAAACGCCGTTGATCTACAAACCTCCCGTGCTGCGGCAACTGATGTAGCTGCAGCGACAAAATCTGTTATTGCTGGTGGCGCAGATAACAATATTGATTCTTCTGCTACAGCCGCAGCAATTAGTGGTGGTTCTGGCAACCAAACTTTAGCAGTTAACAGCGTGACTGGTGGTGGAATAGACAATACTACAAATGCTACTGCCACGGCAGGAGTAGTCGGTGGTGGGTCTGGTAACATATTACGAGGTGCTTATAGCGCTATTGGTGGTGGTAGAGATAACCAGACAGGCGCAAATGCTAGTTACTCTACCGTACCTTCGGGGTACAAAGCTAGCGCAACAAACTATGGACAAGAGGTAATTGCCTCGGGGGCGTATTCAAATGCGGTGGGTACTGCTCAACGTTCTCGGTACACCTTACGAACTATAACTACTTCTGATACCGCTTCTCGGCTCACCTCAGACGGTGTTGGGTCTGCAAACGCTAGCAATACTGTAAATATGCCCGCTGAATCCTTGTTTGTAGTTACTGGTATCATAG
>Ga0208767_1003466_pt1 | contig 11482 bp, 23 predicted proteins | sample VirMetDEL_Mar_21_FD_184514 | JGI IMG/M metagenome (GOLD analysis project Ga0208767, IMG submission 184514) | Aqueous microbial communities from the Delaware River and Bay under freshwater to marine salinity gradient to study organic matter... | ecosystem: Environmental > Aquatic > Marine >... | reverse complement strand
GATTTCCATTAATGTTGGCATTTAACACTTCCACCTTTTACGCGCAGCCTTGCCCCGCTCACCCGTCCAGCCCTGTGATCTGGCGCAGAATGATTTTTTGCGAGCCTTCTCTTTCTTCGTTTTCGGGCTAGGCGCAGGAGCCTTCAGATTGCTCCCTGTGGCCTTGTTATACTTTGCCCTACCCTTAGCCGTTAAGCCACCGCCACGCTTCACAGACAGCTTCTCTCCGCGCCCTACTGATAAGCTTGGGCCAGACTTTCGGCTTTTAGGTTTTGCTTTAGCCATGAATTAACCTACTGCACAAACAATCTATATAATTCTTTTATATCGCTATCGCCAAAACCATCAACTATATACCCTTCCTTCAAAAGCTCTGATTTCATAAAATCTACTTCAGCAGATGATGCAGGGGGAGCATACGTTAAGCCAGTTGCCGCTTGCCTCATTTGACCTATTGGTTGCTCCATTGGAGATCCTAAGCTTTCCTGCTGCACTGGCATTTGCATTGAAGAAGGCATTAAATAACTTGGTGCGGCTGGCTCTTTTGGGTAAGGCGCGAAATCTTCTGGCCCCATTACTGGATAACTAAACTGATTTTCCCCAGCAACCATATCATTAACGGGATCTCTTTGCGTGTTTTGACCGGCACTTAGAATACTAGCTGAAGCCGGTGCAGGGGATGGGGCGGGGGCTGGCGGCTCATAAAACCGGCCACCCTCATCGTAATAACCAACGCGCTCGCTTTGATTGCCAGTAAGCATATTAGCTATATTGCCTAAACCACTAAATGCTCGCGCACCTCTAAAACCACCACCGCTTGCCTGTGGGCCACCCTGATCGAACATATCGGTCAAATCGCGGTAGCCAATTCTTTCACGCGGCACATCACCAGAACCTTTAGGTGCAACCTTCATCACGTTTAGGATATTGGATATTGGCCCACCAGCAAAATACGTTCCAGATTGGTTTGCCCCGCCACCATCAAACGCATCAGTAAACGCAGAAACATATTTGCCCCTATCGTCATAATAACCAAAACCACCGCCACGACTGCGCGTGATAGCAGATTTACCAGATTTTGTCTCAGGGTTTACATCTTTTTGACCACCCTTGCCACCAGAGCCAGACTTTGTTCTATCGCTGGCCTTTGGCTTATTGCCACTGTCAGCCCTCACATGGGTCATCTCTTCTGCTGTGTACTGTTTAGCCATTATTTCTTCTTACCGCCCTTGCGGCCCTTTTTCTTGTATCCGCAGCGCATATTATTTACCCGCCATTGATTTCATCAAACACTGACCGGCTTTCTTGCAAGCGCCTCTAGTCGGGCATCCATCACAAGGTGTAAAGTTCTTGCCTGATCCATCCATTACGCTGTCCTTTTTTTGCTTCCAGTTTTCTTTGCAGTCTTAGCCGCAGCCTTAAAAGCCTTATCAGTAGGCGCACCCTTTGCACCCTTCTTACGCATTCTCTCACCAGATCCAGCTTTAATACGATCTGCTTTAGCATGAATATTTGCGTAAAGACCCTTTGGCTTTTTCTTTTTAGCAGCCATTACTCACTCCAAAATGTAGCAGTAACAATCCTTGTCGCATCAGCCACAACGCTGATGTTTTCGCCAGCCTCTACAACCAAGCTTGTACCAGACGCGTTTCCGATCCGCGAAGATGAGCCATCAGTAATATCACCAGTTGGCTTTGCGGCAGTGCCGTTCATGTTGAAGTAAAACGTGCCATCAGCAGTGAGTGTGCAGAAATTAGCGCCAGCAGGAACCAATAAATCTTCCGCAGTGCCAGAAGCAAGTACACGGCAATTTGCATAATCTGATAAAGGATAGACATCATCGATAAGATGACCAGATGCGTCTTGGGGCTGGGTATATGGTAGCATGAAGGTTTCTCCGCAGGGTTTTTTTGCACCCTACCACATTAGGCTATCCCGCGCAAATTCCTTCTAATCGGCTCACCCCAATCTTGTCGGGTCTGCTTTCCAACGGCTAAATATCGAAATGCATCTGCGCCGTGAGATGTCCAATCGTGCAGAGGCCTACCCCGCCAAGTCTTTAACCGCTCATCAAATTCTCTACGGTATTGCCGCAATGCTTCAATGCCTCTGGCGCAATCTTCTTCATCGAACCAACACCGTGCAATCATAGATCGTGCCGCTTGTATCCCGTCATCTACAGGGAGCTTTGGCGCTATCGTGATGTCAGATATGCCCAGCGCATCTAAAGTTTCTACGCGACTCTTTCCTGTTCCTAGCTCTTTAACTTGCACATCGTGCGGCAAGATATGCTCAACGTAATGATATCCCTTTTCGCTCAGAACCTTTGCGTAGTGGTCTAAGCCAACCCCGCTGCTTTCATAATAATCTATGATGCGGATCTCTTGCCCTACATACTGAGCAAAGAATATGGCCGTGCTGTCACCTATGCCAAGATCCCATGCAGTTGTAACGCCGACTGCTGGATCGTAAGGAACATTCGTCACCCTACCATCAGTCGTAGCCGTTTTCATTTCTTGCGCGTAATATGCCCCTTGAATTGCTGCTTCAAAGCTGCACTCAAACTCTTGCTCATAGCGATCTTCGCCCATCGTGCGTTTAGCTTCTTTAAGTTCATCCGCATCAAGAATATTTGTCTCAGACGCTTTGAACATCCTGCACCACCAATCAGGATGGTTCTTCGCATAGTCATACATTTCCCAAAATTCGTTCTTGCCTTTAGGCGTCCCAATTATTGTGGCGCGACCCTTTCGATCTACGATAGCCGGTCTGATGACTGTGGGCCATGCTGATGCAGGGAAGTCTGCCATTTCATCAGCCACGACCGCATCAAAATATAACCCGCGCAAAGCATTGTAGTTATCAGCACCAAACAATCGAAACCGCGCACCATTCAGGAAGTCTATGCGCAATTCACTGTGGTTTACTTTTATCTGTGGAATATCTCTGGTGAACTCCAATGCATAATCCCATGCGACTGCTTTAGCTTGGGAAAGGTATGGAGCGATATAAGCCACCCTGACGTTAGGTAGATCAATGGTTAGCGCATCTCTGATAAGATCATTAACCGCAGCTACAGTCTTACCAAATCGCCTGTGAGCAACCAGTACTGCAAAACGCTCTGTTCTGTCGTGAAACTCTCGCGCTTGTAGCCTTGGCGTGTAGTCAATTTCTATGACTTCCATTTGATAACAAACTCATGCTCGCCTTGTGCGCCAGAGCCGGTAACTTGTAACGGCAAAACCTTTCCCATAAGCGCCATGAAGGCAGTTGGGTTCGCTTCTGCTTGCAGTTGAAGATAAGCAACCATGCCACGTTTGCCACCAGCTAATTCAGCAGCTTCTAAAATCGCGTCCTTTAAAAGCTTACTGTTTTTATTCTTAGCGCCTTTGGGTCTGCCCTTACCAGCAGCGGGCGGTTTACTTTTCACTATGTTAGTATCGGCTTCAACTTCTGGTTGCATAAGTCCGTCCTTAAAGGGTGCGTCTATATGTTGTGTATAGTATGCTAAGAACCACTAAAAGAAAAGACCCCCCTCGTTGCAGTGCGAAACCTAGCCAGAGGGGGGAGTTGAGCAGATTGAGGGTAAGACGCCCAATTAAAAGCCTAGCATTCTTCAAAGCGTTTTGCAAAACCTATTGCCTCGCGGTATGGCAGAAGATCCTGATCGGTCACAAGCCCGCGTTCTACCAATGCCTCACCTAGCTTGCCGTTGATCCAGTTCTCACCAACAGCCTCGCCGCGTTTAATCCTATCAGCATTGATCTTGTAGGTGTCGGGCTTCCAAGGCCCAGAGGCAACGTCACGGCCACTGGCCTTATCAAAACAACTCTTGATGGCCGTTGCTATGTCAGATGCTTTCGGCCATGAGCGCGAAGTATGAGCAGCCTTAATCTTTAGCGCCGCGCGTTCAAACGTACCTGAGAGATGATCTGGCGTAGTCTCGTTTGGGAAAAGCTGGTTCAGAGCCTTTGCCGTTACATCAATCTCATCCTGCTGCGCTGTCTCGCTGCTGCGCAAATGGCTAGGGATGGAATAGCTGCTTAACATTGCTGCGAGATGCCGCTTAATCATTTCTACTCTTTGACCATAATCCATCACACTGTCTCCCGTTTTGCTTGCTCAATATTTGTCATAGCTTTTTTATAGCTATCAGATTTCTCACCATGAAGTGATTTAAAGAACCATTCAACCTCTATGCTCTGCCACCCCTTTTCTTCGCACATAGCCAAGGCATCAGATGGTTCACCACCACCGACGAAGATCCACCTTAATTTCTCAGACAATCTCTTAGCAGCAGTTTCAGTAAGCGGCTTCTTGATAGATTTGCGATATGCAATGAAACTGTCGGCAGCTTCTTCATCCATCAACCAAGTAGATAAAATATTTCTAATATTATTACTTTGTTTATTAACTGGTTTATTATCTGGTATAGGTTCGCCCTCTGGGGCCAATCCATTTGCCCTGTGGGGCAGATCGACTTGCCCTGTGGGGCAGTACCACTTAGTCCTATCGTAACCTGATTTATTGAACGAACCAGAGATAATAAGACCGGCATTCTCAAGCGCAGCCAGTGCTGTTCTGATCTGCTTTGCCGATAGGTATGGAAACAACTGCTCAAACGCTGAGATGCTGTTATACGTCCAATAAGCGCCCTCATGCTTATGACGATTGTTTGCTGCATTCTTCTCTGTCCAGAACAGAATGTTTTGATAAATGACAGCCGCGTTGACGCCTACAGCGCAAGCAATTGCTGGATTGAAAGTGTGATTTGACATCTTGACCCCTTTAAATTTAAGTCCTCATAAGCTATAAGGGGTTATATGTGTTCTCCAACACTGTTTACCCCTACGAACCGTCAGCATGAACAAGCTGGCGGTTCTATTATTTCTGGCGCTCAAAATAATCTGACAGACGCTCTACTGTTTCGTATCGAATTTTGCCAACGCCTTTACGCACATTGTATATAGTCCAGCGCGATAATCCAGTAGCATCTGCTATGGCTTGCACCTGACGATCACCAAGCATCTGCTGGATCTTATCAAGGCGGTACATTGTACTAACTTCCATTTTTTTCACTCCATAAACAATTATGGGGTTGTGCATAAGCTACATCGCTGATAGACACAACCCACAAAATGCAAGTAGGGGTACAAAATGCATAAACATCCAACACCGGCAGAGATCCAAGCTGCTATCGTAAAAGCTATGATTGAGATGGCTGTAAAAGAAAACATCTCAACGCATACTGTAAGCCGCATGATTAAGGCTGTAGAGACAGGCGTTAAAGCTGCAAACTTTCACCATGATTTGACTAAGGAGATCGCTGGCTATGCAAGCTAATAAATTTCATCAGGCAATGGATCTTGTTGCTGAACTCAATAAATCGCACGGCGTAAAGCAGCGCAGCGGCAAGCAGTACACAGAGGTTGCCAAGCGCGTAGAAGCGTTCAGGATGTCATTTGGCGGTGATTATGGCATCACAACTGAGATTGTGCATAACGATGGCAAGACGGTTATCGTGCGAGCTTTGATTGCTGATAAGGATGGTTTTGTTGTTGGATCTGGTCTTGCAGAAGAAATACGCGGATCATCACATATCACTAAAACGTCTGCTGTAGAGGTTTGCGAGACTTCTGCTATTGGGCGGGCGCTTGCCAGTATGGGTATGCATGGCGGGCAATATGCGTCATCGAATGAGATGGATGGCATTTCTCGCAAGGAAGCAGCACACGCTGAACAGTCTAAGCCAGCAATGGAATTAGACATAAATGCCAGAGTAGATGCATCTATAGAATTTTACAAAAACTGCACCGCGTCAGCTTTTGAGAAGTTTGAGCCAAAATTTAAAAAGCTCATTAACAGCACAGGGATAACGTCAGATCAATATGACGCGCTCTTTGATGCAAACAATAACCGCAAATTGGAGCTAGGAATATGAAAGCAATTACTATCGTTGGGCGTCTCACCAAAGACAGTGAAGTTCGTCAGAACGACAAGGGGGGATTTGTCACCTTTTCTGTCGCAGTTGACGATGGCTGGGGAGAAAACAAAGGAGTGATGTTCTTTGATGTATCCTATAACCGAACACAGGTGGCGCAGTATCTTACAAAAGGTACGCAAGTAGCTGTGACAGGCGATTTAAAGACCCGTGAGTACAATGGCAAAACTTTCTTAGGTGTTAGGCCATCAGAAGTTAAGCTGCTTGGTGGGCGCTCTGCGGAGCCGGTAAAGTACACCGATCATCAAGCCCCAGCGCCTAGTAAGGATCTGGATGACGAAATACCCTTTTAAGGGTTAATCAGGGGGTGGGTCAGGTTTGGCAATGGTGCATAAACTTGGCAGGAAGCCCACCCCCACAAACATGTGTTTAGGAGAAAACAATGGAAAATAAAAAAGTTGAATGTTTTGTTGAAACAATAACACCAATTATTGCAGCAGAAATGCTAAAAAATAGAAACCCAAACAACAGAAAATCAAATGCAACAAATTTTGGGAAATATAAGCGTGATATGGCTTCTAATAATTGGCAGTTAAATGGCGAAACAATTTGCGTTGATTGGAATGGAATTTTAATGAACGGCCACCATAGGCTTCATAGCTGTGTTGCGGCAAATACACCGTTTCAAACAGTAGTGGTTAAAAACTTAGATCCAAAATGTGTAAAAACTATTGATAGTGGAAAGAAAAGATCATTTGCAGATCAATTAACAATGGACGGTGTAAAATACGCATCAAATATATCTGCTGCAATTATTTTTTTAGATCAGTTGGCACATCAATCTATAAAGAAAAGTGGTTTAACAAATACAGAAATGTATGCAATCCACAACAATCACCCTAAAATTGCAGATAGTATTCTAAGATGCAAAAATGCTTTTAGTCCAGCTACATCTTGGCTTCCTGCCGTTCATTATATTGGGTGTATTTTAGGAGAAGAAGCTGATGCAGAGGCATTTGTTGAAGTTTATGCTCATGGTCAAAAAACATATGAAAATGACGCTGCTCATTACGCAAGAGAGTGGTTGCTAAAAGATGCGTCAAGAAAAGTAGGCAAATCAGATATAGATTTTCGGAAAAAACTTTTCATTAAATCTTGGAATTTGTTTGTAACTAAAAAGCCTTTAACAAGATTAAGAATAGAACCAAACTTTGAACTAAACGGCTTTACAAAAGAAGTCTTGAACGGTTCTTATGCCTAAAATTCAAGTACACCTAAAGAGCGGGCAGTTATTGCCCGTTTCTCAATACGATGCACAGCGCATGGAAGATTTTGCTGATGGTCAAGTTTTTAACCTGACATCTACCGGCAAGAGATCCAACCCGCATCACAATCTTTATTGGGCGGCGCTGCGCAACGTATGCAAAGACACTGGCAAATGGCCCACAGAAAAACATCTGCATGATGAGCTAAAATTTGCGTGTGGTTACTACTCAATGAAATACAATGAATTGGCTGAAGAATTTATGCGTATTCCAAGCAGCATTTCGTTTGACCAGATGAGCCAGCAAGATTTCATGAAATATTTTGAGGCAGCTATGGAAAAGCTGTCAGAGGCAGTCGGATATGACCCCCTATCGTCCAACTTATGAGAACAAAGAGCATTTAGCAAAAGAGCAGGAGCTTGCTGAATTTGTTGCCAGTAAATGGCAATGCGCTATGCGAAAACAAGACAAATTCAATCAATTTGATTATGTCGCAATGCGCGGAAGTAAGGTAACGGCTTTTGTTGAGCTTAGATGCCGTTCAAACCCGATTAATAAATATCCAACTTGCTTCATAACATCTAGCAAGCTTGCACACGCACACGCTATGCACGGAGCGACAGGCTTGCCAATCTTGTTTCTGGTCAGTTGGGTTGATGCGATTGGCTTTGCAGACCTTACAAAGAAATACCCAATAACGGTTGGCGGTAGAACTGACAGGGGTGACAAGGCAGATGTAGAAGCCGTTGCAGAGATCCCGATCAAGGATTTCAAATTATTATGACAAACCTAGCAAATAAACCACCATTGGGCCTTAAACAGCCCAAGGACAAAAAGAGCATTAAGTTTCTGCGTTGGGTCAGAGAGCAGCCGTGCTGCGTCTGTGAGAGGTTTGGAGAGGCGCAGCAAAGCGCTACCCAAGCCCATCACCCGATCCATGATCGTCACGGCACTGAGAAGCGCCCAGATACAAGTTGTATCCCTTTATGCGAAGGGCACCATCAGGGTCTTTTTGACACATCCAAAATCGCGCTTCACCGTGAGCCAAAGCTGTGGCGTGAAACTTATGGGCCAGATTACAGCTATTCCCACTCAACCGAAATATAAAGAACCGGCCCCCGCTCTGGATGACAATACACTTTTCTGGCTCTGATGCTGTGAACCTGTTTGTCATCCAGCACTACCTTCCCAACAATCCCGTCTAGCGCAGCCTTAACAATGTTATCCAGATCAGGCTTGCTCATATGGCGTATGGCTCCATATTCGGCTTCTAGGCGCTTCATCTTGGGCCATGACTTAGGTATGTCCATGAAAGCCACCAGATCAACGTGTACGGGCCTGTCTGTCGGCTCTAGTCCATGCTGCTTCATAGCTGACCATGCTGCCGCTTGAATACGGGCCTCATACTCTTTTGTCTTGGGCGGGGTGTAAGTGTGCCCAGTGCGCGTAAAGCGTGGCCTACCCTTTCCTTGGGGCTGTCCTGACACTTGTATCTCAACTTTATTCATGGCTGGATAATATTTTTTTTAATTTATTTGTCTACCCCCCCTTGAACTGTAGGCCATAAGCTACTATCTATCATGTATAGACAACAAGGAGAACCCAAATGAACGGCATGTACACTTTCAACAAAGAGAACTGGTCAGGCGAAGAAGCAACTATTTTTGTCAAAAATAATTGCTTTGAATTTCACGGTTACAACTTTGAGCTTGAAGCTCGCAGATATGATTTTGATGGCGAGACTATCACAGATTACGTTGTCCACGCTGACGATTGGGATTGCCCTTTATTTACTGTCAAAGCTGATTTCGATGGCGGCTTCTGGTGCGAGAATAACGGCATTGAGCGCCAAGGCGAAAACCCATTTATCGTAGCGGCTCAAGTCGCGTCTATGACAATTTAAACAACAGGGGCTACGGCCCCGCAACGCTCTGGAGGGCAACACATGACTAATTCAAACTTCATTTACACCGATGGCGGGCGCTCTGCTTCTGGCCGCAAAGGCTCCGCTGGCGACTGTGGTGTTCGCGCTATGGCAATCGCCCTAGACCTATCTTATGAGGATTGCTACCGCGAACTGGCGCAAGCTAACAAAGACGCGGGCGGCAAAAAGTCTGCTCGCAACGGGTTGAAAAAAACCGTCTATGAAAAAGTGCTGAATAAGCATGGCTGGTTTTGGAAGGCGGCTCCCAAATTTGATGGCCGTAAAGCCAAGGCCGCTGACACAGAAGGCGTCTGCATCGCTCGCATGGCGGGCCACTACTGCGCTGTCATTGAGGGAACACCTCACGATACTTTTGATAGCTCCAACAAGATGGTCTACGGCATCTGGGTTCACGCAATCAATCATTAAAAATAAATTGGGGCTACGGCCCCTTTTTTTATCTTTAGGGGTTGCAATGTAGCCTGCAATCCCCCATATTCGATTTATAGGCAACAAGGAGATGACCTAATGGAAAACGCAATGAACAACTTACTGGCCGCAATCAAATCTGATTACAGAAAATGGCATGGTGATAAACTGGATGACATCAAGAGCCGCATGATCGCTGAGTTTGAAGATGGCCTGTCTTATAAGGTTGGCCCAAAGTATATCAAAATCACTACTAAAACCCGTCATCAAGAAATGGTCTGGGGTTTTGTAATGAAGGCAGATGACGCCAAGTTTCAAGCCGGTGACATTCTTAAAGCTGCTGGTTGGTCAGCGCCAGCCCGCAACAGAGCGCGTGGCAATATTTTTGGTGACTATAAAATTCAATGGACAGGCCCAAATTACTTGGTCTGATAATCAGGGGGCTAAGGCCCCCACTACAGCGACAGGAGAACGCTATGAAAATCACTAAAGCAGCCATTCAAGACCTAGCAACACAGTCGGTCAAAGACCAGTATGCTATTGAGGCAGACAAAGACATTTATTTGGAAAGCGTAATTGATGCTGGCGGGTTCGACATCAGTTTAACTGATCGTCCAGCGCAGTGGGATCGCTGCATTGATTGGCTTTCTGATATGATGGGTGGCAATCCTTTAGACAGCTTCCCAGATGCACCTTTAAAATTCAAGATGAGCTACGGCCCTGATGGTGATGTGCGCCTGTCAAGGCAATAACTGACAGCAGTCTATACCCAAGAGTTTGCTATTAACTTAAATTGGTTTTTAGCAAACTTTTTACTTGCAGTGTAGTCTGCAATCTCTATAATAGCATCTGTAAGCAACAAGGAGAATAAAATGGCATACGATCCGACACACGAATATGAGCATAATTATCACCCAGCCATTCAAGCTCGTAAGCTGGCAAACGCCGCTCACACGAAGCGCGTCAACTGGATTGCATCTGATGATCGCGCTCAAGAGATTATTGATTTCTTGGATGATTACAGCCCAGAAGGCGAAGGGTTTTTCTCAGCCGTTAAGAAGGGCATTCAAAGCTTTGGTCAGCCTACACCTAACATGCGCAATGCTATTGTAAAAACGCTGGATAAACGCGCTGCACAAAAAGCAGAATGGGCTGACAGAGACAGCAAGTGCGAATTTGTTGGCACGGTAGGCGAGCGCCAAGCCTTCTCTCTCAAGGTTATTATCATTGTAGAGTTAGAAAGCATGTATGGATCTTCGTACCTTCATGTATGCCGTGACGATAATCAAAATATTATTATTTACAAAGGCTCACAATATTGGGGCAGCGGCGCTGAGGTAACTTGCACAGCTAAAGTCAAAGACCATGATGTGCGTGAGGGCGTAAAGCAAACCATCATCCAGCGCCCTACCAAAGTTAAAGTAAATGGGGAGAATTACTAATGACTTGCAAAGAATGTAAAGGCACTGGCCTTATAAGCTATCCCCATCAGCATAACTGGTTTGATGACCGCGTAACCATCACAGAGGCTTGTGGATGCAACACAGGCCCAACCGATGCTGAAGTTGATATGCTGAACGCACAGCTTAAATCTGCCTCTCTCTACGGCACACTAGATGAAATCATAGAGATTGTGCAGGGTATAAAACACACCCCAACGCGCAACCAGCTATGGCGCAGTTATGGAGTTATCAATGACTAATTGGGTGCAAGACATCATCATCACCGTGGCGATTGCTGCGGTGGTGTTAGGCTGGATCTTTGGCGTTAGCATGGGGTGGATGTAATGAATATTGCTGAACCAGTTTTTATGGCGTTTGTCATTTTCTCATCACCAGACGAATGCAAGGCGTTTTCTGAGTATTATGATCTTGAGAGGATCTTTCTGCCTCAGTGCGTAGAGATGGGCGGTGAAGCAGATTA
>Ga0208767_1003463_pt1 | contig 11485 bp, 14 predicted proteins | sample VirMetDEL_Mar_21_FD_184514 | JGI IMG/M metagenome (GOLD analysis project Ga0208767, IMG submission 184514) | Aqueous microbial communities from the Delaware River and Bay under freshwater to marine salinity gradient to study organic matter... | ecosystem: Environmental > Aquatic > Marine >... | reverse complement strand
ACAGTATGCCTAACCTAGACGGGGCGATTACGACTAGCACCATACCTATCCGTACTCAGAACACCGCAGATACAAAGCAAGATACTGACCATATTCTTCTTTCGGTACACGGAGACCTAGCATGAGTAAGGCAGCAGAACTCGCCGCACTGATTGGTGGAACCTCTGGTTCCTCTTTGTCGAACAGGAACCTGATTATCAACGGTGCGATGCAGGTGGCGCAGAGGGGTACGTCGTTTACAAGCGTTGGCACTGCCTACACACTTGACCGCTTTCAAGCACAGAACAGCAGCTTGGGTGCGTTCACAGTAACTCAGTCATCCACAGCCCCTGACGGATTTGCCAAGTCTTTGAAGTGGGATTGCACCACAGCAGACGCCAGCCCCGCAGCAGGTGATTTTGCTGGCCTGAATTACAGAATTGAAGGCCAAGACTTACAGCAGTTGAAAAAGGGTACGTCTGGTGCGCTGTCCACTACTGTATCTTTCTGGGTACGTTCCAACAAGACAGGCACTTACATCCTTGAGATTGTCGATGCGGACAACAGCCGCAACATTCACAAGGCATACACGATTTCATCTGCTGACACTTGGGAACATAAGGAACTGACGTTTGCTGGCGACACCACCGGCACACTGACAAACGACAATGGCTTGTCTATGTATCTTCGCTGGTATCTTGGGGCTGGTTCGACCTATACATCGGGGACGCTTGCTACTGACTGGCAAGCCAATGTCAACGCTGACCGTGCCGTTGGTCAGGTCAACCTCGCAGATAATACAGCTAACGAATGGTACATCACCGGCGTCCAGCTTGAGGTCGGCGAACAGGCCACGCCGTTTGAACACCGCAGCTTTGGCTATGAGTTGGCGGCGTGTCAGAGGTATTATCGCAAAGTAGATACTTACAACCCTACATATTTATTGACAGTAAGAAGTTCAGATGATATTAGGCGGCTTTCACATGTTTTTTCTACAATGCGGGTTAACCCCACAGCTACTATTTTAGATTCTGGTGAAGGGACTGTAACTGTTCAAGGAACAGGAAAAGATAATATCCAGTTTACTGTTAGTGGGCATACCACTATCAACGCTCCTTACATTGGCAGTTATACTCTAGATTCGGAGTTGTAGTTATGAATGAAATGAATATTACATCAGCACAATATCAAAACGATGAACTAAGCGGCGAAACAAACGTAAACATCAAAGCCACCATTGACGGCACTGAGATGTTCGTACCTCTTGAGACTGGCAACCGCCACTACGACGAAATCATGCGTCAGGTCGCCGCCGGTACGCTGACCATTGAGGATGCTGACTGATGGAGATGTCTGGCCTCATAGACCTGCTGATTGGCGTCATCATTGCTGGTGTAGCTTGGTGGCTAAACCGCATGGCCAACGAACAGAAACGCTTGGAAATCCTCATCAACCGTACACGAGAGGACTACGCCACCAAGTACGAATTGCGTGACGACATGAACCGTGTCATGGAAGCGTTGCACCGTGTCGAAGATAAGCTGGATAAAGTATTGCAAGGAAGTAAATAATGGCAATGTTCAAAGCATTTAAGCCAGAAGCAATGAATAAGATTGCAAAGGCTATGGGGTACACTGGCGATATGGGCCAGTTCCAAAGCTATATTGAACAAGACCCAATGCGTCAGCAGCAGATGCAGAGGTACACCAATGCTGCCATTCAGATGGCAAAGGGTGGCGCAGTGCAACGAGCAAATGTAGTGAAGATGCAGCAGGGCGGTACTGTTACACCAACTACCACTCAAGATACTACACCTGCTGCACAGACACAGGCACCACCCACAATCAACCAAGCATCTATGCAGCGTATGTATCAACCGGGACTTCCAGTCGGCGGTGTAACACAAGCTGCACTCACTCCAAGTGAAGCCGGTCAATATATCCAACCCGGAATGGGTACAGTCACTGGTGCCGTTGCAGTGCCTACAGCTATGGCTGGCATAGCACAGGCAGCACCTACACAGGAAAAGCAAGCAGCCACTATGGAAGCTGCTCAAGCCGCACCAGCGGTTGATGCTGCAGTTCAAGCTACCCAAGCAGCACAGGGTACTGTAGACCCCCGTGCGCAGGTCACAGCGGCCCAGCAAACAGCATCCAGTGTTGGGGACTTGACAGCAGCGCAAGGAAATGCTACACTAATAGATAATCCTGTTCAGAGAAACATTCAGCAAGGTGAACTTATTAGTGGTGCAGCAGCAGATGCGCAGACTGCGGCAACATTTACTGAACAGGTACAAGCAGCAGAAGCTACACCATCTACACAAGCTACCGTACAAGGTCAGCTTGCCAGTCTCACTGCTAACTTTGATGCTGCCAATCCACCTGCATGGGCTGCTGGTGCTATGCGTAATGCTACAGCACAGATGGCACAGCGTGGATTAGGCGCAAGCAGCCTCGCTGGTCAGGCAATTGTTCAGGCTACGCTTGAGGCTGCTCTTCCTATTGCACAGGCTGATGCTGCCACTCGTGCGCAGTTTGAAGCACAGAACCTGTCCAACAGGCAACAACGTGCAATGCTTGCTGCACAGCAACGTGCGCAGTTTATGGGTCAAGAGTTTGACCAAGAGTTTCAGGCTCGTGTTCAGAATGCCGCTAAGATTAGTGACATTGCTAACATGAACTTTACTGCAGAGCAGCAGGTACAGCTTGAGAATAGTCGTGCTGCCAATACCATGAACCTTAATAACCTGTCTAACTCACAGGCTATGGTAATGGCAGAAGCAAGTGCATTGGCACAGCTTGACTCGCAGAACTTGAATAACCGGCAGCAAGCTGCTGTTGCGAATGCTCAGTCCTTCCTGAATATGGATATGGCTAATCTGTCTAATCAGCAACAGACAGAGATGTTCAAGGCGCAGCAGCGTATGCAAAGCCTGTTCACTGACCAAGCTGCTACTAATGCTGCACGTCAGTTTAATGCGAGTTCACAGAATCAGGTTGACCAGTTCTTTGCTAGCCTTGCTAATCAGACACAGCAGTTTAATGCTTCTCAGGTAAATGCCCAAGAGCAGTTTAATGCAGGTCAACGTAATACACTTGAACGCTTTAATGCCGAACTGAACAATCAACGTGACCAGTTCAATGCACAGAACCAGCTTGTGATTGCGCAGAACAATGCACAGTGGCGCAGAGAGATTGCCACAGCAGACACTGCTGCAGTCAACCGTGTCAATGAACTGAATGCAAGTGCCATACTTGATATAAGCAAGACTGCATACGACAATCTGTGGACTTACTATGCAGACACTATGGAATGGGCATGGACATCTGCTGAGAATGAGATGAACCGCATTGCCGATATGGCTATTGCCACATTAAATGCAGATGAACGTGCTAAGATTGCATCAGAGCAAAGCAAGACGGCTGCAGGTACTGCACTTGGTAGCCTCGTAGGAACACTGGGTAGTGCCTTTATCGGTGCTAAATTTGGATAGGATATAACATGATAAATCCGGCTAGACAACTGTATCTAAATATGGACATTGATGCGCTTCAAGAAGAGAAGCAAGCCCCGTCTACTGGACTGCTTGCTCCTCGTAAGATGGTCAGCAATGTGTCTCAAGATGCTGTCAACAAGCCAGCCTATCGTGTTGCACAGCACATGAAACAACTTCGTAAGCAGAGAGAGATGCTGAAAAATGGCAATTGAAGAACAGAACCCTTTGCTTGATGCGCCTATCCCCGGCATGTCTCTTACACATGAGTTGGGTGCAAGGCCGTGGCAATCACCTGCACAATTCACAACTGTGGATGAAACCATCAACTTCTATATGGACCGTATGGCCACAGAAGAATATATGGAACAGGCTATTGAGGTCATGGAGATGGGTGTCCCCGTGACTACGATTGCTAACACTATGCAGATGGCCGGTGTTATGGAAGGCAAGCACAGCATTGATGTGGGTATGCTGGTCATTCCACTGATTATGGAAATGCTTATGCTGATTGCTGAGAATGCTGGCATTGAATATGATGATGGGCTTTCTGATGACAAGCCTACTAAAACCAGTGATGCTCGTCTCGACATGATTCGTCGTGAGATGAAAGAACGCATTGATGATGTAGAGGAACAAGAGCCAGAGGTTGAGGCAGAACTTATGGCAGAAGAGCCTAAAGGGCTGATGGCACGGAGAGCATAATGGGTTTTCTTAGTGGGCTTATTACAGGTGCAGCACAGAGTGTTGACGCACAGCTAAAGAAAGATATTGAGCGTAGTCAGGAACGTGCAGAGGGAATGGCTCAGTATCGTATTACCCGTCGTCGTGCTGAAATTGAACGTCAAGAAAAAGAAAAGCGTGAGATTGCTGATGTAATGAATAATCTTGCATCACTTGTGGATGGAGACATTGACAAGGCAGCGCAACTTTATGTATCTGGCGGCAAGAATGTGGCTGGTGCTACTGCTCTATATAATGAACTAAAGAAAAATGCTGATGCGGGTAAGGACATTGGTACCGCACTTACCTTTGCAGAATCCCGTGCAGAGCCGGGACAGCTTACTGATTATGTCAGTCAGTTTGTGACACCGATTGCGGGACTGCCTGTCATGGAAGGCGAGATGAAAGCATCTGGTTTATATGGTGCTTTGTTTAAGCCAGACATGGGCAAACAGGTAATGCGTGAAGTTGAAGAAGCGGCACCATTACCCACAGCACCCGAAGTATCTATGGATGTAGCTGGTGCGCAGATTGACCGTTCTGGACTTATGGCTGCAGAAGAATATAAAGAGACACTGCGTACAAGAGAACGTGCAGAAGGTACATACGGCATGTCTCTGCAACGTCACGAGACTGCACAGGCACAGGCACAGCAATCTATGGAAATTGCCAAGAGTGCAGAGGAACGTGCAGAACGTCTTGCCAGAGAAAATGCTACTCAGCGGGAGATTGAGAATGCTCGTGCAGATGCTACCGCTGCTCGTGAACAGGCAAGACTTGACCTTGCTACTGCTGCAGCAGAAAGAGAAGCAGCACTGCAAGCAGGTAAAGTTGAACTGCAGGGTCTGACTATTGAAACAAGGCAAGCTGAACTTGAGAAGCTGCAAAACGCACCTAAGTTTAGCACGTTTGAATTTATGATTGTTGATGCAGAACAAAAACTGGCAGAACAATCTACTTTGCCACCAGAAATGCAGAACAAAAGACTCATCCAAGAACTTGAAGCGCAGCGTGAATACGCACTGAACGGTATTCAGACTGTTGCACAAGCAGGTGAGACTACGGGATACAGTGCCTCTTTCTCAAAGCAGTCTATTGACAGCATTATCAATTCAGAGATTAAGCGGCAATTGCAGCCTGTTGGTCTTGTTCGTGATATTGAGGGCGAACTACAGTTTAAGATTAAAGGAAATGAGGTACAATACTTTGACCGCATGACTCGTGCCTTTGATAATGTTGCTGTTCGTACTCGTGGTATTGAAGATGTCCAAATGACAAACGCACTTGCTGCTCAGCGTCAGTCCCTTCGTTCTGATGTTGCTGCTTACATACAGAAAAAACAAGAGAGCAACGTGCCATTTAAGAATGCGCCAAATGCGGCAGAAGCAGTCAAAGGTTCCTTTACTTCTCAACTAAAGGCTGGTGATATTGTATCGTATAAGAATGCCCAAGGTGCTACAATTAACAGGATTTGGACAGGAAGCAGGTACATATAATGGCTACAGAGCAAGAGTTGCTGGCTCAACTAGAGGCTCTTGAGCAAAATGAAGCACAAGCACAGCCTGTAGCAGCGGCAACACAACCTGAACAACAAGTAGACGACATCCCTGAATCTTCCTCAGAAGAAGAGTTACTCTCTCAGTTAGAGGCTCTTGAAGAGGAAGAAGGCATTGCTGTAGGCAATGATGCTGAACAATATGCTTCCCCTCCCACTGCTACTGATGAAGTAGCCATCACCCAAATAGACGAAAGCCCAGAAGATTTTTACCTGCGAACTAACGAAGTTCCTGCGGGATATAAACTTGTGCCTACTGTTCCTACTGCGGATACAGGGCCGGGTTCACTAACCTTCAAGTTGGAACTAGTTGATGCTCCCAAACCATTAACTTTTGATGAGCGTAGTGAGCAACAGATTGCTGAGACATTTGATTACGACAAGACTCGTGCCATTGCAAGTGCGTTGTACGGCGACGACCCAGACATCCTTGTAACACAAGATTTTCTTGACAAAAAAGTACCTAAGCAACTGCATGGTGTCATGAAGGTATTAGGTACTGTCGGTGATGAAGTAGTAAAACCACTTGCTGTCGCCGTAACTGCAACATCTGAAACAGCACAAGATACAGGTGCTAATATTACTCGCTGGTTGCATACAACATTTACCGAAGATAACAAGATATTTGGTATGACCGGCATAGACATGATGCCGTTTGACCCTGAGACAGCCGGTGAAAAGTTTGGCGGCGATTTGGCAATGATGCTTGAAATGGCCGAAGCTGTTCCCGCTGTAGGTTCGCTTACAGGCGTAGCAGGTGCGGCAAGTAAAAAGGCTGTTGAGAAGCCATTCAAAGAGGCTGCAAAAGCTGTCAAGGCGCGGCAAGCTGCAGAAGCTACACGTGAACGTGTCTTAGCACAAAAGATGCGTATCAGTAAAGCTAAAGAAGCTACGGCAGAGGAACTCGCTGCTAAGAGGGCGGCAGCAGAGGCAGCTAGAAAAGCTAATCAGGATATTGCAGACGAACTAATTGATGCTTTTGAAAGGGAAACGGGTAAGGAAATACACAGCGTTGTAGACGGTGTTAAAGTTCTTGACGGCGCAAAGGCAAGGCAAGCTGGCCTTGACACAGCAGAAGAGATTGCAGAAGCCAACAGCGGTACAGTACGTGAGTTCCTTCGTGGCGAAAGTAGTCAGACAGATGCAGCTATGCTTGTGGGTCAAGGGGACACTCTAGTACGGCCCGTATTAAAGCAGGAAAAGTTTGACGGTCTTGTAGCTGCAGCAGCAGAATTGAAGGACAGATTCCCTGACGCATTTAATAACGACCGTCCGCTTATCGACAATCTTTTTGAACTGACAGTCAACAAACAACTTCTTGCCGGGGACGAACTCATCGACATGCTAAATAAATATGGCGTGTCTTTTGAGGACTACATCCTTACTGTAGTATCCGGCGGCTCAGAAGCTGGTAAGACACTTAATAAGCTATCGCAGATAAAGCGTGTACGTCCTGCCAATGAGATGATTGCTATGCAGGAAGCCGCAACGAAAGAAACAGCTAACAGCTTGCGTAAAGGCATCATGCGCATAGAGAACATTCGTCGTGGTGGACTCGTGTCACAGGTAGCTACTGCTGCACGTAACCTGCAGTCTGGGGCTATACGTGCGCCTCTAGAGGGCTTGGGCAATGTGATGGATAACAGCCTGTACCGCCTGTCTAACGAGGGCGTGACAGCAGGTGCTAGAGAGTTTATGCGCTTTGGTAACTGGCGTGAAAGTTTCCGTCACATGAAATACATGTTCAGCCCAGAAGGCTACCAAAACACAAAGGACTACGTAGACTTTATCTTAGCACAGCCAGAACTGGCTAAACAATACGACCTTCTGTTCAATAACATCAATGAGATTCAAAAGCTGACAGGTCGTGGAGAAGGTGGAGCAATCGACGCAACACTGTCTGTGGTTGAGGATGCTGTAGACGTATTGAACACGCCTAACCGTTGGCAAGAACACTTGATTCGCCGTGGTGCATTTCTTGGTGAACTGGAACGTCTGGCAAAACGAGAGTATGATATTGACCTGATTGACACAATCAACGACGGCAAAATTCGTGACCTTCTCAATGATGCCTCTACTGTACGGCCAAAAGGCGCACGTTCATTCCACGAGTTGGTAGCAGAGGCTACGAACAAGGCTCTTGATGTTACGTACGCAAAGCAGCCTGATATTCCTGTGTTCCGTTCTACATCACAGTTTATCGTGCGCAACGGCTTGACTGTTGTAGTGCCATTCCCTCGCTTTATGTTCAACAGTATGGAACTAATGGGGCAGTATGCAGGTGGTGCATCTATACCACTTGCTCGTAAGATGATGGGGATTGTAAAGCCAAGTATGCGTGGGCCGTTGACAATGAAAGACAGGCAACGCATTTCACGTAACATACAGGGTATTGCAGTTGCTGGTGCGGCATATCAATATCGCACATCTGATGAGGCACCATCTGATTACAAACAGCTTCGCACGGGTGAAGGAACTGTCATGGACGTGACTCCGCAGTACCCGATGAGGCAGTTCATGTATATCGGTGAGGCTATGAAACGCTCAATGGACGGTACGTTTGACGACTGGTTCAAAGCCAAAGAGTTCACTGAAACATTTGTAGGTACGAACATCCGTGAAGGTGTTGGGCAAAGCCTGATACAAGAGGTTGCCGACCTTGCAAGTGGTGTAGACTTGACTGATGAAGAACAGGCTGGTCGTCTTCTTGGTAGGGCATTGGGCAACTACCTGTCCACTTGGGCTGTGCCTTTTGCACAAATCATCGAAGCTGAACGTGCCACAGGCCAGCGTGGACTACAGTATAAGGACACTGCAGAAGACCCCACATTAGACTTTCAGTCTAGCTTCATGCAGAACCTGCAAAGACCGTTTGCTAGGTTTGAGTCTGCCGAAGATGAAGCAGCAAGACCGAAGCGTGAGTTCCTGTTTGCAGAAGAAAAGAGCAGGGTAGCACCATTGTTCCGTGTTCTTGGCGGTATCAACCTTGCCACTATTGATGATGAATACGGTGAGTACGTCTCTAGCTTTGGCTATACTGATTATGAACTTGGAAGCAAGTCTAAAGTACCAAGCATTCGTAGGTTTGAGAACCAAGTAGTACGTGATGCTATGCCTGAGATTGTTGAGTCTGCCATGCTATATGAAGAATCTCTGCGCGAACAATACAAAGAAGCAAGTCAAACAGTAAAGGACGAGTTCACAGAGGAAAAGTACGTGTCGAGCCGTGTTCGTGCTTTCATTAAGAAGCAGGTTCAAGGAGTTCGTTCACAGATTTCAGACGATAAGGTTCTAGCTGCTGATGCACCCGCTTTTGCAGAGGCTATGCTTACGTATCGTAGGCTGCCCAAAGACGTGCGTAAATCTGCAGGTATAAAGTTCGTAGAAATGTATGGTAGGCACCCCGATGTAGGTAATCCAGAGCCAGTAGAAAAGGATAGCGAAATCACTAAAGGTGAAAGAGACTTGATGCTACTGACAGAAATAGGTCAAGCCTACAACAAAGTATTACAATAACAAAAGGGGGCAATTAAGCCCCCTCTCTTTTAGCGCAAGCAGTCACAAACTGTATGCACTAATCCTACTCCAATTATGTAAGCGATGTACGTGACCACAACAGCCACGTACACTCTCATAAACCACTTGCTCACCTATTGTCGCCGCTGCCTGACAGCTTACCTCGTTTCTTCCTGTCATTCAGCTTCTGCAAGTTCTTCTCCATGATGTGTCCCAAGTTCATGCCCATCTCTTCTGCCAACACAGCGCAGTACCACAGGACATCTCCAATCTCGTAGCCAATCTGAATCTTCTTCTCAAGGAACTCTTCCTCTGTGGCACCGTCACGGATGAACTTCTTAATTTTGTTGGCAATCTCCCCTGCTTCACCTGTAAGTCCTAGAGCAAGATACTCCATTGCCTTGTGCTTTGGGAAGATGGCTGTCTCACATGCCTTGTCTTGGTAAAGTGTTGCTGTAATCGTACTCATTTGCTTCTCCTTCATCCACTGTTTAGCTTCTTGCTCTAGGCTCATTCTGTTTCTCCAAGTTCTCAAAGTATGCAGCTTCCCAGCCGCGTTGCCACTCACGGAATGACGTAGTGTTCCTTCTCGTTGGATTGGCAACTTGATGGTAGTGGCCATTGCGCCTCTCTACCATCCTGAAAGCATTGTAGCCATCGTCAAAGTTACTTGCCAGACTCTTGTTCATTCATTCCCTCCTTGAATGCTTTGATTACGTCCGAAGAAAACAGCTTCTGTAGATTGAGCAGATACATACGTGATGCGTTATTGTCTCCACCAGATACAGACTTCTTGTAGTCAAGGTTGTCTATGATACGCTTAAGGCTATTAGTGTCAAACACAAGTGTAGCAAATACCTCATCCCCTACACACAGATTATGGAACCAATAGTCTGACTCTGTTGCGTTGATACCACTAGGCTTGCCGTAGCACTCGTACTCAATGGCAATGTTACCTGTACGCTGCCACACATCACGTTCTGATTTAACTTCGATACGCTTGTCCTGTAGCATGTCAGCTACCATCTGCTCACGTACCTTTCCGTATTCAAGGTCTAAGTCAAACTTCTTACGGTCTTCAATCTTTGGTTCAAGATGTTGCATGTTACCATCTCCTATCGTTGTTTTTCCATCCACTTGCGAAGGCTACGCAGTTCAAACCATACACCAAACATGACAGCCCAAACTGCGATTAACACTACTACCTCATCTGTCATAGCTTATCCGTGTCCTCATTAAAATATTCGTTATCAAACAATTCCTCAAGCAGTGCAGTATACTTGCTGTCAACCTCACCGTCAATGTTGTAATACTCATCACCCCACGTATTCAGGTTGAGTGACAGGCTCTTTGGTGATGCTTCCTTGTCGATGCGGACAAATGCCGCAGCAGCCTTCTCTGCATCCTTTGTGTTTGTGTCAAATCTAATCTTCATCTTGTTTCTCCTTCTCTCTCAGTTTAATCCATTCATTGTAACACGGATGATGTCTAGGTGGGTTCCACTGTATCCATCCGTTTTCTTGCTTCCACAGCGTCGATGTAATCTTCGATGTCGATTTGGCTGTCTTCTTCTGGGGCATCTGCCATCCTTTCCAATCCTTCAATAAGTCTACGCGTTATGGCTTCCGATATCAAGCCCGTTCGTGTCTCTTCGTCCATCTCAAAGATGACAACTGCACCGCCGTCTTTCAACTCTATGTAGTCTGCGATTTCTAATTTCATATGTATAAAAATCCCCGTTTTCTTTACATATCGCCGTGATATGTATAAAATTGGCTGTTACATTAACAAGTCATTAAACACTGATATGACCTGCTAATGTAACATTACGCCACGTTCAAGTCCAGTCAACCGTGATGGTTACTTCATTGTCACCAAGATTAACCATAGTGTAGTCTGCTAAATGGTCTGTAAGAGCATCCCGTATAGCTATCTCCACTAACTCCATAAGGTACTCCTTATCACCACTGTTGTAAGAGTTAAAGAGACCAGAAGTAGGTAGTTTAATTATCTTCCTCATGCTGCATTCAAGTCCACGACCTCACACACTCCTGCCGTACACGCTAGTTCACGGCCACCTGATGTTGTATCCTCCTTCTCAAACTCTTGCAACTTAGACCAGTCTACACTACTTGGCATCTTTGTCAACAGTTCATTGTAAGTTTCTTCATCAATGTCCTGATAAGGTGCTTGCTTGTATGTGTGTTCACTGAATGGCA
>Ga0208767_1003462_pt1 | contig 11485 bp, 5 predicted proteins | sample VirMetDEL_Mar_21_FD_184514 | JGI IMG/M metagenome (GOLD analysis project Ga0208767, IMG submission 184514) | Aqueous microbial communities from the Delaware River and Bay under freshwater to marine salinity gradient to study organic matter... | ecosystem: Environmental > Aquatic > Marine >... | reverse complement strand
TAAAATAGGTATATAACTATGGCAAGAAAAAAACAACAACAAAAGAAAAGATTAAAAAAATATCAAGGTAAGTATGTTACTGCCGATAGGTTAGATATGTCTAAGGGTGGTAGAGTACAAGCTCAGGCTGGTGGTTATTATGACCCTGTCCTTGGAAAATTTGTTTATAATAATGATTACTATAGAGATGGTCCCGGAGCTGGTGGTGGTCAAGGCGGTGGTGCCGGAGGCGGTGGCGGTGCTGGTGGCGGAAGTACAACAACTACTACTCCTGACCTTAAAGGTGCAGTAGACCCTAATAGAACAGCACGTGTTCAAGCTACTGGACAACAAGCACAACAAATAGCTGCTGGAGATTTTACAGGAGTTGACTTACCTACTATTCCAGAAGCTGAAACTTTAATAGACCCAGAAACAGGATTACCTTCACCAACTACTGAGCTAGACCCTGCTTCAGAAGCTTTTAAAGCTCAACAAACTCAAGCAGCAACAGCAGCAGGAGTTGCAGGAGTTTCTACAGAACAAGTAGCTCAAGGACAAGCTGCAACTGCACAGCCAACTCAAGTAGCAGGTGCTGCACAAATTACTCCAGATGAAATAGCTACTGTATCTGATAAAGATGTAGCTGTAGATGTTGCTGAAGGAGAAGTAACTAGAGAAGCTAAACTAGCTGACCAAACTTTAACGGAAAGAGCAGAAGAAGCAAAAATTACTGATGCTGAAGCTGCTAAAGGAATGGCTCGACAAGTTACAGGAAAAGTAGAAACAGAAGCAGAAAGATTAGATAGAAGAACTGCAGAAACTGTAGAAGATGTAAAAAAAGCTGAAGCTGAGACAAGAGAAGCTCAAACAATTAGTGGTGCAGAAAAAGCAGCTATATTATCAACTATAACTGAACAAGGTGTTGATATTGAAAAGCTTCCAAGCTATGAAATAGCAAAACAAAGAACAGCACAAGTTGCAGAAGCTAATACAAAAATAGCACAAGATTTAGGAGAAGCTCCAAGTTCAGATGCAGCAATGAGAGCTGGTATTACTTCTGATGGAGTTGCTAAAGGTAATGCTGCTCAGATAGGTGGTGTTCCTACATTACAAGCTGCAACAAGACAAGCAGTAACAAAAGAAGCTCGTAAGACTGCAGCAGAAGACATGATGGCAGTTATAGGCGATATGCCTAAAGAAGTTACTGCAGCTATATTAGATAATCCTGCGGTTGTAGAAGAAAAATTAGACACTCAGCCTGTTGAAGTACAAGCAGCAGTAGCAGCACTTCCACAAGAAGCTTTAGTATCTACACAAATGGAAGGATTACTTGCTGGTATAGAAGAAGGTAAAACTCCTACATGGGCTAGACCTGCTGTAGATGCAGTTAATGCTATGATGGCTCAAAGAGGTTTAAATACTTCTACTGTAGGAAGAGATGCTTTATTTAATGCTATTATTCAAAGTGCTTTACCAATTGCACAAAGTAATGCACAAGCACTTCAAGCTAGAGCTACACAAAATTTAAGTAACGAACAACAAGCAAACTTACAACAAGCTAATCAAGTCATGCAACAAAGAATGGCTAACTTGTCAAATCAACAAACAGCAGCTTCACAGACTGCTCAAATGGCACAGCAAATTGTATTAAAGCAAGGTGAGTTTGACCAACAAGCAGTAATGACTACAGCTCAACAAGAGCAACAAGTCAGAATGACTAACATTCAAAATGCACAACAAAGAGCTGTTCAAGAATCTGCACAAAGACAACAAGTAGCAATTGCTAATTTAGATTCTGCAACTAAACTTGACCTTGCAAACCTTGAACAACTTAATGCAGCTTCAAGAGAAGAAATGTCTGCAGAACAACAAGTTAGACTAACAGAATATCAAGCTAAAGTAGCTAGAGAAACTAGACAAGCTGAACTTAATCAGCGAATGGAAGAAGTTAATCTTAGTAATGATTTAAAAGTAGAACTTGCAAATCTATCAGAACTAAATAATACTGATAGAGCTAGTATGTCTAATGACCAACAAATGAGGTTGGCAAATCTTAATGTTCTTGTAGACTTTAAAAAGACTAATGCTTCATTAGCTCAGCAAATGGACTTAGCAAATATGTCTGCTGAGAACCAAATAGAACTTGCAAACTTACAAGAAAAAGCTGCAGCAGATAGTGCAAACTTTACAGAAGAAAATAAATTTAGATTACAAGAACTTACAACAACTGCTACTATATTATCTCAAAATGCTGAGTTAAGACAAAGAGCAGAAGTAGCTCAATTAGGTGCTGAAGAAAAAATAGCACTTGCAAACTTAACAGCTAAGAATCAAGCAGATAGCGAAAGCATGACTGCTGAAAATCAAATTGAGTTAGCAAACTTAAACAAACGTATGACTGCTGCTCAAACTAATGCACAGTTAGCACAACAGTTAGGTTTAGCAGAACTAAGTAATGACCAACAAGCAGCTATGTTTAATGCACAGATTGGTGCTAATATGGATATGGCGAACTTTAATGCTGAACAACAAAGAGAGTTAGCTAATAGTAAGTTTATGCAAAGTGTAACAGTATCTAATTTTAATGCAGAACAACAAGCTATTATGCAAAATGCTACAGCCATGGCTTCATTAGATTTAGCAAACTTATCAACTCAAGAAAGATTACAAGTTGAAAATGCTAAAAACTTTTTAGCTATGGATATGGCTAATTTGAGTAATGAACAACAATCTAATATGTTAAAAGCTCAACAAGAGCAACAAAGGTTATTATCAGACCAATCAGCTCAGAATGCAGCAGCACAGTTTAATGCTACAAGTGAAAATCAAACAAATCAATTCATGGCTAATTTAGCACAAAACAATAAACAGTTTAATGCAAGTCAGCTTAACTCTATGGAACAGTTTAATAAACAAGCTTTAAACATAGCAGAAGCTAGAAGAGTTGGTAATGAAGCAGAAGCTGCTAAGTTAGAAGCACAATTAAAAACAGACGTAAGTAAATTTAATTCACAGTTAGAAGCTCAAAGAGAAGAGTTTAATACTAAAAATGAAACAGCTATAGCACAATCTAATGTTGCTTGGAGAAGACAAGCTAATACAGCAGATACAGCAGCACAAAATGCAATCAATCAACAGAATGCACAAAATGCTTTTGGATTAACTGCATCAGCTATGAACTTTTTATGGCAAGAATTACGTGACGAAGCTGATTTTAATTTTAGAAGATGGGATAATGATGAAACTAGAAAGACTTCAATATACACAGCAGCTTTAGGTAATGATACAGGAGCAGCTTCAGATAGTAATTGGAGTAGTAATTTATCAGCAATATCAACTTTAATACAGGGATGGTTAGATTAATATGGGATGGTTAAGAAAAAAGGCAAGTCAAATTGCAGGAGCTTTTAGAAAAGTAGGTCGTAAATTAAAAAAAGGTTTAGGTAAAATAGCTAAAGCTTTTGGTAAACTTGGACCTTTAGGTTCTATAGCTTTATCAGTTATGCTTCCGGGAATAGGAGATATGTTAGGAACGTGGTTTAAAGGATTAGACAATACAGGATTTTTAAAACAATTTGTAGGTAAAATTACAGATGTGTATGGTGCTGTTAAAGATAAAGTTGGTTTTGTTTTTAATAAAGTAACTGATGCTGTAGAGTTTGGTTTAAACAAATTAAGTACGCCATTTGGTGGAACTGCAGGAACTAATCTTAGAAACTTTGTAAGTGATATGACTAATGGATTTGTAGAAAAATCAGAATTAGCTACAGAATCTCAAGCTTTAGATTTAACAGATAAAGTTTCAGGAGATATTATAGATGTAGGTGAAGGTATTTCTGGTGGAGAAACTATAGCTAAAAGTACAGTTAAACCAGACGTAGATACTAAAGTTGCATTTAAAGATAAACCTAGTATTCTTGATACTGCAAAAGATAAAGATTTAAGTTTTAAAGAAAAAATTACAACAAGTAAAGAATATGCAGCTTATAAACCTATAGAAGCTACAAGAATGGCAGGTGCTGCTTTAAATGAAGCTGATGAAGCATATGAAGCTCAAGTTAATTATGCTAAAGCTAGAAAGTCTGATTACTTTAAAACACAAGCATCTTATCAGTTAGCACCGTTAGAACAACAAAACTATGCACATGTTGCAGATATGCCTATGTTTGTAGACTATAGTAATTTTAATCCTATGGAAGACCCTGCAAAACAATACTTATCATATAGAGGAATTACAGACTATATTAATCCAATGGATATTGGTGGATATGGTTTTGATTATCAACAATTTTTACAAGCACAATTAGAAAGAGCTTAATATGAAAAATCCAAACGCAATAGCAAAAGAAGCAGAACCGTTTTTATTTGAAGGACCAACACCCGGTCAGTCATTAACAAACAGTCCTGATAATCCATACCCTTGGGAAAAAGCTCCTGAGATAACTTCTGTAAAAGTAGCAACAGAAAAAATATTCTTTGACCTTTTAAAAGAAGATAACCTTACAACTGTTGCAACTTTAATGTCTCAAAGAACTCCAGTTGCAGACATTGCTAACTTATTATTAACAGCAGGATTTCAAAAAGGTAAATGGAATCCAGACATGATGTTAAATCTTTTAGAGCCTACTATGTATATGTTAATGGCTATTGCAGAAAAAGCTGGTATTGACCCAGTCTTGACAAGAGACGAAGCGGATGTTATAATAGAAGATGATGAAGACAATCCACGTCAAGATTTAAACGTATCTCAAAATAAAGTTAAAAATGTAATCCCTGAAGGTAAGGGATTTAAAGATGCTGTTATAAATAAAATTAATCCTGCTTCAGTAGGTACCGATATTAAACAAAGATTAGAAACTTTAGATACTGAAAAAGTTAGACAAAGTATTTTACAAAAACAAAAACCTGCCTTACAAAACCAAGAAAGTTTATTAGGTAAAACAGGAGTTTAAGATGGCTGATGATATATTTGGAAACATGAGTAATATGAGTATTGATGAGCTAGGCTCGTCTTTACTTCAAAGAAAAGCAGAACAAGAAAGAGAAGCTGCTAAAAAAGCTAAGAAGAATGAAAGAATCCAACAAGGATTGGCTTTGTTACTTATGGGTCAAGGTATTATGAAGACTCAATATAAAAAACGTATGAAAGAACTTGAAGACTTTCATAAGTTTGAGACTTTAAATAACGAGCATAAAGTTAAACAATTAAACATGAATGCTACTATTTTAAATACTATTGGTAATACTTGGGATGGTAAAGGTGGACTTGATGGTTTTAAAAATAGTGATGACTATATTAGATTTTCAAAAGAGGTAAGACCTTTTGTTGACCAAAAAATAAAAGCAATGACTGCTGATGAGTATGATACTATTTACAGAACAAGTACATATGAAAATGCTATGAATTTGGCAACAGAAAGTTATGCTAACAAATATTTAGAAACAGATACAAAATCTGGTAAAGCTAATTACTTAGCATATCAAGACGGTTTAAGAGAACTTTTAGGTGACGAAGCAATTGACTTAGATAAAAATGAATTGTTTCAAAGAGCTATGGGGTTAAGTGTAGATGAGCTAACTGGGTACCAAAGAAAAAATTATCAAAATGTATTAGCTCAATATAAAGCTCAAGGTAATTTAATGGGTGGTTTTAAAAGAGTACTTGGTTTATTTAATGATGACTTTAAAGCAAAGGGTGGATTTGATATTTTTTCAAAAGTTACAGAAGATGCATTGGCTGGACCAACTATAAGAGATTTAAACCAAGCTATGAATTTAAAAGGAATGACTAACAACATAGTTAGTAAAGCTTTAGCAGATGCATCTAAATCAGATACAAGATGGAGAGAAAGAGCAAGAGGTAAAAGATTTGAAAATTATAGAAAAAATATAGGTGAATTATATTTACCTCAAATGACAAATTTAATTGAAGAAGGTAGATATCCTAGTGAATTAGAAACTGATACTTTTATCGGTAAAGGAAACTGGGAAGAATTTATGAGTGATATATCTGCTGGAGATAAAGAAAATTTAATTTTAGATACTGCTGCACTTAGTTTACGTTTAAAAGAAGATAGAAGATTTTTAGAAGCTGTATATAATGAAACTGAAGGTAAAAAAGCAGACGGTAGAAGTTTTAATGAATTTAGAGCTATACTAGATGATGAAGCAAATAGAAGTATGTTTGCTGCTATGATAGTAACTGATGCAGGTTTTAGAGATGAAAGTTGGAATCCATTTAATTGGAAAGATGAAACATATAATTCGTTTGGAACATTAACTAAAATTTATAATAGATATAATGTATCCACCATGATAGGTGACGATATTAAAGTTAATGAAAGAGGTAGTGTAAGTTTACCTGAAAGTTATATTGAAGCTTCTAAAGAAAGAAAACAAGATATGTTAAAATCTACAGTAAGAGATATCTTAAAAACTTCTAAAACTGAAAATGAAAGAAATGTAAAATTAAGTGGTGAATTAGATTCTGAAATTAATAAATATTTTGGTATGGATTCTCAAGCCTTTATAGAAATGTTAGCTCAAGAAGAAATGAAAGGTGGAGAAACTAAAATAAGTTTAGAACAAGAAATACAAGAAAGATATTTAACACCTAAACAAAAAGAAATATATAGAATGAATTTACAAAATATTAAAAATTTAGAAGATGATATTAAAAATAATGTTGTATCTTCTAGAGATTTTACAGGTAAATCAAAACAAGAAGAAGCCTCTCCTAGAGATATTAAGATAATGCAAAATAAAATTGAAAGAATTAAAAATTCAAATTTAGAATTATTAGAAAGTGGTAGAGGTGGTATAGATTTAAAAAATCAAATTTCAAGAAAAGAAACAGAGCTTCAAAATTTAAAAGATAGATTACCTTTATTACAAGAAAATTTATCTCCTACACGTTTTGAATCACAACTTGAAAAAGTAAATATATTAGAAACAGAAATAGAAGAATTAAAAAAAGAATATAATCAAATAGGTATATCAGAAGAAACTGACGAAAAAAAAAAGACTAGACCAAGCTACATAAATGATGAAGTTTTAAATTTACAACGTATTCATTTAGAAGAAAAAAATAAAGACGGTACTTCTCGATTTACATATACCAACATTGAAGAAGCTCAAGATACATTAAATGAATTAACAGAGTTTGTATTAGAAGCAGAAAGTGATGGAGATTTTAACGCTGCTAATCCTAATTCATCTGCTAGAGGAGGTTATCAATTTACTAAAGATGCTTCACAAACAGCTATGAATAGAGTAGAATCTAAGATGGGTAAAAAAATAGATAGATTTGATGAAGTTAGGCAAACAGGTGATGTTAGAAATTTAAGTGAATCAGACCAAACTTTATTATTTATAGGTGATATTTTAGAAAAATCTGGAAGTGATAAGTATATTCAAAATCTTTTAGATGCAAAAACTCCTAAAGAAAAAAGAAATGCTGCTTATCAAATTTATTCTATTCTTCATCATACATTAGATAGCAAAGGTAAAATTCCTAAAATAGCAGAATTACAAACAAAACGTAAACTAAGAAAATATTTTAATGAGTAGACAACTAGACTTATACATTCAAAGCTTACAAGAAGAAAGAGCTAGAGAAGAACAACAAGAAGAACAAGAATCTTTTTACTATACTCCTACATCTGAAACCCCTGAAGGTTACGAAACTTTTGTAACTGAACCAACTACTAAACGTGAAGTAAATCCTTATCAGAGTCCTTCTGGTAAAATGTCACTAACTGAACTTAAAAAAGACCCAGAGTTTGCTGAAAGAGCTGCAAGATTTTTAGAAGGTGTAGGTAGTAATGACAATATCTTTGAATATCTTAGAGACTCTGATTATAGTTTAAGTGCTGCTGCTACTCGTTCTTTTCAAGCAGGTAAATGGACAGACGAACAAAAACAAGATTATACATATTTAAGAGAAAAATTTAATAATGCAGAAATAGGTAATTGGAAAGAAAGATTTGGAATGATAAAAGATATCGGTGTAGATATGGTAACTGACCCTTTTAATATTCTTGCTGCTATTTTTGCTATACCTAGTGGTGGTACATCTTTCGCAACTAGAACTGCTTTAGGAACTACTGCACAACAAGCAATGAAGCAATATACAAAAGCTGAATTAAAAAAGAAGGCTGTAAAGGATACTGCTTTATTTACTGCTGCTGAAGGTGCTGCTTGGGGTGGACTTCATAATTATTTTTTACAAGATATTGATATGGACTTGGGATTACAAGATGATATTGATTTAACAAACATAGGGGTTACTACTTTATTAGGCGGAGCAATTGGTGGAACTTTAGGTGGTGGTATTAGATATGCTACTTATGGTAAAGGTGCAAAAGAAGTTGCAGAAGAAACAGCTAAGAAAGTAGACCAAGATGTAGATAAAGTTCCTGTTACAGATATGCCAGAAAGATATCAACAACTAGAATTTAAGTTTAGTAACGAAGAAGTTATAGAAGATGTTGCTCGTTCTAAAACAAGACAAGAAGTTTTAGAAGACTCTCAAGTTGATGAAGTTGTATCAGAACCTTTAGAAAAATTAAAAGCAGAAGGTAAAAAAGCACAAAGTAAAGGCACAGTATTTTTACATAAGTTTTTAGCTAACACTATTGGTAAACCTACTACAGCTTTTTTAAGTTACGCAGATAACTCACCACAACTACAAGCTTTACTTGAAAAGTTTAGATATGATTATGATGTCACAATGACTGGTCAAGGCAAAGAAGGAGTAAAGAAAAAGTCTTATGGTCTTGCTGTAGGTGAAAGAACAGGTAAATATTTATATGGTTTAGCTAAGTCTTTTAATGTTTTAGATAGAGTAGGTTTTAGAGCTAGGTTAGCTAAAGACCAACAAGAAGAATTAAACTTTTTGCTAAGAGACAGACTGGTTGTATCTACAAAAGAACAAGCAGAAAGAGAAGGTAAATTTTGGATAAGAAATTTAGTAGGTAAAGATTATAAAGGTATTAAAGTTACTGAAGATGTTGCAGTTTCTTATGGTGGTAAAAACTTTGATGGTACTGAAGGTGTTAGAAATTTATTAGATAATAGTTTTAATGATATAAATCAAGCAGGATTATTTAGAAAAGGAACTATTAATAAAGGTGGATTTTTACCTAGATTATTTAACTACAAAGCCTTAAAAGAAAACAGAGAAAGATTTCAAAGAGATTTAATAGATGCAGGACATGCTAATCCTATAAATGAATTAGATGAAGTAGTTATTAGAAATGCAGAAAATGAAAAGATAAAAGGTGTTTTAGAAGATGCAGTAGGTACAGATGAAAAAATCTTTGGTGTAGACTTTTTAAAACTAGCAGAAGGAGACGAAGCATTAGCTAAAGAATTAAAAGCTGCTCGTATCGTAGATGATATGTTAGAACAAAGATGGACTCCTTTTGAAGTTAAAATGATGTCTAAAGATAAAGTTGTAGGAGATTCTGCTGGATATTTACAAGCTAGAAGATTTACAAATTTAGATGATAATAAAATAGCATATGTATTAGAGAGTGATACACAACAAATATTAGAAGATTACTTTACTAATGCTGCAAGAGCTATTGAAAGGTCTAATTATTTTGGTAGAAACATAGTTGAGTTTGAAAAAAATAGTTTAATACCAATAAGAACAGAATTATTACGAAGTGGTTTATCTGAAAATGAAGTAACTAAAGTACTTGATGGTCTTAGAAATATGCATAGACGTGTTACTGGTATTGAAACTGACTCAGCTTCACCACTTAAAAAATATGCATGGGCTAGAGGTGCTGCTGATTGGGGCAAACTTATACAGCAAATGGCTCACCTTCCGTTTGCTACTTTATCAAGTGTAACTGAGCCTTTCTTATTACTTACAAGAGCTGGTAAATCAGATGCTCCTCAAGTTATAAGTGACATAGGAACTGCTTTAGTTAAAGAAGGTAAAAGTGTTATCGATAGAAGTATCAAAGGTTTTCAACGTGGAGTATTACGTCAAAGAGTTAAAGGTATTAAAGATATAGATGACGAAGCATGGGGTGAATTATATCAAACTGGACTAGCTTTAGAACAAGCAGTACAAGAAAGACTTGAAGGACTAGCTGGTGAAGGTTTACATGGTACTTTAGCTAAGAATATTCAACAAGGATTTTTTAAAGTTAACTTATTAACTCAATGGACAAAAGCTGTTCAACTTGCATCCTTTACTACTGGTAAAAGATTAATAAAACAAAACGCTGAAAAACTTTCTAAAGGTGGATTAAGTGCAAATAAAAAGAAATACATAATTCAACAGTTAAATGATTTAGGTATTGATGAAAAAGATGCAGTTAAATGGTATAACAATTCTATGGTTAAAGGTAAGTGGAATGAAACTATTGCTAGAAGTCAAGACTTTTATAATAATCAATATACATCCGGTGCTAATAGATTTGTAAAAGAAATTATTCTTAACCCAAGTACTGCAGAAGCTAATAGACCTTTATGGTTTTCAACTCCAGCAGCTCAAATGCTAGTACAGTTTGCTGGATATCCTACAGTCTTTAATAATACTGTACTTAAAAGATTTTCAAATGAAATGGTTAATAGTCCAGCACAAGCTATACCAAAAGTATTACCTACTGTTATATTAATGACTTCAGTAGCTCACATTGGTAATATTATTAGAAGTCAAGGTGATAATTTAAAAGACTATCAAACTGGTGAAGATAAAGATGCAGGTCAATTAATATTTGAAGGTGTTAGAAGATGGGGAGGATTAGGTCCTTTTGATTATGCTGCTAGATATGATAACGAATATGATAGAAATGTAGGAAGTTTAACAGCTTCATTAAAAACTTTTGCAGGTCCTTTACCACAAGATGTTATTGACGGTGTATTATATAGAAAAGGTATACCAGAAATATTAGTTACTAATGTTCCGGGATATGGTGCTTTACCTACAGATGTAAGAAAAGCTATGAGGTCTGCTGCTAGAGGAACAGCTAATGAAATAGAAGAATATAAAGTTAGACAATATTCAAAAGGTGGTATAGTCAAAGATGTACCTAATGTAATTGATGAGCCTGATGAAATGAAAAGTAGAGTTACAGGAGAACCATTTAATAGTACTGCAGAATTTATGCAAGATGAGGAAGATAGAGAGCTTGATGCACAAATGCGAGGATTAGGATTAAAATGAATATAGAACTATGTAAACAAGAAATAAAGCGACACGAAGGCGAAGTGTTAGAAATTTATATGGATAGTCTAGGCTATAAAACTCTAGGAGTTGGACACCTTTGCCAACCTAACGACCCTGAATATAACTGGGAAGTTGGCACACTTGTCAGCCAAGAAGTTGTAGATATGTATTACGAGGATGACTTTGAAAAGCATTATAAGGAAGCTATACATGTCTTTGGTAGCGAGGAAGACTTTGAAAAGTTACCAGAAGTTATACAGAGAGTGTTAGTAAACATGTGTTTTAACCTAGGAGGTTCAAGACTTTCAAAGTTTA
>Ga0208767_1003460_pt1 | contig 11488 bp, 8 predicted proteins | sample VirMetDEL_Mar_21_FD_184514 | JGI IMG/M metagenome (GOLD analysis project Ga0208767, IMG submission 184514) | Aqueous microbial communities from the Delaware River and Bay under freshwater to marine salinity gradient to study organic matter... | ecosystem: Environmental > Aquatic > Marine >... | reverse complement strand
ATTGGGAATATAGCAAAGAATGGTTACTACAGAGTTGGTAGGCATTTAGGTACAGTAGATGGGGTACAGAAGAAGAAGTACTATATGGTACACAGAATGGTCGCTGAACTATTCATACCAAACCCTGATAACCTTCCTCAGATTAATCATAAGAATGGAATCAAAACCGATAACCGAATTGAAAACTTAGAATGGTGTGATGGTTCTTATAATGTTACGCATGCATATATGAATGGATTGAATTCTACAATGGGTGAATCGCATCATGCATCTACAATATCAGATGATGTAGTAAGATGGATTAGAAAACAATATGATACTGGTAAGTATAGTATCGCAAGAATTTGGAGAGCATCAGGTGTACAGAATAGGTCAACAGTTTGGAGAATAGCTAAACGAAAGACAAGAAAGTATTTAAAGTAAATCAATTATATATGTTAGTTATATATTAATATGTTGACGGTCTTTATCCCATGTGGCCTGAAACAATTTATAACTACTACAAAAAACGAGTGACCTCTTTGTTATATATTGGTTACTGCCATAACCCTATAACTCGTTTCTCCTCAGGTCTAAGATGTCGGAACTCCTTACCTGAGGAGTTTTTGTGTCTACACAATCAGAACTATTGACTGATAATATAATGAATTAAACAGGAACAATAATGGAAAAGAAAACAACTACAGTAACGCTACCTGAGTATTTCTCTATCAAGCACTATAAAGCATTGGGTTCATTTGAACACTTAGATGATTTAGAGAAGATTATTATGACGGTAAGTGCACTTACTGAAAGAGATGTAGAAGAGATTGAGAGATGGTCACTAACTGATTTGATGAAAATCTATAGTGAAGCAGGTCGTATTATGCATGAGACGGGTGGTGAGTTCTACCCAGTGTTTGAGTTCAAAGATATCATCTATGGATTCCAACCATTGAGTAAGATGACTGTAGCAGAGTTCATTGATTTGGAAAGAAGGTTGAAAGACCCAGTGAATAACTTAGAAGAGATACTTGCTATCCTTTACAGACCTATCAAATCACATAAGTTCAACTCATTGGAGTGGATGCATAAATCATACATCAAAATCCTAAAGGGTGAGAATGAATCTATGTTCAAGTACTATGAGGTAGAAGAGTATGATACAGAGACGAGAGATTGGAGAGTTGATATCTTCAAAGACCTTCCATTAGAGTACTGCATCGGAGTTCTTAGTTTTTTTTTGGGCTTAGGAATGCAACTCTCTCTAAGTTCGATAATATCTTCGGAGGACCTGACGATGGAGGAGAAGGAGGAGATGCTAGGGGTAATAGAGGGGGCACTTCAATCGCTGAACACTATGGGTGGCTCTACATCCTCAGAAACCTTGACACAACAAGAATCCTAAATATTACAGGAGATACTAATATATTAAAGAGCAATATTATTTTCATACTGAATTGGTTAAGCATGGAAACAGAGATTGCAAAAGAACAAGAAAAGAAGGAGAGACAGTTACGATTACAAAATCTTAGATAAGATGAAAGCTATAGTTGGTCACGAACGATGGTCAGTAGATACAGAAGGAAATGTATTTGGACCGAAAGGCAAACTGAAGATTACAAAAAGTAAAAGAGGTTATGCAATGACTAATGTAAATAAAAGAACAAAGAATGTTCATATATTAGTAGCTACAGCTTATTTAGATAATCCAAAAAATTGGGAACACGTCGTACATATAAATGGTAACAAATTAGATAATAGAGTTGAGAATCTTAGGTGGGTATCCTTGAGTGAACGTAGAAAATACATTGAGGTTTACAAACAATATGAAAGTAGATTCGATGAGCATACAGAGAACCAACAAAAACAGATTGTAGCTCTACACAGGTCTAAACCAAAATATACAATACCATACCTCTCCAAACTAATAGGTTCTGAGGAACATATTATAGAAAGATATATAATGAAGTATAAAGGAAGAAAAGTATGAAAACATACAGAGAAATTATAGAGAAGTTCGAAACAGCTGCTACCTATCACGACCATATCAAATCATTTGGACATGGTTCTTTGGATAAGCTCAATGATGTGATGAATCAGCCCTATACCCTATGTTGGGTACGTCCGATGGCATCATTAGGTATTCAACCTTATGGGCAAAGAACGCTGACATTTGAGGTTTACATTTTGGATATACCTAAGTTAGATAGAACTACAGATATTCAAACTATGAGCGACTGTGAAAGAATTCTATATGATGTGTACACATACTTCAGAGATGGTACTGACCAACAACAATACGAAGTTAATCTAACGGGTGTAACACCAGTTCAAGAAGCATTTCAAGATAGAGTATTTGGATGGTTAGGTACATTTGATATTATAACTGATTCATCAGGTTTAACTTATTGTAATATTCCAAACTAATGAGCGACTTCCCTAACATAGAACAAGTAATCAAACAGGCAGCACCTCTTATGGCAGAAGCAATAAGAGATTCTGCTATTAGTAATGGTTTGTTTAAAAGTGGTAAGTTAGCAGGTTCATATCAGGGTAGAGCAGTAGTTAAGGATAACAACTTCTCAATAGAGATTACAGGTGAAGATTATGGTTTGTATCAAGATAGTGGTATCAATGGTACTAAGATTAAGGTTTCACCAGCGCAGGAATCAATCTATCCTCCTGGTCAATTTCAATCAAAAGTAATCGGTGGACCACTACCCTTCGCTGCAAGGAAATCAATCGCTGAGAAGGGATTAAAACCACGTCCATTCATACAATCTGGTATTAATCAAGTTACCAATAATTTTTTAATTCCAAAGTTAGAAGAAGCGGGGGTAGAAGATGCAAACAATATCATTGTTCCTCCTTCAAAATATTTAAAGGAAACATAATATGGCATTAATAGAAAGACAAAATCCAACAACACCGAACTTGGTAGATTCTGATTTAATCTATGTAGTCTCATCAAACAATGGTAGTGAACCACAATTTCAGTTTGTAGCAAAGATTATAGATAAAGATAATAACTCAGTTATTGTAAAGCAAGAGCCATCGCCTGCAGGTTCATTAGTTCTTGCAAAAGGTGTATTTAATATATCTCAGATTGCAAAAGATTTTATGGGTGAGGATAAAATATGGAAAACCCAAAAGATAGCTAAAAACGCTTCTGCAAATGAATTCAATGTAATCTTTTATGAAGAGACTGGCTCATCTGTATCATCATCAGTTAGTTTACAGAATCCTCTATCAGGTTCTTTTGTATATCTTTTAGATGGTGTTGTAGAGATGAATAGTGGTGATTGGAATTGGCAATCTGGTTCTTATTATCAAACCCCATTAGCATCAACTGGTTCTGTATTTGAATATCAACATGCTTTAACTGAAGCACCATTTACACAAAGTATCAGAGAAGGTGAATACGCAACCTTATCATTTATCAATGGTAACTTTGATGGTTCAACAACTAACGCTCAGGATATCTTTAATATACAATTTACATTCTACGATGAAGATGGTGTAGGGCTTGGAGGATTCGATTATAAAAATATTGTATCAAATGGTGGAGGGCCAAGGACTGTATCAACACAACTTTGGAATGCTGTAGCAGGATTACAAACTGATTCAAGTAAAATGATACATATCGGTACAGGTATTGCTAACTTAACTGATGCAGGATTTACTATTCCTTCAGGTTGGGCTAGTTACTCTGTACATGTTGAAGGACAGGATGATGCAGGTTTAAATAACTCATTTGGACAATACAGTAAAAGATGGTATGTTAAGCAAGAACCTGAATGTGATTATGAAGGTACACGTTTCGCATGGTTGAATGAATTAGGAGCTTGGGATTATTATACATTCCCTTACGCAATTTCTATTAGTGATACAATCACACGACAAACCTATCAGCAAGGATTTGTAAACTATTCAAACAATACTGCATACACTGTACCTTACGATGTAAATAGAAGAGGTACACGACAATACTCAACTCAATACGAAGAAGTAAGAAGTGCTGAATCAGATTGGTTATCACAAGAAGAAGCAGATTGGTTAAGGCAATTAGTGGAATCGCCTAATGTTTACGTTCAGGTAGGTACTACAGACCCTGGTACATATAGAAACCCAGAGGAAGCACAGTTTATGCCTGTGGTGATTGAAACTACAAACTTTGATTATAAAACAAATCCTCGTACTGATAAGATGTACAGATTAAGTTTATCTTATAAATTCGCAAACAATAGAAGGTCAAGATAATATGGCAAATGGATTAGTACTTAGATGTAATGTTAGAGGTGTCCGATATGACTTGGATACATTTGAAGATATATCATTCAGATTAGATATCTCTGCTATTCAGAATAATCAGATTGGTTCTAACTTTGGAATCGCATCACAGAATGTTGCATTGCCTGGTAGTAAGAACAATAATCAATTCTTTGTTGCTGCATTTAATGTTAACTCACAAAATGTAAGAGGATTCAAACAATCCATTCCGTGTCAGGTATTACAGAATGGTGCAGAAGTATTTAAGGGTAATCTTATCTTAAATGATGTTGTTACTGATACATACAAAGATACTATCTATAATGTTACTATTGTAAATGAGGCTGTTGACTTTACTACATTGGTTGGTGACCAATACTTAGGTGAATTAGATTTTAGTGATTTAGAACACTTATATACACCAGCGAATGTTACTGAGAGTTTTGCTGATGATGATTCATTCTTAAATGGTGATGTGTTTTATCCATTGATTGATTATGGATTGGATGGTACTATAGCTAATGCTTATCCACTTGCTATGGGTGGTCAGTTTGGTAAAGTAGATAATCCAAATTCACCAATGGTTATTCAGCAGTTTAAACCTGCAGTTAGGGTTAAAGCTGTTATTGATAAAATCTTTGAATCAGTAAACTATGAATATTCATCATCATTCCTTAACTCAGATGAATTTAAGAGTATATACTTCCTATCAACGAATACTGATAAGAATGGTATCCTAAGTGATTCAGCACAAGGTTCAGGTTTCCAAGCAACTGCATTAGGAACAGAAACTCTTTATGGTATTGGTGATTTTGGTACACTAACATTTAACGATGAAATATTTGACCCTCTGAATGGATTCAACACAGGTACAAGTACATTCACAGTCACTAACTCTGGTCAATACGCATTTGGTGCAACTATACCATTTACAAACCCAGACCCTACAACAAACGCTATTAGTGAACTTGTTCTAAAGCTGATAGTCAATGGTTCATTGGTAACACAAACCCAATATGATGTTGGTAATATTGGAACTGGTACTATTAACTTCTCAACAGCGGGTATCAACTTATCAGAATTTGATACGGTTAGATTAGACTTTACATATGAAGGTTCTAACCCAGGTGGTGATGTAGACCTTTTATTATCAGCTGATAGAACGTTCCAAACTCTTTATTCTCCAATCAATGCCATTGGTGCTACTGTTGATATTGCTCAGCAGTTTGATGCATCAATTAAATCATTAGATTTCTTAAAAGGTATTATTGAAAAGTTTAACTTGGTATTAGAACCAAAAAGAGATGAAAGAAATGTTCTTATTGTTGAGCCATTCGATATATGGGCTGATGGTGGTCAAGTTAAAGATTGGAGTGATAAGTATGATAGAGCTGAAAAAGTATCTATTAAACATCCAATACAATCACAACCATTAGAGTTAGAGTTTGCAGATTCATTTGATAATGATGTATTAACTGATTACTCTAAAACAAACTTTGATGCAGAACGACCTTATGGTACATACACATATACATCTAATTCAGATATTCCAAAAGGTAAGAAGAAGATTGGTGGATTCTTTTCACCAATACCAACACAAGGTGTGCCTGGTGCACCAAACATCATTACACCTCTTATGTACAAAAAGGATGGACAAGATAATAAAGCATATAAGTTCAAACCAAGATTAGGATATAGAATAGATAATCAGGGTGCTGTGGGTGCAGCTAACTCTCAGTTCTATTTAAGAGATACATCAGCACCAAGTGATGTTATTATTTCACAATATTCTACAATGGCAGCAATACAATCCTATCCAGTGGGTGATGGTAAATCAATTCACTTTGATGGAACTTGGTATCCATTCCACCAGCCACAAGTAGATGGTTACACACCATTCGGTACATTTACTGAGTATTGGGGAAGATACATTAATGAATTGTATGATGATGATGCGAGAATCTTAACTCTGAATATGAACTTCAAACCAACTGACTTGATTGATATTCAGTTGAATGATAAAATCTTCATAGATAACGCATATTACCGTATAAATAAGATTAGTGGGTTCAACATCACTAAGGATGATACTGTTAAAGTAGAGCTCTTAAAAACACCGATAAGACAATTTAAGTTTCCACGTAGAAGAATATTTTCTGGAGAAGGAGACCCAGTAGATGTAGGTGTATTTGACCCAGGTGATTACTTACCACAAGGTGATGTATATGTTAGTGATTTGGATACAGGTACTCAAGTTACCTCATCAGCACTTCTAAAAAACTTTGCAGCTGTAACTGGTTTAAAGTATATTTCAGGTTCTGTATATTGGAAAGATAACTTCAACTCTAATAATATTAATTCTAATTCTGAACAAGCAGTTAGAGGTTCTATAGAAGTAGACCCATCAGTAGGTGCAGTATTTGGTGCAGTAGACGGTGGTTCGATTGGACAATCTGCTGATAAGTTAGTATTGGTTGGAACTAATATAGAAATTCAAAGTAATGTATTGAATTCTTATATTGGTGGTGAAAACAATACGATTGGAAGTGGTTCTGATAATGTATCAATATTCTCATCAGTACGAACTGATGTAGGACCTGGTACTGCAGATGTTACGGTATTATCATCAGTTAGTGCAAGTATCAATGGGACTGCAAATACTATGATTGGTACTCTAACATCATCAATTGTTAATGGTGCACAACAATCAACATTGATTGGTACAAATGGGATTGACTTAGATAATACTAATCATAGATTCGTTAGACATACTCATATTGGTGGTAGTAATTTCGAATACTACAATACAGGTTCTTCAAAAGATTATAGTAACTCTGTAGGTATTGGTCAATTGCCTGATATACCAACTAATGAAGGTGTACCTACATCAGGTATGGTTCTAATGGGTAACTCTATATTGACAGGTGCACAATACTTTAAAGTAACTGAAGTGTCTGCATCAGCTGGTGGAACTTATGATATGACTAGTGATAGAGATTCATTCCTAACTTACTTTAATTGGAGTGGAGGTAATGGAACATTTAATATAGATTTACCAACTGTTGTTACCAATAAAGGTAGATTCCTTAGATTTATGACTGATGGTACATTTACTACAGGTAATACTAATATTAATCTTAGAGCAAGTGGTTCACAAACCATTGATGGGACTGCAGAATATTCAGTATCTAAAGATTATAATGGATTTGGTATTCTATCTACAGGTAATGAATGGATAGTAATCCAATTGAAGGCTTGATGATGGATAGTATATTATTTCCCTCTATAAACCTAAAGTTATTATACTATATAAGTTTGGACATAAGTTGGACATAAAATGAAGAAAAAAAGACGTAATTTAAAACGATTCTAAATAAGGAAAGTAAACGATGGCTAAAAAATTACAATATGAAGTGAATATGGATACCGGCGATTCGGTAAAAACGCTGGGTACACTTCGTGATGAATTGGAACAAATCAATGAAGAATTAGAAGGTGTTGAAGTAGGTTCGAAGGCATTTACTGATTTAGCTAATAAAGCAAGAGGTGTATCTTCAGAGATTAAAACTTTAGAGAAAGAGTTTGAAGGACTCGAACCTGGTCAAAAAGCAGAAGCATTCGTTGGTGCGTTTGAAACCATCGCTGGTGCTAGTGCAATTACAGCTGGCGCATTTTCTTTATTCGGAGTAGAATCAGAGAAATTAGGTCAGATAGAAGAGAAGGTTCAAGCAACCATTGCTATTGCAGTTGGTGCTCGTTCGATTGCTGAGGGTGCATTACAGGCAAAGATTGCAGCAAGATTGGCAGTTGAGAAAGCAGTACAAGTTGCTGCAAAAGCACAAATCGTAGTACAAACTGCTTTGAACGCTGTACTTAACGCAAACCCAATAGGCGCTATCCTATTAGCTGTTACAGGTGCTGTAGTTATATTCACTAAGTTTGGTGATAAGATTAAATCATTGATTAAAGATAATCTTCAACCACTTAATGATGTACTTGAAAAGGTTGGCGGTTGGTTGCGTAGAGTTGGTTCTGCAATTGGATTGGTTGCTTCAGAAGAAGAACTTGCTGCAGAGAAAGCAAAGGAATTATCTCAATCTAAGATAGAACAATACGAAAGAGAATTAACAATTGCTAAGGCAAGAGGTGAGGATACTATTGAGATAGAGAGAAACATCTTAAACGAAAAGATGAAACTCTATGAAAAGGATTCTAAGGAATACAAAGATTTACAGACCGAATTGGTTGCATTAAATGCTCAGAGAGCTAGAGAAGAAGAAGAGCAGAGAAAGAAGGAAGAGCAAGCTAGAGAAGATGAACGTAAGAAACGACTTGAGGATTATCGTAAGAGATTAGAGGATGCTAAGAAGTTAGAGCAAGAGATTGCTGATGAAGCTGCGTTGATTGGATTAACTGAAGAAGAAAAGGCAATTGAATTAGAGAATCGTAAGTTCGAAGAGAGATTGGCAATCTTTGAGAAGTTCAATTTGGATACTACGGAGTTAGAAAGATTACATCAGGAAGAACTGAATAAGATTCAAAGTGATGCACAAGCTAAGAGAGATGCTGATGCTGAGGCTAAGAGAAAAGAGAAGGAAGCTAAGGATAAAGAAGCTGAAGATGCAGAATTGGCAAGACAAGAAGAACTTGCTTCATTACAGAATGAAATCAGAGATGCATCAGCAGTAAAAGAGGATGAGTTAAGAGCATTAGAATTAACTAAGTTAGAAGAGTACTATAATCAATTGATTCTTTCAGCACAAGAAGCTGGATTGAATACTCAGAACTTAGAAGATGCTAAGAATGCAGCACTCTCAATGAAGAAGGATTCATTTAGACAAGAAGATTTAGATAAAGAGAAAGCATATCAACAACAAATCTCAGACCTTACTATTGGTGCTGCATCCAATGTGATTTCTACATTAGGTTCTCTAAATGAACTATTTGCAGGAAAGACTGAAGAAGAACAGAAGAAAGCATTTAAGAGAAATCAGGCATTACAAATCGCAGAAACAATTATTAGAACATACTCATCTGCTACTGCAGCATATAACTCACAACTTGCAATACCAACACCAGATGCACCAATTCGTGCAGCTATCGCAGCAGCAGCGGCTGTTGCAGCGGGTCTTGTAAATGTTGCAAAGATTAAAGCACAGAAATTCGAAGGTGCTGGTGCAACTGGAGGAGATGGTGGTGGCGGTACTGGTGGAGGTGGTAGACCAGGTGGTGGTATTCAATCATTTGGTTCTATAACAGCGCCAGAGGGAACTGTACAAACTCCATTGATTACACCACAATCTCAACAACCTGCAATCAAAACATATGTTCTTTCAGGTGATGTAACTGATGGACAAGAGGCTGATAAGTTAATAGAACAAAGAAGAACACTTTAAGGGTGTATTTATATAATAAGGTGTAGACATTATGAAAAAGATAATCAATTGGATTTGCGGACTACTAAAGGATGAGAAGGGAACACCATCATCTAAAAGGTTCATAGGTATTTTAGCAGGAGTAAGTTTATGCGTAACATTATACGCAAATCAGTTTACTGATGAACACGTGGCTCCATCACCAACATTAGTTAATGCAGTAGCAGCGTTAGCATTTGGTGCATTAGGATTGGCATCTATTGATAAAATTTGGGGTAAAAATGAGTGAATCAGTAAAAATAATTAAGTTAGATATTGATGAACACGACGAATTAAGTGGTGTTGATGCAATTGCTTTAGTAGAAGAACCAGCAATCGAAGCTGATTTTATGTTCTTTTCAAAACACCAACCTCATGCATTTGAGTCGTATTCAGATTATCCTGATGCGGTATCTAATAATGCTAAGAGAGGGATTGAGTTAAACGAAAAGGTAAATAACAAATGTGCAACCCAAGTCGGCAAGGTACGAGCACAACAACTTGCTAAGGGTGAAAAGATTTCAGTAGAAACAATCAAGCGCATGTACTCTTACCTAAGTAGAGCTGAGGAATACTATGATGAATCTGATACTACTGCTTGTGGGACTATTTCATATTTGTTGTGGGGTGGTCTTGCTGCTAAGAGATGGTCAGAATCAAAACTAAAAGAATTAGGATTGTTCGAAGGTGCAATTGATGTAGCAGGTTTACCTGATTATAATAACGAACCATCAGGTTCTATTATCACAAAACTTTTTGAAGAAGATGATAAAGAAATGGTTGATGGTATCGTTGAATTGTTAATCCAAGTAAAAGATATTGAGAATAGAAAACAAATGGTGATGGATGTTCTTCGTGATTTCGCAAGAGATGGTATCCATTACGATTTAGATGAGTTCCTACAAAGAGTAGGTGTATCTATGTCAGAGTTAGAGTTTGTAGAAAATGCAGGTGGATTCTCAATTGGTGATTATGTAAGTTGGACTTACGCTGGTAGACAAGAAGATGCTGATAGAGGTAGAGGACAGATTACAGATTTAAGAGTGCAAGGTAAAGTAAAAGTACCAGGTACTGATTTCGAACTTACTGCAACTGAAGAAAGACCTGTAGCATTGATTGAGACAAGGGGTGGACAGATTGTTGGACAATACGTTGATAATCTTCGTAAAATTAAAAAGCCAGAAGGATTCGTTACACCATCAGCAGGTGAAAGTGAAGATGAGTTTATCAGTAGATGTATTCCAGTCGTAAGAGGTGAAGGATATGATGAGGACCAATCAATTGCTATCTGTTATTCTTATTGGAGAGAGAGAATGGAAATCAATAACTATATGGAAGAGTTGTTTGATTTTATGGGATACATTGATGGATTGCCAGTATTCTCAACACCAGAAGAAGCAGAGGAAGTAGCAGAGATTGCAGGATGTAGTGGATACCACGAACACCCAATGGGAGAGTTCTTAGTATATATGCCATGCGAAACACACGACCCTGAAATGGATGAGGTTCTAAATGAAGCATATGAAGTTTGGAAGAAATCTAAACAAAAGAGTTGGGATGATTTAGATGATAAAACTCAAGAAGATGTATTGAGTTATTTAGAATCAGTAGCTGAAGAAGCACCTAGCAAAGAAGGATTCAATACAGTCAAATCAATTCCTGGTGGAAGAACTCAGAAGCAAACTATTGATTCAGTATCTTTTATGGATACACCAACTACTAAGACAAGATACGTTTATGATGTAAGACCTGGCAAAGGTAGTAGAATCCAAGGTAATAGCAGAGATTTCTGTATGGAACTAATCAGTAGATTCACCAATAGA
>Ga0208767_1003457_pt1 | contig 11493 bp, 8 predicted proteins | sample VirMetDEL_Mar_21_FD_184514 | JGI IMG/M metagenome (GOLD analysis project Ga0208767, IMG submission 184514) | Aqueous microbial communities from the Delaware River and Bay under freshwater to marine salinity gradient to study organic matter... | ecosystem: Environmental > Aquatic > Marine >... | reverse complement strand
GACTATCTCCTGTTGTCCAATACTTAGCAACATCTAAATGGACAATTTCACGGTCATTTTTAATGATGCCTGCCTGCTCCATCGCGTCCAATACTGCCTTTGCTAAATTGTCAACATCGGCCTTACTAAAACACGGTTGTTGGTCAATCATGCGCTTTTTAGCCGTCGACTTAGGATAGCGAAAAAAGAAGGTTAACTCCACTGAATGAACTGCGCTAACTTCTTCACCAAAAATTTGCTTGCTGTGCGCACGAACCAACATCTCAACGAGCGACTTTTTGTAGGCAAGATAATTGCTTGGGTAGTAAACGCCGCCTGCACGTTTGACTTTGGGTCTCGGTGTTGGCTGTGGTTCAATAAGCAAAACTCCTTCGTACACGCTAAGGGCTGTAGTTAGGTGAAAAAAAGCCGCCCGTGTATTTCAACGGGCGGGAAAAAACACTGTGACCATCAAAGGCCATAGCAATAACTCAAAGCCAAAGTTATGCTATTGCATCCAAAAATAAGGGCTTGACGAGTCCTCTCCATCGCGGTTTTCGGCAACATTGTCCGCTGATGGTGTCACAGTATTTACTTCAGGCCAAGCGTCTTGTTCGTCGTTATTATTAGGCTGATTGAATGCTTTCAACCCTTGCAACAATTCGTCGTCCAAACGCTCGATTTCTTTCTGAATTTTAGCCGAATCTTCATCGTCTGCTACCCGATTGAACTCATCCGATAGCGTGTCAATTTCATCCATTAAGTCTTGCAAACGCTTTGGAAGTTCGTTTTCCTCTACGTCCATGTTAGCAAAGTAGTCTGCGCTTTTCAAGCCAAAATCTTCCATCATGATTTGTCTTACGGTTTGACCTCAAACATAGAAAACTTCTTCGATATTTGGACGGCTCAGGAACTTCTTTACTTCCTCAGCCGCTTCTTTATCTCCTTGGTCGGCTTGATTTGCAATGTCAGTCCACTTTTTCAGTAATGGCGCGTCAAGTTTGTTTGCCTTGTATGGTGCATGGCTCAACTCATTCAGGGCTTTTTGCCTTGCAGTCTTCAGTTGCAGTTCTACAGGCGTTCCATTGAATTCAACGATGTAGTGATACGCACGGTAGCCTCCTTTTGGGCTTGCGTACATATCCTCGTAATCCAACACTTCGCCAAGAACACCACTACCAACTTTTCTGTTGACCACATCTAATTGCGCCTTGTCCACAGTAACGATTGTTGTCCCAACCAAATCGGTAAGCCCCTTCTTTTTGTCGGTCAGCCGCTTTTCCACCAACTTCTTGAGGATAGAATAAGGCGTTTTGGTTCGAGCAAGCACCTTGCCTTTTTCGGGCGCAATCGTTTTTAACTTGTCGACAAATGCATACATCTTGTCGTCTAAGTTGTTTTTCAAGTCAACAACTTTTGACACTGTTTCAGCCAAACTTTGGTCGTCCGCACGACCCTTGACTTGTTTGTTGAGCGGTGCGATGTCGTCGGCATTCGGCACACCGTCTCCATCATAATCACCCAACACACCCTCAAACCGCTTGTTGTTCCAAACCTCACCCTCATTGACAATTCGAACATCTACGCTTCCGCCTCGCTTGAATAACTCAATTGTCCCTCCGTTTGCTTTCTTGGCTAAGTAAAATCGACTGACTTTGCCTGCCAATTTTTTTCTCGCAACTTTAGCGGCGACTTTATTACCTACTTCACGGGCTTCGCTTTTGTCGTAGGTCTTGCCATATTCCTCTTGGTACTTACTCGGTACGCTTTTTCCTTCATACTGTTTTGCCACTTTTGAAGCAAGTTTGTCAAAACGGCTGACCTTTCCCCCCTCTGCAAACTTGTCTTGCTTGTAGCGGCTTCCGCCTTTTCTGTTTCGCGCATATTTTTTCTCGTGTTCCTCGTCGCTAATGTACTTATGGTCACGATTGTGCGCGGACTTTGGTCGGCCTCCCTTAGCCATTTTGTAGTTAGCCTTCTTGAATCCTTTCGAAGCCGTCAAAAGTGTCTCAATGTCAGTGTCAAATTCCACAACGGGGATTTCGTTCCGCTGAGACAAAATTGTCGAGGCCGCCCACCGATGATGGCCGTCAAGCAAATGCCCATCTTTTGTAACAAGAACCCTGTATTTCAAGGGATTAACGGTTTGTCCTTTGGCGTTTTTGTAGTATCCCTCATCCATCCGTTCAAACACCTTCTTGACTCGCGAGAGACTAATATTCGACTGAGTTGGCTTCAGGTCGCCGACTTTTCTTGTCTTACGCGAAGTCCGATTGATGCCCTGCGTCTTCATGTAAGCCACAAATTCATCCACATCGGCCTCGTTGATTTGCGGCATTGACATTCGGCCAATCTCCTTTTTCGGCTTACAGTTGAGCGGCATGACATCGCAGTAGTTTTTGCTTTGCGACATCATTTCGTCAAGTTGCTTTTCGATATTTCCCGATACTCGCATTCCATACTTGGCATAACGACTTGAACCAAGCATACCGCCTCGACGCATTACAGGCATTGCGTTTACATCACCAATATCGTTAACACTGCCGCCCTTACGAAGTTTAGGATAGGTCTTTGGTGGTTGTTTTACGTCGGCTCGGTTTGAGCGGTTCTCCCAATAGTATGGACGTGTCGCCCCTGCTCGGCTTTTTCGTTTGCCAAATGGCTTTGCAGGACGAGCCGCGTCTCGCGTAACGTCTTGAGTTCCGCTTGTGGCTTTGCTGTAGTCTTTTGGGTTTTGAGCCTTGAAAGCGTTGATTGGGGCTTTAACCGCCTCTGCCTTTTCCTTCTTTCTTTCCGCAAAGAACTTCTTTGCTTCAGCTTTTGCTTCAGCCCAACTCACCTTCTTCTGCAACTGAATCATTTTGGCCCGCCCAAAGAATGTGTCTCCTGCGTGTTTTGGCCCTTGCTTACCCTTTGGTTTTGAAGCACTTGCGGCTTTTTTTGTCGCCGCTTGAACTACCTTTTTTGCGGCTTCCTTGGTCTTCTTTTCGGCCTTCTGAACTGCCTCCACCGCTTTCTTTTCAAGCGACTTTGCCTCCTCTACCGCTTTTTTCTCTTTAGCGTGTAGCTTTTCGGCAATTGCCTTAATGTTCGCTCGAACCTTTTTCTCGGCTTCGGCGGGCAATTTTTCAATCGACTTGCCAAGTTTGATTAGCTTGTCAAGTTTGTCTTTCTGTTCTGATGGCGCATCTTCTCGCCACGCAATGATTTTATCGAGTTGTTCCTGAAAATTCATGTTGTCAGATTGAGTCGAGTAAGTCGTCCAAGTCGTCCTCCAAGTCGTCGAGATTTATTTCTCCGAGGATGTCGTCAATATCTAAGTCGTTCAAAGCATCTGCGATGTCGTCAATTTCAACATCTTCAGTCGTGCTTTCAGGCGTACCGTTATATCCTCGGTTTGCAAGGGCTTGTTCTTGCTCAAGGCTTAATGGCGTAATCGCTTTTGTAGTTGGGTCAATTGCACTCAAAGACAACATCGCCACGCCGTTTTCCAACTCTCGCTTTTGGTCTGCTGAAATTCGCTGAGGCTCAACAGTTTCATATTCAGCAAGCGCAGTAAGTGCCTGCATCACGGCAATTGCCAAGTCAGGGTTTTCCTGCTCCAAAGCCTTTAATTCAGGCTTAGTTTGGTCAATGAATTCGCCTACTAAATTGCTCATCCCATAATCTTTACTGCGTTGTCTTCTAAGGACATCGGCAACAATGAACCAAGGTAGCCATAGTATGCATTGCCTTGGTACAAATCACGGCAATCCCTTAGCAACCCCTGAGTGGTGACGCACATAAACTTTGTAATTGTCAGTGGCGCGGCATCTGTTCCGCTTTTGCGGTAAACAACCTTCACAACCAAACTATAGCTTTCGTCGGGCTGATACATCAAATCAGCACTGACAAGGTTTTCAGCATCCTGCACCGAATCAATAAATCGGTATGCGGCAAGCAATTGTTTTCTAAGTATCGTCATGGCTTCATACGGTTCAACATATCTTGATAACTACGCAAAAACTCCTCACCCTTCTTGGCGTAAAATTTTCGCATTTCTTCCGTCTGAGGGTAATACTGAGGCGGAACTGCTTCTTGGCTTATCGTAGATGCTTGAGCAGGAAACGCCAATTCCAACATATCTTTTGGGTCAAGTGATGTTTCTGAAAAAACGCTGTTTGACACTTCCTTGAGGTAGCCCTCGATTTCCTGCGTTCCATAACCCTCCTCATTCAAACGCTTGTGAATCCGCTTCATTACTTTAGCCGAATTGCTCGACAAAGCAAGTTCTGCTCGGTCGATAAGCATCCAAAAGGAATAGCCAAACGGATGGTTGTGTAAAAGAAGGCTGTCATCTTTGATGCTTTCTTCTAAATCATATTCTTGAGTTGCAACCCAAGAACCCAAGGTGAGCAAAGCAGGTGTTGGCGTAAACGGTGTAGGAACATAGCTTCCCATTTCGCGTTTGTCGCCCCATAGGTTATTCTTCGCTACATAGTTGACGTACTTACCAAAAACCCGCCCAACCATTGTCATGATTGACGGAAAGGTGTACCAAAGCCCCTTTCCTCCCGTTGAAATCCCCGACCGAAAGTTCTTTGCTCCATCCTGCTGTTTGTCAAAAAACATATTGTAGCCAATCTCTGCGCTTGCGTTCTTACCTGTGCTATTAACAAGAAGTTGACCGATGACGTTGTAATCTGTTTCCTTACCCCTATCCTTGACAACGGTCATGACCACAGTGTTGGCAATTGGCAAAACTTCATAGTAAGCGGGCGGAATTAAATCTGCAAACTTCAGATTCTCTTGTGCTGAGGCTGTTTTGTTAATCCCATTTGGAGCGGGTGGAATTGTACGAAACTGATAGTTTGCCACGTCGTCCTTGTACGGTTTCAACATCCATCGTGACCAAGCTGTATCATCCGCCGCCACACGACCGACCATTATGCGCGTTTGTACACCTGCTCGCTCAAAAAACTTCGCCGCCATAACCGCAGGAAGGATGCTTCTCAAGGCGTTTACTCCATACCCTTCTACAAGAAAATTCAGCGGGATAATGATGTCAATGTATGGTGTTTTACCCCCCAACTTTTCAAACTCGATGTAACTCTTTTTTTGCGACGAAGTAAACCCCAACTCACGCGCAATTTCAGGGTCGGTTGAGTTTTCAGGAATCATCATTCCGTTCTTCTCAATCAAAGCTAAACTTGGGTTAGCGCGTTTCAGTATTGTCGTGCCTTTTTGTCGTTTTTCAAGCAAATACCGTGTGCCGTCATACTCGACAAAGTATTGTTCAAAATCGTTTTTTTCGACCAACACGTTAGGCACTAATCCTGCCACAGCATCATACTGTTCAAACGCCCTTGGATGTTTTTGCTCAAGTTCGGCACTGTAAAATTCCACGAGACGCTGAAGACCAAGGCTTGCCAAGCCAAAATCAAAGATGCCACTTGGGTTGTCGGTTATCTTCAGTTTTGACTTTTCAAAAGCACCACCAAGGTCGATAGAATTAGCAAGCGTTTCAATCTTTTCCCTCGCCTCTTCAAACATTCCAATGTCCTTGAACGGTGAACTAAGCAGGTCAATGAAATCATTTGGCTCGCTTACAACTTTGGGGTTTTGATTGACAAACTGCCTTAAATCATCGACGTTGGAAAAAAGAGCAAAATTCCATCGACGGCTAAATGGGGTAAAATTTTCCATCAGTCTTGGTAGACACGAAGTTTCAGCGAGTCATGTGCTTCGGCGCGTTCTTTTGCCGCTTCAATTTCTTCGGGTGTGTCATATCCGTTCGCTGAAAAATCGGGTGTCATATTGTTCTTGTTCACAGTTTTCTTGCGGAAATCCTCAAGTGACTGTGACTGCCTCCGCGTAGTTGTAGCCCGCTTCCTTGCACCGACACCCTGCATAATTTCAACCTCAATTTCCACGCCTTCTTCCAATTGTTGGCGAGTCTTCTCATCAAACAAAGACAAAAAACTATTTACCCCTTGCAAAAGGCTTTTGGGCTTTTGAAGCAATTGTGCCTGCGAGGGCTGTGGCTGGAGCGCATATCCCGCATACACCAATTGGGTGTCGCGCAGGCTTTCCATAATCCGATTGGACACAAAGGCTTGGCTTGTGGCCTTCAGTTCTGCAATGGCTTTTTGTAGGTCTGTCATGTACTCCCAAATCCACAAGAAACCTTTCATGATGTCAGAGACTTGGTAGCCATATTGAACCAAAATTGGGTAGCACGAGCCGACAAAACGGTCTTGCAAAGACAAGTCCTGCTTAAAGTTGGCAACGTAATCTTCGTCTTGCTCGTTCAGCTTGACATTGCCCGTAGCCACAATGAAGCAGTTGCCCATTAGAATCTTTTCACCGCGACCGTTTTCAATTGATTTGCGACGCTTCACTTTGGCTAACGCATCGTTCATCACACCCGCAGTGTTTGGGTCAAGTTTTGGCAACTCGTCGAGAAGCAACACATTTCCCGCAACACGTTGACCGTTCACGCTATCCAAATTGCCCCAAGCGCGTTCAAGCAAGCCTTTTTGATAGCCTTCAATGGTCTGACCTCCAATTAGGTTCAAAGGCGATGTGAATTGGTTGCACGTCACGGTAATTAACTCCCATCCCAACATCTCAGCAATGACTTCTGCGATGTACGTCTTACCTGTACCCGCAGGGCCAAACAAGTACACGTTGTTTCGGGCGGAAATGTCACTGAGAATCAACTGCACAAGCGGATTTGTCAGGTTATCCTGACTTACAGTGCCTGTAGCAGTAACGGTTTGACCGCCTTTACCAACCCATGTAAATGAATATTGTGCTTTCTTGTTTTTCAGCAAGTCTTGCACCGTGGTGTCCAACTCATCAAAAGTGATGCGATTATCCGCGAGGTCTTCACGAACAATTCGCACTACTTCATTTGCGTCGAGGGATTTTCCCGCTTGTTGGGCTTGTGTCAATGCCCTGCTAATAGATAGCAGTGCATTAGCCACCACGTCTTGTGGTGCGGTAGCTTGGGTGATTTTTGTTCGGTTAATAGCCTCGTCAATGATTGATTGAAAGGCAGGCGAATTTGTTTTTCCCTTGATTGCCTCAAGGTTTTTAATTCGCTCTTCGGGCGATACTGATTTAGCCATTGCTGTTGATAATCTTCAAAAATTTGTTCAGTCCTTTCATCCACGCCGTTCCGCGAGAGATGTTGTCGTCTTTCCTGTACGGGCTGTCCCATACCACAGAGGCAACGTAAGTGTCCTTCGTTAAATCTGAAATCGCAATCAATTCGCCTGCTTGGTTGAGGCCAATGACACCATTGTCGAACAAAACATTGCCGTCCAAAATAGCGACGTAGGAATCATCTTCGCTATCGTCAATGCAGTAAAACATTAGCGTTTTATCCGCGTCATAGATGCAGTTAAACGGTTCGCCTCGTTCCATTGCGAGGTCTAAATCTGTGTAGATGTCAAGGTACTTAAAACTCATACTTTTCCTCCTTTTTGGAATCGCATATCTTGGACAAAGCCGCTGTTAAATCGGGCGTTTGCCAATTTCAATTGCCTGTTGTTGAAGAACAAAAACTCATCCTCAATTGCCACGCCTGTAGCGGTTTTCATTGATGGGTTTGTTCCGAGAAAAATCACACCGTCAAAGCGAGTATTGGCTTTGAATTCGCGGAGCAATTCAGGGTTGTATCGAAAGTACCAAATCAAAGGTGCTTTGTCTATGTTTTTACCTGTTCGTGGGTTTTTTGCATAGACGTTTGTTGGGCGGTATCCTGTGAGAACATCAATGATGTCAGCCACTTCGTCACCTGTAAATTGTTCCAACTTAAACGCCCTGAAATCCAATGGCTTACGCATCACTCCAAACATCTGATAAACCAACTCAATACCGCCTTTCACTGCTTTTCTGTCCCCACGAACATCTTCATTCCGTGGATACCAAGCCGCATATTCAAAGTCATTGGACAAATACGTCACAGGGCTAAAGGTGCGCTCCATGTCAAAGCGAAAAAACGCTTTTGTCGGTTTCGCTCCGTGAAAAAGCAACTCAGGCTCTTTCGTGTCAGGGTCAATTAGCTTACTAACGCCTGTATAGTCTCCCGTTTTTGCCGCTGTAATCCAATCGCCAAACCATGACATGAATTTTTGCGAGCGGACGTGCAACTGTTGGTTTGCCGTTAGTTTGGTTGGTTGGCCTGTTGGGGTTGGCAAATTACCTAACTGTCTTGCGTAGTATTGGTTTATGTCCGCAAGGGCAATATCCAAGTCGGGATTGTTCAAAATACCAATAACCGTGTCCAAAAATGGCTTTGGTTGGTCGTTCTGTGCGCTTACCACAAGGGCATTCCACTCGTTGGTTGTGTTCTCGACTTGCTCAAGCAGTTCCTGCTGAATAAAAAATTCATCGTCGGCAAAAAACTGCCCCACATAAGCAATGTCATTTAGCTTTTCTGTAATCTCAGCATCTTGCACGATGTTTGATTGCAATGCCGATTGCAAAATGGAGTTTGCCTCAGCAATTTCAGCACTAATTGTGGATGACCTCGCGCCCGAAGAAAGTCGTTCTGCGACCTCCTTGGCTAAGTTCAGAATGTCTATTTCTGCGCTCATTACGGATTCTTCATTGGGATGTAAGACCTGCCTCCGCGCACCTTCGTTTGGAAGGTGAGAAAGGTGTACTCTGCTTTATCAAATTCGACAGTCAAACCGTAGATTTCAGGGTAGTCCTTCAAATACATTTTGACAGCTTTATCCAATTCATCGCTCATTGGCCGCACCTTATTCTCGTCCACCTTTGTGTTGTAATTCAGTGGTAAAAAATTTCCCGTGTAACGCCCTGAATCATATGTGTACTCAGAATTTCCATCACGGACAATGAGGTCAGATTCATCGCGTGGGCGAATGGTTATTCGAAGCCCTGTGCTTCTCATAAACTTGTTAGCAAGTTCCATAAGTGGCAAAAACCGCTGTACGCCCATCCTCCGCATTTCAGCAGTTCCTATAGCGAAAGTTGCTCGTTTTCGAACTGTCTGTTTTCCGACGAACAAATAGCCCGTTCCAACCCCTGTAATCATTGTTGGGCTGAGGTTGAATGATTTGCCCACGTTTTTAGGGGTAAACTTTTTGTAACCATCAACCTTATCCAACTTCTCGTTCGCAAACGTATAAATCGGGTGTTCAACCGTAATGGACGGCACACGCGCTACCTCCTTTCGATATGCTTCAGCATCACTTGTATTATTAAACATATCAGTCAAAACCGAATCCATTAGATTGTCAACATTCAGATTCGTTGACGTAAAACGATATAGTGAGCGACTCGTCGTAAGCGTACCGCTTGTATTTCCAAGGCGCAAGTCAGGTATCATAACAATAAGCCTAACACCCGCATCCCTTTCATTTACGATTTCGGAAATAACGATTTTGACATCTATTGGATTGTTCTTGTAGTTCAGCGTTCCTCTGTACCATACTTGCACACCTGCTAATGCGGGTGTGTTGTAATAGTGCATCATGGACAACTTAACCGCTTCTTCCAATGTGTTTACTTCGACCTTTTCGGGCATAGACGCTTGCTTGGCTCGTTTTTGTGCCGAAGAACCGCCGCTTTGCTGTAAATCGTATTGTTTTTGAAGCCTTTCTATTTCCTGTGTAAACGCCTCATCTACAGTTCCTTTTGATTGCCTAATCACTTTACTCGCCGCAATCAAAATGTCAATGTCGCTTTTTTTAATGGGGGCTTGGCCGACGGACGACGAAACGCCCCAAAACCTGCGACGTGCGTCCATTATGCCCGAGTGAAAGCTATTTCGTAGGGTGACGTATTCCAACACGCCTGATGTAGCCTTTGACAGCAACCTCGCAAAGTTCTTGTCTCGTTCGCTAACACCGTCTTCTGACGTCAGAACCTTTGCCCAATTGTTTGTGATATAGATTGCGGGGTAGGTGTGCCAATTGTAGTAGTTTTCGGGCTGACCGATTTCACCAACCATTACCTGCCTTGTGCCGATAAATGGCAAAAACGCTCCCGTACACCCATCAATCAAACCAAAGTCAAAAACCGTATTGAAGGAGTTGTACGCCGCGCCGCCACGAACCAATTCCTGCATTGGATTTATCAAGATGCCCTCATATTTAACCCCATCGGCATCCGTTTGTTTGAAAAGGTCAATTTCGTGGGTAAGGTGCAGGCGTGATTCATCATAATTAGCCATCAAACCCGCCCAAGTCTTCAGCCATGATTTTTCTACGGCTAAGTTTAGTCCGCGTTTTGCAATGTTGTTTGCTACGTTGTCAAAAGTGTTTGTCCAAAGCGAAATCACTGCGTTGGTAAAGGGTGCTATTAGTCGGCCAAACAAAGTCGGAACATCGTTTTCCCAATGAGCAAGTAGGCTTGGTTCTTGAACAGATTCGCCATCAACTCTATTCAACCAAACCTTCAGGCCACCCTGTCTGTCAAAAGCTGAGAAAATCTCATAGTCTTTCTCATTGCCATTTTTAGCCGTGTACTTCAATTCAAGTTTGTAACTCGGAGAATAACTCCAATCCTTCTTTTGACCTCCAGCCATTAAATACACAGCCTTCATGCATTCTTGCACCAATTCACGGAATGTCATAACCTCAAAAAACTCAATGACTTTTGGGTTATTATACGGATACAAGGCAGATGCAAAAAATGGCAAGTCAGTGATGGGGGTGGTGTACACATCAGGCCAATCGCTGTAGTTTTTTACCAACTCAATAAGTTTTGAGGCAAATTGAAGTTGGGCAGAGTGCATTGCGTCGTCACGGGAAAACACCCCGTCACGAAAAGTGGTAGAAATGGTTTGCGCACCACTACAGGCATAAACTTTAGTGATACGCATCATGTAGTCCATCAAGTCAATCTCGCCTACACTGTTGAGATACATCTCTACCATAAGCGGTGGGAATAAAGGACTGTTGTCGTTTTCCAAGGTTCGGTTGAAACCCCTTTTTAGGTCATCATCTCCTGCTATCCATGCGCCAAAAACAATCTTTGGGTGAGTTTCAAACAAATCAAACGGTACGTCGTGGCGCATCGGCTCAATCAATTGAACTGAATCCGTACCTAAGCCAATTTGCTCAATTAGCTTAATCCAACTTTCCTCTTCATTTATTTGTTGAGAGTCAGGCGTATCGTCGTGACCATTGTCTTGCGGCTCTTCCTCTTCCTGTTCTTGAGATTGGTCATCTTCACCTGATTCTGACTCAGCATCCTTTTCGGATTGTTGTTGCTGTTGGATTTTGTCAAGGGCATCTTGAGCGTCTGATTCAGCATCAGGCTGTTGGTCGTCTGATTTTTCTTGTTCACTCTCTGCCTGACCTTCGGCTTGGTTCAGTAAATCTTCCAATTCGTCGTCAGTCAAATCTTCAAGGTCGCCGTCTCCATCGCCGCCACCGCCTTCTTGACCGTCATCCTCGCCTTCGCCGTCTTCACCGCCGCCTTGTTGACCATCTGCTTCGCCTTCTCCGTCTTGACCGTCACCTTGACCACCACCGCCTTCTTGACCGTCATCCT
>Ga0208767_1003452_pt1 | contig 11496 bp, 10 predicted proteins | sample VirMetDEL_Mar_21_FD_184514 | JGI IMG/M metagenome (GOLD analysis project Ga0208767, IMG submission 184514) | Aqueous microbial communities from the Delaware River and Bay under freshwater to marine salinity gradient to study organic matter... | ecosystem: Environmental > Aquatic > Marine >... | reverse complement strand
CAATGAGAACATCCCTGAGATCGACATCAAGGTCGATTCCGTAGCAGTCACAGCTGTAACCAAGAAGCTCAAGGCTAAGTGGACACCAGAGTTGGGTCAAGACCTCAACGCTTACCACAACCTTGACGCTGAGGTTGAGCTTACTCAGATCCTTTCTGAGCAGATTGCTCTTGAGATCGACCGCGAGATCCTTGAGGATCTTGTACGTGGTGCGACAGCCGGTACACGTTACTGGTCCCGCGTCCCAGGTCAGTTCCTCGATCGCGAGACTGGTGAGGTTGCCGCTGCCGGTGACTTCACAGGTAACGTATCCGAGTGGTACGAGACTCTCGTTGAGACAATCAACGATGTCTCCGCTCAGATCCACCGCAAGACTCTTCGCGGTGCTGCCAACTTCATCGTCTGCGGACCAGAAGTTGCCAACATCCTTGAGTTCACAGCTGGCTTCCGTGCAAACGTTACAGCCGATGCTGATCGCGGTGATATCGGTGCTGTTAAGACTGGCTCCCTCTCCAAGAAGTTTGATGTTATGGTTGACCCATACTTCCCACGTCAGTTGATCCTCGTTGGTCGACGTGGCTCCAGCTTCCTTGAGAGCGGCTATGTGTACGCACCATACGTACCACTACAGACCACACCTACAATCTTCGGTGTAGAGGACTTCGTACCTCGTAAGGGTGTCATGACCCGTTACGCCAAGAAGATGGTCCGTCCGGACATGTACGGCTTGGTTGTCTGCAGAGGACTCGTATAGTCTTAGCCTGACTTAAGGTCAAAATAATGAAAGCCCTGCCTCTTTTGAGGTGGGGCTTTCTATTTATTAATAGAGCAAAAAGAGGATTCTTCTATGGCAATTCCAAATTTAAACCCCGCATCAACTTCAAATGCAAACATACTTCCGGTTACGGGAGCAGCAGGCAGTGTCGCAACAACATTACCATTTGGTATTTATGCTGGTTCAACAGCATTTCTGTCAGGCGCAGCAGATCAAGTTGCTTATACATATAAGAAGCTGGGCGGTGACGTATTAGATATTGAATTGGCAGAAGGAAACGTATACGCTGCTTATGAAGAGGCGGTTTTAGAATACTCATACTTAGTAAACCTATTTCAAACAAAGAACTCTCTTTCTTCTTACCTTGGTGCCACAACAGGATCTTTTGATCAAGATGGACAAATCACATCAGGATCTTTGTCAGGATCTAATGTAGCTCTGCGTTATCCAAGATTTGATTATGGTTATGTTCGCAGAATCTCTGAAGGTCTTGCAACTGAAGCCGGGTTCGGTGGAACAACACCAATATATTCTGCATCGGTTGACAGAGTGGCCAACCAGCAAGATTATAATTTACAAACAATTATCTCTGCTTCTTCAGTAACCGATACTTCATCTTCTTTTTATCAACAGGTCGGAGATAAAAGAGTAACTATCAGAAAAGTATTCTTCAAAACTCCACGAGCAATGTGGAGATTCTATGGTTACTACGGTGGGTTCTCAGTTGTAGGTAACTTAAGAACTTACGGTCAGTATGCTGACGACTCTACATTTGAGATTGTCCCAACTTGGCAGAACAAACTTCAAGCAATGGCTTACGAAGATGCGCTTTGGACAAGAGTATCTCACTACTCTTATGAGATCCACGATAACAAGTTAAGGATTTTCCCAACGCCTGACTCTACATCCCCGGAAAAGTTCTGGGTTCAGTTTACAATCAATAACCAATATGAGCCTTGGGACAATCAGCCAGGAATAGATAACGGAGCAGAAGGTGTTAACAACATTAACACGCTTCCATTCGAAAATATTCCATACGAAAACATTAACGCTATAGGTAAGCAATGGATTCGTAGATTTGCTTTGGCTTTAACAAAAGAGATATTGGGGCAAGTAAGGGGCAAGTTCTCTTCTGTTCCAATCCCAGGAGAGTCTGTAACTCTTAACGCGGGTGAGCTTCTTTCGCAAGCCAGAACTGAGATGGATCAGTTGAGAGATGAACTTAAAACCATTCTTGAGGATACCACTTACGACAAGTTGGCTGCTGTCGACTCTACAATGCAAGACTCTGGTAGAAAGGTTCTTGAAAACATACCAGCCGGCATTTACGTGGGATAATTAAATGTCACGCAGTAAAAGAACAGAAAGACAAATAAAGGACAAAAGATCACAACGTTTTGATTATGTTGGCGACAAAGAAGTTGCAGCAAAGCTTCAAGAGATTGAGTTTATGCCTTCGTCTTTGGAGACGATTGATAGAGCAATGCTTCGTTTTATTGATGAAGAACTTAACCTTTTTGCGAATACCAATGATGGTTTCAAGAAAGTTCCAGTTCTGTGGGTCACAGCAGAGCGAGCCTTCCAAATCAAAAATAACAAAGATCTAAGAGATAAAGAAGAAACTTTGATTCTTCCTTTGATCACCGTTAATCGATCAAGTGTGACTAAAGAACCAAACTATCGAGGCACTGTGTTCGCGAACTTATATCCTGTTGGTGATGAGAAGGGCGGCACTATTACGGTTGCGAGACAAATAAATCAAAAGAAGACAGCAGAGTTTCAGAATGCGCAGGCAAATAGAAAATACGGCGCTGATAAAGATGTTTCCAGTAAAATGCTAAATACAAACAAAAGAAACATGTCAACCGCCAAGACAGTATATGAAACAATAACAATCCCAATTCCTACCTGGGTTAAAGTAGTATATGAGATTTCTATTCGCACCGAGTATCAGCAGCAAATGAACGAGCTTATTCGCCCATTCATCACAATTCCGGGCAACTCTAGAACCCCAAAGCGCATTGAGGCAGAGGGGCACTATTACGAAATCTTTATTGATGGTGGTTTCGCCAATAACTCCAACCAAGCAAACCTTGGAATGGAACAGAGGAACTACGAAACTAATATTAATATCGAAACTCTCGGCTATCTTATTGGTGAAGGCGAAAACCAAGAAAGACCTAAGATAGTGAGACGCCAAAATGCAGTTGAAGTAAAGCTAGGCAGAGAGAGGACAGTCGTCGGAGATATCCCCGATAATATAAAAGATGGTTTTTACAGAGAATAATTCTCTTCCTACTGCATAACACTATTTACTTTGAACATTTTCGCAATGTAGGAGATAATAACGAATGTCAGTTAAGAATTACCGATTTGTGTCCCCAGGCGTTTTCGTCAACGAAATTGATAACTCCCAGCTTCCAGCTTCCCCAGCCGGAATCGGTCCAGTTATCATTGGTCGCGCCGAAAAGGGTCCAGCTTTAAGACCAACCACCGTCAACTCATTTGAAGAGTTTGTCAATGTATTCGGAACACCGAACCCAGGGAACGCTGGAGATGACGTGTGGCGACAAGGAAACTCAACGACTGCTACAACATATGGTATGTACGCAGCCCAGGCTTATCTCCGAAATAGTTCTCCTTTGACTTTCATTCGTTTGCTTGGCGATGAGGATGCTAACGCCACAAATAGTGGCAAGGCTGGCTGGACTGAAGATCAGGCTTACGGATTGTTTGTTTTTGAGTCTGCTGGAAACGATGAGGTTGACGGTGCTTTGGCTGCAATCTTTTATGCTGGTCCATCAGTTACATTTGCTCTCTCGGGCACAGTGGCTGCATCTGGTTCCTCCGGCGCGATCACTGACGGACCTGCTATCACAGGTTCTAACCTTATAATCAAAGATACCGGAAATGCTAACGAGTTCAAGATGATCCTAGGAAACGCTGGCGCTTCTTCGGCTGATATCACAGCTTCTTTCAACTTTAACAGAAATGATTCTCGTTACATTCGTAAAGTGTTTAACACAAACCCGCAGCTTACTAACGCTGGCATCACCGATACGCCACTTAACTACTTCTTGGGTGAGACATTCGATAGACATCTTAGCGAAACCGTCTCAGATGAGGGGACGACATATGCCGCTTTGGTACAACTAACCAACACCGGAGATTCCTTGTCGGGCTCCAACTTCATAGCTAGCCTACAAGGCGCAGAGACGCCACAGATTATTAGCTGCCGTCTAGATCCTTCCGATACTCCAACAGACTTGTTTAAGTTTGTCACAAGAGGCGAGGGTGGTGATTGGTCTAACAAGAACATCAAGATCTCTATTCAAGATATTAAGAGATCCACTAATAACGACACGGAATACGGTACATTCTCAGTTGTTATTCGTCACCTTAGCGACAGCGACAATGTTGTACGAGTAATCGAGCAGTTCAACAATTGCACACTCAATCCTAATTCGCTTGATTATGTAGCTCGCAAGATCGGTACTCAGTACCGTGAGTGGGAACCTTCAGAGCGCCGCTATCGCACACGAGGCGACTGGCCAAACAACTCTCAACTAGTTCGTATTGTAATGAATTCCGATGTGGATGCTGGTCTAACAAACCCAGTTCTTCTTCCATTCGGTTTCGACGGAATTGTAAAGTATGTTGACGAAACCATCGTAGACGCCGCTTCTGGCTCTTGGATTTCTGGTTCTGGAAACCCAGACCCCACAGAATATGTTGGTGAAACCCTCGTAATCTCTGGTTCTTCGCTGACTGCTAATGTGTTCTACCCAGAGCCAGAGCTAAGAGTAAGCGCTTCTGACGGCAACCTTGCAAACCCAACTGATGCTTACTTCGGTTTCCAAACCACACAGACTGCAGGCGGAACTGTATTCGATACATCCAACATTGACTTGCTTCGTCCTCGCGGCGGCATTGTCGCAAACATGTTCGCCGGCGCGACCGGAAGTGTCAGAGCAGAATCAACACAGTTCACCTTAGATGATATCTCGGGGTCCGGCGTTTGGTCAGAAGGTTCTTACGCCACGGATTCTCTAACATTTGCGGCTCCTATTTCAGGCGTCCTAGATGCCGGATATGATCGCTTTACCGTACCGGTATACGGCGGCTTCGACGGAACTGACATCACTCAGATGGATCCATTTGCGAACGCAACCATGACTGGCTCTCCTTCTGATACAACTAGCTATGAGTTCTTCTCAATCCGTAAGGCAATTGATTCCGTTGCAGACCCAGAGGTGGTAGAAATGAACTTGGCTGCTATCCCGGCTCTAACACAGGAAGGACTTACAACACACTTGGTAAGAACTTGTGAAGACCGTGGTGACGCTTTGGCTGTTATTGATCTCCCAGATTCCTTCCAGCCTCGTGAAGAGAGTACAGAGGTAGCTCGTCTTAACACACAAAGCACCATCACGACACTTATCAACGGTCTCCGTTCGCGAGGACTTAACTCCTCATACGGTTGTGCTTACTACCCATGGGTCAGAGCTAGAGACACCATCAACGGTGCCTTCCTTTGGCTCCCACCATCTGTAGCAGCTATTGGTACATTCTCAAGCTCACAGCGTAAGACACAGGTTTGGTTCGCACCAGCCGGTTTCAACCGTGGTGGACTCACAGAAGGTTCCGCAGGCATTCCAGTTGTTGATGTAGCTCACCAGCTTCGTCGCAAGGATCGTGACGATCTTTATGGGGCGAACATTAACCCAATCGCTAAGTTCCCATCTGAGGGTGTTGTAATCTTCGGTCAGAAGACACTACAGGTTACACCTTCTGCTTTGGATCGCATCAACGTTCGTCGTCTAATGATCTTCGTTAAGAAGCGTATCTCTCAGATTGCTTCCGGGATTCTCTTCGATCCAAACGTTAAGACAACTTGGACACGATTCACTTCCCGAGTTGAGCCATTCTTGGCTGATGTTAAGACAAACTTTGGTCTCTCTGATTACAGAGTTGTTCTTGATGAGACAACCACAACTCCAGATCTTGTAGATAGAAACATTCTCTATGCACAGATTTTCTTGAAGCCAACAAGAGCAATCGAGTTCATTGCGATTGACTTCAACATTACAAGAACCGGAGCATCGTTTGACGATTAAATAAAAGTGGGGGAGTTCCGACTCCCCACACTAATTAACTTAGACCTATCAGGAGATAACAACAATGGCCTTTTGGACAAGCGCACTTTCAGAACCAAAGAGACAACATAGATTTATTCTAAGATTCCCAGAACTTATTACAGGTGATTTTGCTTACGCAGAATACCTTGCTAAATCTGTTACAAAACCTTCGTACACAGTTGGTACAACAGAGCATAAATTTTTAGGAAACACTTATTACTACCCAGCAGCAGTTACTTGGAACGAGGTCACTGCCACTATTGTTAACTCCGTAGCTCCAGATGGCAATGAGCTTCTTTACCAAGCTCTGCAGCAGATGGGTTATCTAAAGCCTGACATTCAGGAAGACGTTTTCCTACAGAACCTTCCAGCCTCAACACCAAACAAGCAGGCTGCGTTAGCTGCACTTGGTCAGGTTCAGTTTGAGGAGCTTTCCGGCGAAGGTGGCACACTTGGAATTTGGAAGCTACAGAATGCTTTCATTACAAATGTAACTTTTGGCGATTTAGATTACGCAGGCGAAGAACTTCTAGATATTACAATTCAAATGCGTTACGACTGGGCAACTTATGAGGTTGGACAAGCCACTAGAGCTTTAGCTAATATTCGATAAAAGAAAGAGACGGTGATTTTTGAGTAGAAATTCAAACAGACAGGGGGCTCCAGAAGGACCCCCCGCACCACTACCACAAGCACAACAAACACAAAACTTATTTTCATTCCCGACCCCAACGGAGTTCGTTGAACTTCCTAGTAAGGGGCTTTTCTATGGCGAGGGGCATCCACTGCAGAGTGCTCAAACAGTAGAAATCAAACACATGACAGCGAAAGAGGAAGATATCCTATCTTCCGAGACTTTAATTAAAAAGGGTCTTGTTATGGACAGGCTCTTAAAGTCTGTACTGGTTGATACAAATATCGATCCTAACTCTTTACTCATAGGCGATAAGAATGCGATCGTTATGGCTATTAGAGAAACCGGATTTGGTTCGCTTTATGGGACAAACGTTACTTGCCCTGCTTGTGGAACATTAAATGAGAAACAATTCTCCTTAGAAGGCAAAGAAATCAAGCAATCCAACTTGCTTGATGATGTAAAGCTTCTAGAGAATGGAAACTTCTTATTAACCTCTACAGATTATAATCCAGAGATTACCTTTGAGATTAGACTTCTGACCGGTAAAGATGAACAGAGAATTTTGAAGCATGTTGAAGGTCGTAAAAAGCTTAAGCTTGAAACAGGACCAGTAACAGAACTACTAAAAAACATTATTGTATCTGTTAATGGTATCTCACAGCCAAGCGCGCTCCAAGAGATTATCAGTCAGATTCCTGCTGCTTTATCAAGAAAGATTCGTAAAGTATACGAAGAAGCAATGCCAAACATAGAACTAAAAGCTGACTTTACCTGCGACAACTGCTCCCATACAGAGCGCTTGGAGGTGCCGATCAACGTCGACTTTTTTTGGCCTAAACTCTGATTACCAAGCGACTCTGTACGAAGAGTTTTTTATTCTTAAACAACATGGGAACTGGTCTTTTTCGGAAGCCTATATGTTGCCCACTGGTTTAAGAAGGTGGTTCCTTTCTCGTTTGGCTAAACACTTCGAAGAGAAGAGTGAAGCGGAAGAGAAAGCAATGTCGACATCACGATAAGTGCGCCTTTTTCTTTATGCTACTATTTAGATAGAAGAGGTTTGCCCCATGAGTGAAGAGAACATCGTTATTGATTTAAGTGATAAGACAATCAATGAAAGATTGTACACAGATTTTTCCTATAAGGTTAATCGCATGCTGTTGGATTTATACCACGCCGGCGCCGATATTAACCCAACCATTCGTGGAACACAAGCTCAAATAGAATCTTTCTTTAAAGCTCTTCGTGGCGAAAAAAGATATATGGATTCGTATATAAAGCACGGCTTGGGTGATTCCAGAACAATGATGAACAGAAGAGACCTTGACCGTGCCGTTATGGGCTTTGAAAGAGAAACAGGCTTACGGTGGCCATTTAAAAATTAGGTGGCTAGATAATGTCTGAAGTTACAGATCTCACAGCAGCGGTCGAAGCTTTAACCGCCCAACTTAAAAGCGGCGGAACCACAGCTGCAACACGAAAAGCAGAAAGAATTGAAGATCTTAAGGAGCGCAATGAACTTCTGGGAAAAGAAAAGAAGCTTATTAAAGAGATAGCTAGAGATGAAAAGGAAAGAGTTAAACTTGAAAACGAAAACAAACTTGAGCGACTGAAGAACACCAAAGAGCTTCTCCGATTGGGTATTGACGATGACGAACAGCGAAAACAGGCTGTTAAGGATGTCGTAAGATTATCCAACGAGACTGAAAAGTATACCAAGACCGTTGACAAATCCACAACTGCACTGAAGAGACAGAAAGAGGCATTTAAGGCCGGCGTTGGTGAAGCCGACAACCTGCTTAATCGCTTTCTTAGCCTTTCAGGCGAAGGAGCAGCGTTCTTTAAGATTATCGGTAACGGAACCACAAGTTTAGCTGGGTTTGTTACGGGATTAGCTAAAAGCGTATTCACAGGCGACCTACTTGTTAAAAGTTTTCAGAAGTTAATTGGCAACTCTATTAACTTTGCTTTTGAGCTTGATAGACAGAACGCTCAATTTAAAGCAGCAACTGGTGCTGGTAATGAGTTTTCCGGTGTCATAGATGAGGCTGGAAGCAGATATCTTACATATGGCATAAATGCCCAAGATGCCGGCAGGGCTACACAAGCTTTATTCGGAAGTTTTAGAGACTTTACCAACCTTTCAGAGTCCGAGCGAGCCAACATAGCTGCAACCACTGCAACATTAGAAAAGTTTGGTGTTTCCTCGGCTCAGACAGGACAAATCTTAGACCAAGCAACAAAGTCCTTATACATGAACTCGCAAGAAGCTGAGCTTTTAACCAGACAAGCCGCGACGTTGGCCAGAGACATTGGAAAGCCAATATCAGAGGTTGCCGGAGACCTCGCCTCCGCTGCTCCTAAGCTTGCTTTCTACGGTAAGCAGATGTTCGATGTGTTCGCACAGCTAGAAAGGCAATCAAAGGCTACAGGCTTGTCAGTGGATTCTTTACTTGGGCTGGTCGGTGAGAAGTTTGATACCTTTGAGGGCGCCGGACAAGCCGTAGGACGCCTTAACGCCATCTTAGGTGGACCTTACCTTAACTCTATTGATATGCTGAATGCCTCTGAGGCTGATCGTCTTGAGATGATTAAAGAAGCTATTAAGGCTGGCGGTGTACAGTTTGATCAGTTAAACAAGTTTGAACAGAAAGCATTTGCTTCTGCTATGGGAACTGACGTTGATACACTGCGTAGGTCTCTAAATGAGTTGGATCCAGAAGTTCAATTGCAAGCCATGAGCCAAGAACAGTTGGCAAAGCGCGCCGGTGATGCCCGAGACATAATGACTAAGCTAACAGATGCAATCAACAGTTTAATTATTAAAAATAAGCCATTGATAGATTCTATTGTAAAGGGTGTAGATAAATTCTCGGATCTTGTTTTCCAGATAAACAAAGGTGATAAGTCTATATTTGATTTAGGTAAAACAATTTTTGGTATATTGCCAGGATGGATGAAGTGGGCTTTTGGAATTGGCTTGGCTGTTAAAGGACTTGGTATGCTTGTCGGCGTCGTGAAGGGATTCCTGGGTCTTAAAGCGGCAATTGCAGCTGCGCAGGCTTCGGCAACCGCTGGGTTTGCTTCTATGTCCGCTGCCGCCTCGCCATTATTGGCTGTTCTCTTGCCAATCGCAGCTATAATTGCTGGAATAGGCGGTGGCGCCTACGCAATATCAAAAGCTTCTCAAGCAGCGGCTGCTGGACAAACTGGGAAAGCCGCAGCAATAGGCATGGGCGGTGGCGCTCTTGCCGGCGCTGCTACCGGAGCCGCAATTGGATCATTTGTTCCTGTTGTCGGTACCGCGGTCGGCGCGCTTGTCGGAGGCGCCATCGGGCTCGCGACTGGGACAGCTGCAGCCAGCGGCGCGTTCAACGATGCAACTATGCCAGCGTCGATACAGATGGCTAAGTTTAATAATCAAGATACGTTTGAAAGGGTTGGCAACTCTGTCGTCGCTGCCAAGCCTGACGGAACTTTGGATAAGGCGATTAGGGAATCTGTTGAAAAGCAGACTGCTGTTCTTGTTGAGGCTATACAGAATGCCATGAACGTTCAGGTTCAAGTTGGAGATCAGCAATTAGGTGACGTTGTTGTTAAAGCCATGAACTCTACAAGAGGAAGAAATTCAATTTCCCCATTTTACGAGGGATAGGAGGTAAAGTAAATGGCCGATAGAGTAAAACAACCAACATTTTTTAACGATTCAAATTTCTTAATTCATATCACTCATATTCCAACCAACAAGAAGGTTGAGTTTCATTCGTGGCTTACAGGCTTTACTGATGCTTTTTCCTCACTTGGCAAGGAACTCCTGTGTATGGTCGAATGGACGATTTATACACTTTTGCCAAAACTGGACGCGTGATAACCATTTCCTTTGACGTTGTAGCAGCAGACATTAACGAAGCAAGACTTAATCAGGCAAGACTTAATACATTAACTCAGTTCTTGTATCCTGTATACTCTAATCCTGTTGCCGGGGGATCCTCTAGAGAAAATAGTCAGGTCCTTCAAGCGGCGCCGCTATTGAAAATGAAGTTTAATTCTCTCGTAAGAAACGCAGTCGATGGAAGTGAGTTAGTTGGCTTTTTAAATGGTTTTACATATGCCCCCGATGTAAACGCGGGTCAGTTTTTTGCGAATAAAGATAAAGACTTCGCATATCAATTGCACAATGTTCAATTAACATTTAACGTGCTCCACACTCACTTAACTGGCTGGGTGCAGGCAGAAGGGGGACAGGGAGCCGATGGTAGAGTTACATACTCTTTTGGAAAGGCTGATCATCCTACTCAATCGCGCGAGGGTGCCAGATTAAATGCAAACTATCCTCACGGCGGCGCCGGTGGTTATATCCCTAAATATCCAAACCCACAAGACCCGCCGCCACAATTAACAAGCCCCGATCTTAATAACGACAATGTTGCCGATGTTTGGCAAACTGGGGTTGGAACAAATCAGGTCGAGGCTGAAGCCAGCCAGGAAGCAATAACGGATAAAACTTAGGAATTCATATAATGACCAGCAGATACGATAACCGACGAGTTCTTAAAAATGATCTTGAAGAGTATGAAAATATTCTTGATGATCGAGGAGTTAAACAAATTTTCCAGTATGGAACCAGATTTATGAAATTCCCAACTGTTAATGAGATTAAGAACTTGACAAGAGTGCAGCACGTTTGGAGCGTTGGCGATAGATACTACAAGCTTGCTTCAAAGTTTTACGGTAATTCAAAGTACTGGTGGGTCATTGCTCATTACAACAAAAAACCTACCGAGGCTGATTTAACCCCTGGCGATATTATTTATGTCCCCACACCATTAGAGAAGATATTGAATTACATTCTGGAATAAGGTATGACACAGAAGAATTACACCCCAAGAGCAGTTGATTTCATACGCAATAATCAAATCATAGAATACATTTGTCAGTCCTATATT
>Ga0208767_1003436_pt1 | contig 11527 bp, 8 predicted proteins | sample VirMetDEL_Mar_21_FD_184514 | JGI IMG/M metagenome (GOLD analysis project Ga0208767, IMG submission 184514) | Aqueous microbial communities from the Delaware River and Bay under freshwater to marine salinity gradient to study organic matter... | ecosystem: Environmental > Aquatic > Marine >... | reverse complement strand
GAGTTGTGGAACAAACGCAATGATAGATAGGCTCATAGGACCAGTCACAAGCCTCCTAGACAAGTTTGTGGAGGACAAGGACCAAAAGGCTAAGTTGGCTCATGAAGTCGCTACGATGGCTCAGAGGCACGCTCAGGAGCTTGCTAAGGCGCAGCTAGAGGTCAACAAGGCTGAAGCACAGCATAGATCTCTGTTCGTCTCTGGTTGGCGTCCTGCGGTTGGCTGGTGCTGTGTCTTTGGCATGATGGGTAACTTCATGGTGATACCATTTGCTAACTTTGTACTTGCGTTGCTTGAGATCGACGTAACAGTACCTCTGATTGACACGGCTACTATGATGCCCGTGTTGATGGGGATGCTTGGGTTGGGCGCTATGAGGACTTATGAGAAGCGTACAGGAGTGTCTAAGTAATGGCCCTAGCTTGGTGGGACGTAGAAGATCCTGTTGCTTACTTTGGTATCAAAGGCGAACGTACTGATGAGCAGAAGGAACGAGCCGCTAGATTTCGTAACGAGTTTGGTGGTGGTTCTCGTGCTGGTACTCTGCTTAACGGGTACGTCTCAGGTGAATATTCCGCTAGAAACATTTATTTATATGGTACGGACTTAAACGCTATACAGTCTGCTCAAGAAGCAGGTATATCTGCCTATGAAGGTGGAGACTTTGGTGAGTATCTTCAGTCTAACTGGGACACGCTTTCGTCTTTCTTAGGAGGTACTAATGTTGGTCCTGATGGTACTTTAGGTAGTCTTGACACAACGCCACTACAAGCAACAGGAGACAAAACACAATTTAGTCAAGATGACTTTGCAATGTCTGACTATATGCAATCAATGCAGGCAGCAGCAGAGCAAGCAAACGTACCTCTTTATGTAGATTCTCCTGACGGTGCTAGGTACGAACTAAACATTGGTCAGTTTGGTGATGTAGGCTTAGGCGAATACAAGCAAGTACAAGAACCTTATGATGCTATAGACATTGCTGGTCAAATTATAGGCACTGTCATTAAGGGTCTTTTGACAGCTGGTGTTACTGGAGAAATAGGCTCTGCAATCTCTGATGTCATGAGTTTTGCAGAAAGTTATCAGACTGCTGATGAAGTAGTAGAAAACGTAAACATACTACAGACTATTGTTAATACTGCAATAGACAATCCTGAAATTGTATCAGACGTTTTAAACACTGTTGAGACATCTTTAGAAAGTGTAATCCCAGAAGACGTAGTAATACAAGAAGAAGACACGGGACTAAGCTACGAAGACTATATACAACAAGTAGCAGAAGGGTCTTTAGGATTAGAGCCTGACGCTGACTTGATGGGTACAAAAGATGTTACTCAAGACTTAATTATTGATGCGTCGCCTATAGAAACAATTACTAAAAACGCCATGCGTGACGCTTTAGATGACGCTGGCTACACTTATGATGATGCTTATATAGACAGAGTTTATGATGACTACGGACTAGACAGTAGATCAGTTAGTGATGCAGAGTCTCTTGTTGTTCAAGATTGGCAGCTCAATAATTATACGGTAGAACAAGCTGCTGCTATTTTTGACCAGTTTGGTTATGAATACACAAACGAAGAACTAGAGCAGTTTGCTATCAGTGATTCCTCTGATGCTCGTATGGGCGACCAAAATGTCAGAGACTACATTGATGCTAATATGGTCGATGCTAAAGAGTTTTCTAGGATGTTCTATGAACTTACTGGAAGATCGCCCACTGCTGAAGAAAGGTCTATTTACTTCGACGGTCAAACAAGAATACAACAGTCCGAAGATTTATTCAGAGATGAACTAACAAGCCAATTCGGAGAAACACAGGACTTAGGAACTGGTGTTTATTGGATTGATGTACTACAACAGGCTGACTTTAATTTAGGTAAAGACGTAGTACTTCCTGACGGTACAGTAATTAACAACCAGACACATGAACAAACAGGGACTGGTGGTTTTGCTGGTGGTATTATGGTGACTGAAGTACCTGTTGTAACTGAAGACACCGGAGGTGGAGGTGGTGGTGGCGTTGGAGGTGGCGGTGGTGCTGCTACAACGACAACAACTACTACTGATACAGCACCTACAACAACTACGTCTACTACAGATGCTTCTGGTGCTGGTGAGATAACAACGGATGTTGGTGCTGAAGAATACGAAACTTATGTTCCAGATACTGGCACAGAGACGATTATAGGACAGCTTGAAGAAGCCATTGCTAATGAAGAAGATCCTGATGTAAAAGAAGATCTTGAAGAGGTATTACAAGACTATCAGGAAGGAACAACAGAAACAGCCCCAGTAGAAACAGTAGAGCCTCCACCAGAAGATGTTTTTGAGCCGGGAGAAACAACAGAAACAACAACAGAAGAAGGCGGCGGTGAAGAAGACGAAGATGTCTATATTACTTTGGATATTCTTTTGGGTGACGATGACGCATCAGATACTTTAGACAGTGTTATTACTTCTACTTTAGAACCAGAACCAGAGACAACTACAGTACCTCCAGAGACAACTACAGACACCGACGGTGACGGTATTCTTGATAGTGCCGATTTAGACGACGATGGTGACGGAGACCCTGACGTAACTGATCCTGATGATGACAACGATGGTGTTAGTGATCTTGACGAGGCTATTGTAGAACAAGGTGGCGAAGTCACTACTGATGGTGGTACTGATGTCGGAACTGATGAAGGTACTGCTGATGGTGGCGGTGCTGACACAGGTGGCGCAGGTGACACAGGCGGTGCTGGCGACACAGGGACTGGCGAAGGTGGTGCTGGAGAAGGAACAAACGGTGAAGGGGAAGGTGAAGAAGGCACTGGAGAAGGCGAAGGTGGTGACGGAGAAGGCGATGGTGGCAGCGGTATAGGCATAGGCGGCACTGGTTTATTTGCTGCTCCTTCTCTTGCTAAACCAGTGTACGAACCTGCGTACAAAGGCATAGGATACCAAACGGAATTACTTAAGCCACGTTTATTTGATTTTATTGATTATTCAATTCTTGGGAACAGACAACGATGACGTACTTAGAATTAGTTAATGGAGTCCTGAGAAGACTCAGAGAAAGCACAGTAGGCTCTGTGACTCAGAACACATACTCAGAGCTTATTGGTGACATGGTTAATGACTCTAAGCGAATCGTAGAGGACGCTTGGGACTGGTCTGCGTTGAGATCCACGTTGACAGCCACAACAGAAGAAGGCACTTTTAATTATATTCTCACTGGCAGCGGCAACAGAATTAAACTGATTGACGTTGTTAATGACACGTCCAACTGGTTCCTGACGTACAAAGACTCACATTGGATGACCAATGCCTACTTGAATCAGGAAGCACCTTCTGGTGCGCCTCGTTACTACACGTTCAACGGAGTTGACGCCAATGGTGACACACAAGTAGACCTGTACCCGAAGCCTGATGGTGTTTACGCTGTTCGTTTCAACTGTATACTACGGCAGGACGACTTAGTTAATGACACTGATAAGCTCTTGGTGCCACACATGCCCGTAATTCATCTAGCGTTTGCTATGGCTGCTAGAGAACGTGGCGAGACTGGTGGTAGATCAGCAGGTGAACTCATGGGCTTTGCACAGAACTACTTGTCCGATGCAGTAGCTCTGGACGCACAGAAGCACCCTGAAGAAACAGTCTACATGGCAGTGTAACACATGGCTCAAGACAGACAGAACATCACGATTGCTGCACCAGCGTTCCGGGGACTCAACACGCAGGACTCACCGATTACGCTGGACGCTTCTTATGCTTCCATTGCGGACAACTGTGTCATTGACCAGTATGGTCGTATTGGGTCACGCAAGGGGTTCCTAGCGCTCACAACAGACACTACACCGATTAACGGCAGCAACGGCATAGAAGTCATCAAGGAGTACATTGATCCCGACGGAACTAATGTTGTATTCTCAGCAGGCAACAATAAGATCTTCAGTGGTACTACTACGCTGACTGATGAGACTCCTGTAGCGTACACCATTACTGCTAATGACTGGAAGATGGTCAACTTTAATGACAGCATCTATATGTTTCAGAGACTACACGAGCCTCTTGTGTACTCCGCAGCGTCAGGTGCTGTAGAACCCATGTCTTCTCTGGGTACTGCTGTTGGTACACCACCTGAAGCTAATGAAGTCCTTTCTGCTTATGGAAGGCTGTGGGTGGCTGACATCAGTACTGACACCTCTACTGTCTACTGGTCTGACCTTTTGAATGGCTCAGCGTGGACAGGTGGCACATCAGGGTCCATTAACTTGAACAAAGTATGGCCCAATGGTATGGATGAGGTTGTGGCTCTGGCTGCACATAATGACTACTTAATCATCTTCGGTAATAACGCCATCTTGACTTACAGTGGCGCTACAGATCCTGCAACAATGCAACTAGCCGATACTATTGCTAACGTGGGTTGTGTCTCAAGGGACTCTGTGCAGCACACTGGTACGGACCTGCTGTTTTTGTCCAACGAAGGTGTCAGAAGTTTAAGCAGGACGATACAAGAGAAGTCCCTACCTATGCGGGACATCAGTAAGAACGTCCGTAATGATCTATTGTACATCAACACACAGCAAATTAATAGTCCACTTAGAAGCGTCTATAGCCCAGAAGAGGCTTTTTACTTAATCTCTTTTAGTGACTCCCAGTTTGTCTACTGTTTTGACATGAGGACGCCTCTAGAAGACGGGTCACATAGAGCGACTACGTGGTCCAATGTAAACTTGAGATCCTTCACTAGACTTCAGGACGGCTCAGTGTACGTAGGTAGTGCAGAAGGCATCTCTGAATACTCTGGTTATCAGGACTTTGGCTCCAGCTACGACATGAATTACTTCAGTAATCCCTTGACTTTTGGGGACAGCTCAAGACTGAAGATGCTCAAAGAAATCATCATGACGTTCATTGGTGGTCAGGGTGCCCAAGTAAACATTAACTGGGGCTATGATTATACACAAGCGTACACTAAAGAGATCGTTACGATTGACTCTGGTAGTCAGGTGGCTTACTACAATGAGAACGAGTTTAATGAACCAGATTCAGAATACAGTGCTTCAATTATCGTGGACAGGCCCAAAACTAAAACAACAGGCACAGGCACAGTAGTGACTATAGGTATTGAAGCAACAATCAACAGCAATGCTTTATCTTTGCAGGAAGTTAATATACAAGCAATAATCGGTAGGATGATATAATGAGTAATTATACAAAGACCACAAACTTTACAGCCAAAGATACTCTTCCTACTGGCAACACAGCGAAGATTATTAAAGGCGTAGACTTTGACACAGAGTTTGACGCAATTCAAACAGCGGTAGCCAGTAAGTCGGACTCAAACAGTCCTACGTTTACAGGAACCGTAACAGCAGCAACAGTGACCGTCACGGGTACTCTAACTGCTGGTACTATTGACGGAGGAGTGTACTAATGGCGCTCATTGATGACTTATTAGGCTTAGGATTTGACATTACCCAAGCCAAAAACTTATCGGATCAGATACAGCAGTTCGGTACAGAAGCTCAAACAAAAGCTGAAGAAATAGGCACACAAGCCTATGACGCTATGCAGTTTAAGCCATTTACGGTTACTTCAGGGGTTGGTGGAGTAACAACAACTGCTGACGGCAGCACAGCAATGCAGCTAACTCCGGAGCAACAAGCGCTACGCAATACACTCTTTGGTGGTTCTCAGGCGCTCGCTGGGCAAGCTGCTGCTCCTTACGATCCTATTTATGCTCAAATTGCACAGCAGGCATACGGTGGTGTATCTCCTCTTCTCACGCAGGCTCAGACTGCCGCAGAAGCTGCTGGAGCTATGGACAGAGGTGCTAGAGAACAACAGGTCTATGGTCAGCTCAGGGCGCTACAGTCGCCTGAAGAAGAGCGTCAGCGGTTAGCTCTGGAAAGTCGTTTGGCAGCACAAGGCCGATTAGGTACACAAACGGCTCAGTTTGGTGGCACACCAGAAGGCTTAGCTCTTGCTAAAGCACAAGCAGAAGCTCAGAACCAAGCTGCACTTATGGCTATGCAGCAGTCCGGAGTTGAGCAGCAACAAGCACTCGCTAGAGCACAAGGGTTACAAGGGCTTGCTGGTGGTATGTTTGGTATGGGCGCTCAGGCTCAAATGACGCCTCAGCAATTACAAGCGTCTCAGTTACAGAACTTAGCAGGTATGATGACTTCTGGCTATGCACCGGAACGTGAGCTTCTGAATCAACTACAAGTGGGCACTAATATCGCTAGTCTTGCTGACGTAGCACGTAGGCAGTCTGCTATGGAAAGAGCACAGACTCGTATGACTGGTCTTGAGGCAGCATTGGAAGCACAGAAAGCGCGAGCAGGTCTTATGGGTCAAGTAATGGCGTCTGCTGGTCAAGTCATTGGTGGCGGCATGGGGCAAGGTGGTTTGTTTAGTAGTATTGTAGGAGCAGTTCCGGGATCTTCATCACTTCCTCAGTGGCTTAAAGATATATTAGGAATTTAACATGGCTAGATTTTCAGAAGGGTTTTTAAGAGACATTCGTAACTATGGTCGTATGTCTCCAACAGAAGGTCGTAGACAGCCTATGCAAGCTACTCCTTCGGTATATCAACAGCTAGGTACTACTGATCCTCTGGCTCGTAGAGTAGGTAGCTTATTTAGCAATCTAGGTGTAGACACGAGTTATATGCAGACTGCGCCTGAAAAGATTGCTGCTGAGACTAAAGGGTTGGACATGTCTACTATCGAAGGACAAAAAGCGGCCATACAAACACAGCTCAAGTATACCGTTGATCCACAAGTTCGCACTGCTTTGATGGCTCGTTTGCTTGAGCTGTCTACAATGGAAAAACAACAGCAAAAACAAATAGAGGCTAAAAACGAATTTGTAGCTCGAAAAGTATCTTTAGCCAACACAGCAACTAAATTAGGACTTCAAGACTTAGGTGAGCGTATTGTTGCAGTAAATGACCCAGAAGAACTTAAGACAATTGCAAGCGAAATACGTAAGATCGAAATTGAAAAAATACCTACGCAAAGTCCTTTGATTAGAAGACAAATGGCAAAGGCAGCTGGTATTTCAGACGAGCAATTTAAGCAACTCAATCTTGCTAGAATATCAGATGAAAACTTCAGTAACTTCTTGTCTGGACAAAAAGGAGATCTTGAATTTTTCTTAAAAGACGGTGAGGTTAAGAGTTACAGAGTAAATAAAGAATCAGGACTGGTTTATGACACTGATCAACAAAAATGGTCTGAAGCTTCTGCTTTAGGTTTAGAAGAGCCGCCACCACAAGTACAGAAAGTAGAAAACATAACTCAAGGAATGGGCGAGGAACTATCTAAAGTAGGTGCTAAGAACTTTGTTGAGCTTTCTGAAAACGCAGGTAAAGCGGCAGATGCCTTGAGTTCTATCAACCGAAGTCTTCCAATCCTTGACAACATGTACACAGGTGCTGCTGCAGAGATCAAACTTAACATAGCTAGATACGCAGAAGTTCTTGGTATCCCTATTGCAGATCCTTCTTCTATAGCCGACACCGAAGCCTACATTGCGGACTCAGGTAGACGAGTCGCTCAGTATATTGTTAATTTAGGTGCTGGAACTGGGTTATCTGACGCAGACAGAAAATATGCAGAACGTGTTGTTGCAGGGGACATTACACTAGACAGAGAAACTTTACGAAGACTCTTGAAAGACATGCGTAAAGGCGCTCAAAACAAAATAGAAGCATACAGAATGACAAGGGCTAGAATAAAGAAAAGCTTGGGAGAAAATGCAGAAGCAGCTTTAGCATGGTTCCCAGAAGATTTTTACGTTGATGAAGGACCAGCTCCGGTTAGATCTCAGGCGGCTCAGAGTTTTCTTGACGCAGCAACTCCCGACTAAGAGAGGTAGTCATGCAGTACACCCAAGAGCAGTACAGAACTGCTATACAACAAGCGTTAAACGCAGGCAATCAGGAAGCAGCTAACGAACTAGCTGAAGAAGCTGCTGTGCTTTTTCCGCAGGGTTATCAGGAGCCTCAAACACCCTATACAACACAGGTTTCTCAACGGGCTGCTGAGTTTTCTCCTATGGATATTCTCAGTAAATATCCAGAGGAAGTCAGCAGACGTTTAGAAAGAGGAGCCACAGAATACGGTGTTTCTCCAATGAACGTCCCAATAACACTGGCGTCCCAAGCTTTTAGAACTGGTGGAGAGCTGTTAGTAGGCGGGGCAAACATGCTGATTCCTGATGCTGTTCGTGAAGGTTTTGAGTCTGGTTGGAATCAGATAAAAGACAACCCCGGAATTAAAAAACTAAGTCAAGCGTTAAACGCGGGTTTTGAAACTTACTCAGAAGTAGCTAAAGAAAACCCAAGAGCTGCAGAATTATTTGAAACTTATGTTGATGTTGGTATTGCATCTGCACCTAGAGCTGCAGTAGACATAGCTCCGTTAGCGAGAAAACAAAAACTTTTGTATAACGTTTCTAACCGCATGGAACGCAGGGCGGGTATTGATAAACTTATGGACCCGCATTTTGTTGGTGAAGACGGTTTTGCACAAGACGGTTTTAGATCCGTGGGTGGTCCTTTAGACAAGACTGTTTACGTACCTACCAAGCAGGAACAGGTAATGCGTAGCACTCTGGAATCAGTTAAGAAACTCGACCCAAATAAAAGCTATGCTAATGCGTATACTGCCGTTGCAGACGAGATCATAGATGAAAGTAAAAAATTACAAGCTATGATTAAAAATCAAGGCAATCCTAAGTTTCAAAGACAAGAGCTTGTTGATGACATGAAAACAGCTTTTGCAGGATTGAGAAAGCAAAGAGACTATATAGGCTTGTCTGCAGAAGCCCAAAAGAAAGCTAACGAATACGCTTTGATTGCATTGGAATTGATAGGCAAAGAAAAATCAAATGCGCTGGGTCTTCTACAAGCTAGAAAAGATTTTGATAATTTTGTAAACTTTGGTGGAAAGAAAGGCGCGCTGGAAGCATCTGTCGAAAGCGCCAAAGGAGTCGCAGGTAGATTTATTAGAAACATAATGAATGAGAAACTAAAAGAAATTACTGCAGGCGATGTTGTCCATAATTCTTTGGATCGTTCTCATAATTTATACAATGCTAAATCACATTTATTGAAACGGCGTACTGGTGAAGCTGATAACAGAATTTCAAGAGCTTTGCAACGAGTTTCAAAAGCAGCTAACTTACCTTCTACCCCTTTAGCTTTATATGCCACTCTTAAAACAGGAGCTGCAGCTGCGGCAGGAGCTACGGCAGGGATAGGCGTTGGAACCGGAGCGGCTTTGGGTGCTATCGGTGGGGTCAGTATTTATACTTTACTCAAAGCAGCGGACAGACAAACACGATTAAAGTACTACTCAAAACTTATTTCTGGTATCGACAAAGGAATTAAAGCATACCAAAGCGACAAAAATCTACTAAGAGAACTGAGAGCAGACAGAGCGTACATTATCTATCTAATGAACGAAGAAAGACAAGGGGAAAAGTAACATGGCGAATTTTTTTGGCATGAGTCCAAAATCTTCTGCAGGTGGTTTTCTCAAAAGAATGGCTGAACTCCCAGTCAAAAGAGCCGATGATTTTTTAGAGCAAACGGAAAGATATCGAGAAGGTGAAATTGGGTTAGCAGACCAGCTTCTTCAGGGCAGTGCTAATGCGGTAGGTATGCTTACCGACATTCCTCTTGCTGCTGCAGGAGAAGCTTTAGGTGTAGTTACTCCTGAGATCATTCAAAAGGGTTTGCAGGACATTGCACAAGGAATTAGCCAGACTGAAGCAGCGCAGGTAGCTTTAAAGTATGCACAAGAAAACCCACAGGCTGTGAAAAGATTAGGGTACATGGCTGATCTTTCTATTATCCCTGCGGTCAAAACAGCAAAAAGCGGAATGCTTCAAGACTTGTCCATGGAAGCCTCTAATAGACAGCCTTGGTTCTATGGATCAGGAATAGCTGGTAAACTAGGGTCTGTTGCTGTGACTGCCCCTACTGCTGTTGTTGACACACTGCGACCCGCAGCGGCGGCTTCACGGAGAGCGGGTGTTCCTATGTCTGTTCGTAGATCTGCTGCGGTAATAACACCGGAAAGAAGAGCAAAAGCAGCAGACATAAGAAAAAAATCAGCAGCTAGTAGAACAACAAACGAACAAAAATTTTTAAAATCTTTTGATAAAGACCTTTCGTTTGTAGAAGGACAACTCGATCAAACACAGTTGTTAAGCAAAGGCAGAGGAATAGAAACACAAGGTGTCTTGAAAGCTTTTGAAAACGTCCAGCAACTTGCTGCGGGAAAGCTTGGACCAGAGGTTTTGCAGAAGTCTACTGTTTTTTCAAAAGCATTGGACAGACAGAACATTCAACTAAGCAATGATAATTTAGCTGTCATTGAGGAAAGAATAAGAAAAGCTCAGGGAATTGGACCAAACGAAGATGTTGAAGTAGTCATAAGAAATCCAAAAGCTTTTTCTGATATCGGCAGAGAAGTATCTTGGAAAGGCGCAGGTAGTTCGTCTTCTAAGCGTATTCTTGCAGCGAAACAAGCACTACAAAAATATTTCCCAGATCAGAAAGAATTTACTGATCAAGAACTAAGGGAGTTTGTCGCAATGACGAAACTTCCAGACGATACGGTCTACAATCTAAAAACAAAAAAAGAAGCTAACTTGATTGAAAAACAAGTATACAAGTTTACAGAGTCTGAAAAATATGGTCGGGATACGCCTAGATCAGATAGTGCAACAATAGATATGTATTACAAGTACAAAAAAATGGAGCAGGAAGGAAAGAAACTACGTAAGCCGCAACAAGAAATTTATGACGGCATGAAAGCCAGAGTTCAAATGACTATGGAGAATCTTGATGTTCGTGGCGATACTGTTTACTTTTCTGATACACACGTATCATCTGCTAAAGGTCTTGGCGGCGTCAATGACCAGTACATGTTAAATAAAAGAGGTGATTTTCTAGGCGTAATAAATGACGAAAACGATCTCTTTGGTAAGACTGTTCCGGGTGATAAAAGAGTTCTTTCTATAGTCCCACCAGAAGGAATGAACTTGTTTAAAGAAGCTAAGAAAGCTCCTACAACAGAAGACATTTTGAAAACCCAATTCCAACAAGAGCTTCAAGAAATGGGAGCAGCCCCTGTTTCAAAAACACAACAAGGGATGTTAGAGCAAGCAGCAGTAGGTGTCCAAAATCAACCAAGACCAAGAGTACGTCCTGAAGACTTTAGAAACCTAGCTGCTGCTGGTGCGCTAACAACAGGGGCATCTAGGGAACGCTAGACTTCACACACCCCGGCCACACAAGCCAACTGCTGTGCTCCTTCAGTCATGTCAGTAGCTTCGTCAATGTTCCAGTCGATCTCCTTCGGGAACCCCTTGGCGAGCTGCTGGTACGTCTCTAGGTCCACAGGCTCATAGGGTGCTTGCTGGTACGTGTGTTCTGAGTAAGGTAGAAAACTAATGCCACTCACCTTGTCGAACTTGTTGTACAGCCACTGTCCCACCTCA
>Ga0208767_1003435_pt1 | contig 11531 bp, 20 predicted proteins | sample VirMetDEL_Mar_21_FD_184514 | JGI IMG/M metagenome (GOLD analysis project Ga0208767, IMG submission 184514) | Aqueous microbial communities from the Delaware River and Bay under freshwater to marine salinity gradient to study organic matter... | ecosystem: Environmental > Aquatic > Marine >... | reverse complement strand
CGACACGCCAAGCGTGACGTCTGAGTTCGCTGCAGAGCTAAAGAAAAGAGGCTACCTTGACGCGCCAAAGAAAAAGACCGACGACGAATCTATAGAATCAGAATAAAATGGCCATTTTTAACGGAACAGAACTCGGCGTCTACATTGACGGCACGCTGATCGCAGCAGCAACCGACTGCTCACTTTCTCTCAACACAGAAACAATTGATATAACAACCAAGGACAGCGCGGGCTACCGTGAGCTGCTTGGCGGTTTGAAGTCAGGTTCAATCAGCGTCAGCGGTTTGATTGACTACCTCGACGCTGACAGCAATAAGGACATGGTTGACTTGTGGACAGCTTGGGAAGCTCGTACAATCTTGACGCTAAAGTTCAGCAAGGCAAACGAAGCAACTGGCGAGCTGTCTTTTACATCAGGAGGCATCATCACCAGCCTTGAGCAATCAGGCGGCACAGAAGACACAGCAACATATAGCTGCACCTTTGAGTTGACTGGACCTGTCACTGATACCGCTGCTTAATGATTGAAATAAACGGCAACGAGTACCCCGTGCGCTACTCGATGAAGGCGCTGAAGAAGTTTGAACGTAAGGCAAAGGTCAACGTGTTCAGCTTGTCAGATCCTTCAAAGCTCTCAGCCGACGCTTGCGCTTTCTTATGCTTTGTGGGCGTGGAGTGCGGTTGCAACTTCGAAGGTGTCGACTTCGACATGGAGCTGCAGGAGTTCGAGGAGCACATTACGCTTGCACACGTCACACAATGCTTTGACGTGCTTGGTGAATACAGCGACCAAAAAAAAGCGTAGACGGTAACGATAAGCCAGTAGGATGGCAAGACGTGATTCGGATGGGGATGGGTGTGCTGCACCTGTCCCCTTCTGCGTTTTGGGAGATGACCTTTGGCGAGTTGAGCTTGGCGCTGGAGGCCAACCGCGAGACGGCAGAGATGCAGGAGCGCTTTGAGTGGGAGCGCACGCGGTGGCTGGCTACAATCTACATGCAGCCCCATCTACGGAAAGGCCGTAAATTGCGACCAAAGGATATGATGCAATTCCCTTGGGAGCGACCAAAGCAGAACGCTAAAAACCTGACCAAGGAAGAGCTAAGAAAAGTAATTGAAGAGCGCGACAAATGGCAAAGCTGAACGACCTCATAGTAACGATAGGCGCAACGACGCGCGACTTTGACAAGGCGCTTGGCAAGTCCATGCGCAAAATGAAGACCTTTGGCAAAAACACCAAGGCGCTCGGTTCATCAATGAGTAAGTCATTGACCATGCCGATTGCTGCGCTTGGTCTTGCTGCTGTAAAGAGTGCTGCCGACCTCGAAACTATGGAGACCAGCTTTATCAGCTTGACTGGTGGAGCGAAGCAGGCGGCGGACATGATGAAGAACTTGAATGAGTTCACCGCAAAGACGCCTTTTCAGATTGAAGCAGTAGCCAAGTCAGCGCGGCAGCTTATTGCATCAGGATCAGGCATTGATGAGGTCAACGAACAGCTGCAATTCCTTGGCGACATCGCAGCGACGAGCGGCCAGCCTATCGACGAGATAGCGGCTATCTTTTCCAAGGTCAACGCAAAAGGCAAGGTAGAGCTTGAGAGCTTAAACCAATTAGCCGAGCGCGGCATACCAATCTTCACGGCTTTGTCAGAAGCGACAGGTTTACCAGCTGACAAGTTAGGTGCAGGTGCCGTGAGCGTCGAACAGTTCAACGCTACACTCAAAGGCTTTGCAACTGAAGGCGGTTTTGCTGCTGGCGCTATGGAACGCCTAAGTCAAACGGCTGCAGGTAAGTTTAGCACAGCCATGGACAACCTAAAGCTGGCAGGTGCTGCGCTTGCTGAAAGTTTAATGCCTGTGGTCAAAGATTTGCTTGACCGCTTTGTTGGATTGATGCAAGCACTCACTAAGCTATCGCCTGAAACTAAAAGATTCGCGTTAATTGCAGCAGGTGTTGCTGCTGCTTTGGGTCCGCTCCTTATGATTTTGCCCGCTATGCTTTCACCTATAGGCTTAGTAGTCGGCGCCATCGTAGCGTTGGGCGTCGCAATCGTAACCTTTGCGGATGAGATTGCAGGACCATTGACAAAGGTGATCAACTTCTTCATCACCCTTTTTAATGAGTCAAGCCTTGTGCGCGGCATCATTGGAGCCATCAAAGGCACCGTGCTGACGGTGTTTGACTTCTTTGCGTTTGCTGTCAACAACGTAATCGAGAGCTTTAAAGACCTTGGCGCAATTATCAAGGCCGTATTTACGGGTGACTTTGCTGCGATTCCTGAGCTGGTCCGTACAGCGTTTAGCGATGCAGCAGAACGCACTGCAGAGTTTGGTAAGAAGGCGGCAGAGAACATACGCACGAGCATTGAGGATGAACTACAACGCGAACCCATTGAGCTGTTAAGCAAGGAGGGCGTGGCACAATCACTAAAGACGCTCGGAGGTTTGACCAACTTGCTACCAACTGCAGGAGGTGGTGGAGGTGCAGGAGGTGGCGCAGGTGAACCAGCAGTAACTGTGCCTGCTGCGCTCAACATTGTCGACATTGACATGCCTGAGGACGTTGTTGAAGAGGAGGACATTGACGCGGTGATTGCGGCCAGCACAGCAGTGCAGAACCGCGTCAACGCCATGGCGCAAAGCGTGGCAGGTTTTGTAGATAGCGCCTTCCAACAAATTGCAAGCGGCACGGCTACGTTTGAGCAAGTTATGCTCGATATGATCAAGCGCTTGGCTATGCAGCTCGCGTCGCTGGTTGCACAATTCATGATTTTGTCTGTCTTGTTTCCGTCTGCAACAATGGTAAAAGGCGGCCTTGGTAAGTTCATAGGCGGTGGCTTAGGTTTACCTATGATGGCAAACGGCGGACTGTTTACAGGCGCATCACTTGCAATGGTCGGCGAGGGTTCAGGCACCAGCAACATCAACCCTGAGGTGGTGGCACCGCTTGACCGTTTGCAGGACATGATGGGCGGCACGCAGGTGCAAGTCACTGGTAAGATTTCAGGACGCGACATCTTGTTGACCAGCGAGCGCAACGCAATTGACCGTAACAGAGTAAGAGGTTTTTAATGGCTGACCCGATCCGATTACACGCCGAGTTTCAAGACGACCTCGGCACAGCGTACAAGCTAAACATCCACCAAGCTGGGTTTGTAGGCAGCTCTACCGAGTTCAACCTCGGTGCTGACGGTTTCACGCTACGCTACAGCGGCAACAACGAGGACCGTATGCAGCCAATCATAGGCAGCGAGGTGACGTTTACATTGGTCGAGAACGTAGCAGCGCACACCACGTTCCTCACGGCGTTAGCCACGAGCGAGGACGCTGACTTTACGGTCAGCATATTCAAAGACCCTGACGGCGCCAATACTTTGTTTTGGACTGGCGTGCTGCTGCACGAGCAGGTCGAGCTGCAGGACGAGGCTTACCCAATACAGAACACCATGACGGCGGTGGACGACTTGGGCAACCTTAAAAACATCATATACGATAACAGCGGCACCTTCTACACAGGGCAGGAAACCATCGCGGCACACCTTACCAACTTGCTGAACAAGACGCGAGCGCTGCACGTCTTTGCCAGCGGCGACGTGTTTCTGAAATACGCCAACGACTTTAAGCCGACGACGTTTTCAAGCGCAAACGCCTTAATTGAACTACAGGTTGGACACGCAGCATTTTACAACCTTGACGACGCAGGCAACGCGCAGGGCATGGACTGCTTTACCGTGCTCAAAAACTTTGCAATCACGTTCAACGCTCGCTTGTTCCTGCACGAGGGATGCTTTTACTTTGTGCCTGTTGGTGCGGTCATCAACAACACTACCGTCAACTTGTTTACAGTAACCAAAGCGGGCACCATTAGTGGATCGGCTACAGCAACTGATACGCAGCTCACAGTTGACACCGATATTGAGCGCATGCGCGGGGGCGTGATGACGTTCTTACCACCACTCAACAAGGTGCAGCGTACTTGGCGCACCGATGCGAACCTGCCTGTAGTTGGTCCTGTGACGCAGTTTTTAAACGCTACAACACAGCAGACGGAGCTGGGTACTACAATCACTGACGAAAACCTTGTGTACGATGATGACACAGTGTTCCGAATTAGACTGAGGTATTCTCACGCATACGATGGTGACGGCACCAGCACAGGTGACGACGTTCCTGCACGCATTGTGCTCAAGATGCAAATCAAGGTTGGCAGCTTGTACTACAACAACGCGGTGACGTTTGGCCCTACTTTATACAATACGGGTTATAGTAACAGCGCATACAACATTGACGTGATGAATTTCACAGCGCCTGCATGGTCCTCAAGTGCTGGGTATTTTTATGTTGCTGTTACACCTACTCCAGTATACATCGACAGAAACACAGGACTGGTCCACAACTACTTGTTCACGCCGCAAGGGTTTATAAACCTGCCAATGTTTGAGCCTGTTCTTAATCTTGATTTAGATCCCATCACAAGCGCGCAAACAGGTGTAACAATTACGGTAGACGTGGAAGGCTACGACCACGATGGCACGCTAATTTCTGACGTGACGGGAACGGACGCATTTGGGCAACTTACAAACTTTGCTTTTCATGTACTAAGCGGAGGCGCCACTAATGGCGACCGCGTAGTGTATGAAGCCGTGACCACATCTAACAACCAAGTCACGAAGACGCAGGACGAGGTGGTCATTGGCTCGAGTGATTTCGTTGACGTGCGCAACATCTTTGAGAACAACAGCACGCCAGCCGCGCCTATCAATTCATTTGCCAGCTTTGCAAACAGCTCGGCGACATTGCCAATCCACCAGCTCGGTGTCAAGGAAGTTATTTCAGGACAGAACGCAAGCACGCGAGTAAAGCGCGGCAGCTTTTACAAGGCGTTCGTCAGCCCGTACCACGCGCTGCTGTTTTCAACGCGCAACTTTTTGCCGTTTGAAACTACCTTCATGGCGCGTGCTGTGCAGACGGAGTACGAAGCCTTTCACATCAGCAGCGACGACACGAACGTAAGCACGCCAAACCCTGCAGTATTTGATGACCGCCCGCCTATCAACGACAGTGAGCCAGTGTACGATTTGCGCAACACTTTCACGCCGTCAGAAGGCGACATACCGCCAAACATTTTCCAGCGGTTCCTGCAGCAGCCTATCACGTCAGTTACTCACCAAGCAGGTAGATCGTACACCATCACGTCAACCGACGCCATAATTTTTAACAAATGGAATGGTGGCAACGGTACCAGCCTTATTTATTTACCGACGACGACAGGCAACGAAGGCCGCATCATACGTTTTAAAAGCGACGGCACCATTGCAGCGAACAAGATTGTTCAAATACGACCGAACGACGTAAGCGAAACCATTGACGGCGCGGCGTCTTACGACTTTGACCGCAGCTATGATGGGTTGAGTTTGTTGTGCCACGATGGAGACTGGTATATCATCCAAAAGAAGGAAAAGTGATTTATATTATCTTAGCAACCGTGGTGGCTAACATCATATACAAGGCCAAGCAATATGGCCGAGGTGACATCGCCGACGTTATCATACTAATTGCAGCCATCTCGATAGCCCTATTATGAGATACTTCAACTATCATGAGTTTGACAGCCCCGACGCAATCGGCAGCGGCGAACAAATGATGGACGAGGTATTTTTGGAGATGCTGGACAAGGCGCGACACCTTGCTGGTATTCCGTTCCACATTAATTCAGGCTACAGGACGCCTGAGCACAACCGCAAGGTGGGCGGAAATAAAAGCAGCAGCCACCTGCGTGGCCTCGCTTGTGACATACACTGCGTAGATTCACGCAGCCGCGCCTACATCATTGGCGGCCTCATCGATGCAGGATTTAACCGCATCGGCATCGCAAGCACATTCATACACGTTGACGACGACCCCAGCAAGGACGCTGACGTGGTTTGGTTATACACATGAAGATTGAACAAATTAGCCGCACCGTCCACGCTGTCAAGCTGGAGAAGCATCCACAGCGTATGCTGTTTATTTCTGATGTCCACTATGACAGCGTAAAATGCGACCGTGTTATGCTGCGCAGGCACCTCGATGAAGCCAAGCGAACCGACACGCCCGTGTTCATCTTTGGCGACTGGTTTGACTTGATGGGTGGCAAGTACGATCCGCGGTCCAGTTACAGCGACATTCGACCTGAGTACAAAAGCATCACGTACCTCGACGACGTTATTGAAGACAGCGCCGAGTTTCTGACCAAGTACAAGGACGTCATCAAGTTCTTTTGCCGTGGCAACCACGAGACCAACATAGAGAAGCGCATGCACACCAGCCCGCTAGACCGCGTAGCGTACATCGTAAACAAGAACGGCGGCAACATCACCGTGGCAGGATACAGCGGCTGGCTGTGGATGCAGATGTACACAAAAGGCAAGCGCCGCAGTTCGACGTTCGTACACTACCATCACGGCATGGGTGGCAACGCTCCACGATCTAAAGGCGTGCTGCGTGTTGACATTGACCAAATGCAGTTCAAAGACGCCAGCTTGATTGTGCGTGGGCACACACATCAGAAGTGGCATCTGCCTGTTACGTCGGACCGCATCAGCCGCTTTGGTAAGCTGTACCAAGACAGCGTTCACCATCTGCAGCTCGGCAGCTACAAGATGCTCGGCGACCGCTTTGCAGGTTGGGCGACCGAGAAAGGCTTTAACACGCCACGCCTTGGCGGTTGGTTTGTTACCTTGCACAACTCACATCACGATCAACCATATTGGAAGGTCGAAGAAGCACAATAACATGAAAGAGATTCTATCACTTTACTGGGCCGAGATTGCACTGGCCATTTTAACTGCTGCAGGTACCATTACTGCACTGACAGCAACCGAGAAGGATGACAAGGTCATTGACATTCTCAAGCGCATCATTAACGCCGTAGTGTTTGGCGATAGCAAAAGAGGACGAAAATAACCTATATTTGCTACGTCCAAGGTGGACAAGTAAACCTTTATTTCATCAGGTTTTTGGTTTTGGGCGGCATCCTTGCAGGGGGGTGCCGCTTTTTTTTGTGCTTTTTCTTGTACAGGTGTGTAAATAGTTGTACAATTGCACAAGAAACGAAACAGATGGAAGACCAAATCCTGCTCAAACTTGACGACGGCCTTGAGATGGTCGTGACCTTTGAGGTCGAAGCTGGCGAGGAAGCCACGCACATCTCGCCGAGCTATCCGCCGACCGTGCGCATCATTCGCGTGGTGCTGTGGCAGAAGAATCACACCAGCTTTGAACGAATCGACATCACCTGTGCAGACGATAACCTGCTGGACTACAACCACGAACGCATTGAACAAGAGATATGGGAATATTTACAAAACCAATAATGATGAACAAACCTATTTGTGTGCGCAGCAGTGTGCACGTTAAACCGACGCGCGACTTCAACCACCAGCAGCAAGAGCTTGCTGAACAGAAGCGCTTTGAACGATTGATGGAACAATTTAAAGCCGACCTGATTGCGGCATATACGAAGAAAGCATGAGCGTAATTGATGAACTCAAAGCGCTGTCGAAGAAATACGACATGCGACCCGATCACTTCCACAAGGACCCACGCGGCTTTGTTATCATGACGCGCCGAGGCGTGGAACACGTGCAAGCTAAAATAAAGGCCGTGGTGACCTTTGAAACGGTGCCTGAATGGTCTGACCCCAGCGAAGGGCGTTATTGCGTTAAAGCGCACGCAAAATGCGAAATAGGGCATGTTGAGACATACGGCGAGGTGAGCAAGAGCAACAACCGCAACCAGTACCCTATCGCAATGGCCGAGAAGCGGGCGCTGTCACGTGCCATTTTGAAGCTTGCAGGATTCTACCAGCTTGAAGTATACGGAGAGGATGAACTTGAATGAACTGGACGACTTCTTTGACGACGTCGAAAGGCAGCAGAAAGCAAACGAGAACAACAAGCGTGCAGCTGCACTGGCGATGTTAGCACAGAGCACCTTGCGCGACGATCCTGAAGGCGAAGACGAGATGCTGGAACAGGAGATACGAGCAGGAGGTATCACGCCACAACGATGGGCGGAGATATTTGAACGATTGAAGCTGAACCAGCTTCCACACAGAGAAAATTTGAACTATTCACAAACAGCAATTACAAAAGATTACAAACATGGAATTGATAATTAAAGGCGTCATCCGACGTGTAACAGAGCCGAGGGAGTTTGGAAGCGGCAAACGCATGTGTGAAGTGCACATCGAACTTGCAGAGCAGAAGTTTGAACAAATCATTCCCTTGACATTTTGGAATGACGACGTAGACGAAGCCATTGGCTTTACTGTAGGCGCAACCATTGAAGCAAAGTGCTGGCTGCGTGGTAACGAATGGATAAAGGAAGGAATGCCAGCACGCGCATTCGCATCCTTTGCCGTGTTTGATTACAAGCTGCCTGAACCTAAGAGCATCCGCGAGACCGTCATAGAGGACAGCAAGAAGAACCCGCCACAGGTGGACGATATGCCTTGGTGATGTACAAGGTGAAACTACGACAGCAACGCACCAGCATACGGTTTGAACGAGCCGACAGCATGCTGCGATACATCCAGCGCCTGAACGATCAAGGCGTAAAGTTTGAACTACAATTTGAGAGAGATGGAGATGAACCTGAAAATGTACCTGCAACACCATTACGGTAGCCTGACGGCCTGCGCCGAGGCTATCGAGGTAAGCAGAGGCACCTTGCACAATTACGTGACCAAGGACCCCGAGGGCGTGCTGCGACACACCAGCCGCTTGATGAAGAATGAAAACATAAAGCCGCAGGAACTCGTCCAAGCGGTAGAAACAACCAAAAACCAAGCGTTATGAATGACCGAGAATTTGAGCTTTTTTTAATGTTAGCCCGTGTTGAAGTCGAACACACGGTAAAAGACGGAGGAACCGTTGACTTGTCCAAAATTGCAGCCCATGCATGGGCAGCTAAAGTGATGTATTCGGAGGCTTTGCGAGAATACCACACAAAGTCTGAAGGTGAATCGTAAATACATCAACATACCGATTGACATTTGGAACCTAAGCGAGCTGCACCCAAACGAGCGGGTGTTGCTTGCTGAGGTCGCCAGCTTTAAAGAGTGCTTTGCAGGGAACGATCACTTTGCGAAGCTGCTGAACGTATCCGAGGCGACGGCACGAGGGTACATCAGCAACCTCATAAAGGCTGGTTACCTCATCAGAGAGGGCAGCAGATACAACCGACGACTGCGTAAATCTGCGCAAACGAATGCGCAAAATAGCGCAAACGAATGCGTAAATCCGCGCAAACGAGTGCGTAAATCTACGCAAACGAGTGCGCAGAATTCAGCACATACTAATACATATACTAATACACCTACTATTACATCTACTAAAAGCACGCCTGCGCGTGCGGGTGTGGTGTTGCCGTATGAAACCGAAAAATTCCGAGAAGCGTGGGCCGAGTGGCTGGAGTACAAGCGCACCGATCACCGCTTCAAATACAAAACCGCCCAAACCGAACAACGGGCATTAATGACCTTAGCAAATGAACACCCTACAGAAAGCAGAGCAATCGAGGCAATTCATACAGCAATTGCAAACGGATGGAAAGGCATCGTATTTGGTGCATCCAAGAGCCGGCGAACTCGAACCAGCGGAAAGGCAGCGCTTGAAAGAGGCGAGCTTGGCGATCAGCTTAGAGAGCTTGCAGAAACAGGAAATATCACAGGTAACAATCGAAACCGCCTTTAAAGGCACCAACGTCCGCACAGCGCTTAAGCTGGACGAGCAGGCGACCCGTGCGGCGCTCATTGCCATGCTAGCAAAGTGCGTGCGATTCGTAGACGCAAACAAGACGCTGACGGAAGGCGACGAGTACAAGATGGTGCTGGACGAGCTTGTGAAAGGCTTTCCGACGTTCACCATCGAGGATTGGCGGCTGTGCCTGTACATGATGGCCAAGGAGACGTTTGGAGGCTATTACGAGCGCCTGAAGCTCGCGCAGTTTGTTGAGTGCTTTACCAAGTACGAGCAGCTCAAGCAACCAGTTATTACCAAGATACGGCAGGACGAGGCGGCTGACTTTGAGCGCATGCGTACAGAGGCCTTGCGCCACATCACGCCTGAATTTGCAACCGAAATAAACCCGATCGCGGCACGCGTGTCGCCACAGGATTGGTTGAGAGGCGAGAACCGCCTGACATACACCGAGCGTGAAGAGATGGAGAAAAGAGCAAAAGCACGCACCAATGACTGACCTCGAACGTTTTTGGCACGACCTCATCGACGGTCGGCGCTACATCATCAACGAAGTGTATGGTAACGAGGCCATGCTCAGATACAGGCCGCACCCGAAAGAGAAGGAGTACTTCCTCGCCAACAACGGGCGCGTGGCCTACAGCATTGAGGTGTCAGAGCACACACGTAGCTTTTGGGATATGTGCGAGCGCATGTACGGACACAAGCGGCTGGCGTATGAGGACCGCCTGACCAAGAACAGGATCAAGGCGCAGAGCTATCCTGAGTACAAGAAAGGCAAGGCAGAGCGTGCAGCATTGGCGGCAAAGATTCGCGGCGTAATATTGGACCATGCCAAAGAGGAGCACCAAGACGGACAGCAAGGCCAGCAAGCAGCTGCGCAAGAAACCACGAGCCAAGAAGCCGCTAACACACGCACAACTCAAGAAGAAGGTAGATGAGTGGTTTAGCAAATACATCAGATACAGAGCAGCAGACAAGTACGGTGAAGCCGAGTGCTACACATGCGGAAAGCGTCACCATGTTAGGCATCTCCAAGCAGGACATTTTGCGTCTCGGCGGTATATGGCCACCCGTTGGCACGACCCAGCGGACAGACACGGGAATGTCCAATGTCAATGCGTGGCCTGCAATTTGTACGACCAAGGGCGTCAGTGGGCTTTCGGTAGACGACTTGACCAAGCTGTCAAAGGACGAGCTCAGGAGATTATGCGAGATACAGAACAGGCTCGACCGTATGGTGTGGCAGAGCTGCGTCAGCTTGCAGATCACTACAAATCAGAAGCGCAAAGATTCCTTTTGGAGAAACCTGCCATCAATGAGCGAAGAGATAAAGCAGCGGCATATAACCGAGCTGAGAGACGCAAGGCGGAGAATACTGCTGGCTGACCATACAACACAATACACCGCACGCATGCGAAAGGTCGAGGAGAAACTGTTTGCGTTGACGGGGAACCTCATATATGCCTATGCCAACGATACCGCGTAAGCAGACGCCTGACCCACGTAAGAAGAAGCAGCAACGCGATCGGCCACAGGACAAACGCTATTGGTCAGGGGCATGGCGTCGTGCGCGGCTGGCTTACATCAAGAAGCATCCGACGTGCGTGGTGTGCGACAGGCTGGCCAAAGTGGTGGACCACATCCAACCCGTCAGGCTGGGCGGTGAGTTTTGGGACAGCAGCAACTGGCAGAGCATGTGCGAGAGATGCCACAATGCCAAGTCAGGCCGCGAAGCGCACGAGGGATAGGGGTATGCAAAAACCATAGGCGAAAGCTGCAGCAT